>Ga0255060_10000224_pt1 | contig 12367 bp, 10 predicted proteins | sample 172RNAGHGlowgp2_FD_183094 | JGI IMG/M metagenome (GOLD analysis project Ga0255060, IMG submission 183094) | Metatranscriptome of sheep rumen microbial communities from Palmerston North, Manawatu-Wanganui, New Zealand - 1728 RNA GHGlow gp2... | ecosystem: Host-associated > Mammals > Digestive... | reverse complement strand
TGACTCTTTGGGCTCTTCAAGTTCACGTACCACCATACCTTCAGCAGTCATAACTGTTGATGCAATGGATACAGCATTAGCTAGTGCTTTAAGAGTAACCTTCGTAGGATCAATGATACCCATCTCAACCATATCACCGAACTTTCCAGTTCTTGCATCATAACCGAAGTTACGTTTATTGTTAAGATTAGGCCTATCGTATTCAGCAAGTATGTCATTAATTACAACATCGTCTGAGATCCCAGCATTTTTACAGATCGTACGAAGTGGAGCAGATGAAATCTTAGTCATCAACTTAACTCCCTGCTCAAATGACTCACTAACCTCAACTCCAGTCTCTTCTATATTGAGTTCAGGAACTTTGAATTCACGTCCAGCAGTAAAGAGTGCTATTCCACCTCCAGGTACATATCCAGACTCAAGTGCAGCTTTAGTAGCATTAAGAGCATCATCTACTCTATCATGAAGTTCTTTCTGTTCAATCTCAGAGCCACCTCCAACATAGAGTACTGCTACACCATTTGTAAGGTTACCTTTACGTTCCATCAGACGATCTTTCTCTGTCTGACTCTTTGATTCTTCATAAAGTGCAGAAATCGTAGTGAGACGTTCCTGAACTCTCTCAGCATCAGATGCTCCACCTGCAATGATAGTAGAGTCCTTAGTAATGGTAACTTTTTCAGCAGATCCAAGAACATCAAGTTTGATGTCTTTAATCTGAAGACCTACAGATTGAGATACAAATTTTGCTCCAGTAATAGCTGCAATGTCTTTGAGAAGTTCAATACGATTATCTCCAAACATCGGAGCTTTAACTGCTGCTACCCTGAGGGTACCTCTCATCTTGTTAACTACGAGAGTCTGAAGGAAGTCACCATCTACATCATCAGCAATGATGAGTAACTCACAGTTATTCATATTTACTTGCTGAAGTAGGGTAACAAAATCCTTAGTTGCAGAAAGTTTATAATCAGTTACAAGGATGCGAGGATTATTGAGAACTGCCTGCTGTTTCTCCAGATCAGTGATGAAGAAAGGTGAAATGAAACCTTTATCAAGTTTAATTCCTTCAACTACCTCAGTATGAGTTTCAGTAGTCTTTGAGTTATCAACTGTGATGACTCCAACATAATTCATCTTCTGCATAGCGTCAGCAATGAGAGTTCCAATCTTCTCATCACCATTAGCAGAGACTGTAGCAATTCTCTTAATTGTATCGTAATCTTCCTTTACCTCAACAGAGATCGCATCTTCAATAAATTTTGCCAACCCCTCTGCGGCAGCTTTGATACCTTTCTGAAGCTCAATCGGATCATACCCAGCAGTTATAAGCTTCATTCCTTCATTGATGATAGCTTGAGCCAGTACAGTTGCTGTAGTGGTTCCATCTCCAGCTTCATCATTTGTCTTGATAGCAATATCTTTTACTATCTGACATCCCATATTAACTGCTGGATCTTTTACGAACACATCTTTAGCAACAGTTACTCCATCTTTAGTGACATAATGTGTACCATAATCTCTCTGAAGGATTACATTGCGACCTTTAGGTCCAAGGGTTACTTTAACAATATTAGCAAGGATATTTACTCCTTCAATGATTTTCTTTCTTGCATCTTCTCCATAGAAGATATCTTTCTGAATGTCTGCCATAACTACTCCTCCACTACTTTAATTGCAACAATATCGGACTGATTGATGATTCGGTACTCCTCATTTTCATAAGTATAGGATAATCCTTGGTAATTTCCGAAGATAACGGTATCTCCTACTTTACCCTCAAAAACCTCATCTTTCTTTGCAGGTCCAATTGATTCAATTACACCTTTGTTAACTTCATTGTTAATTTCAGTAGCAAGATAGATACCACTGACTTCATTTTCTTTAGGAAGTAGTTTGACAACTAACCTTCCTTGAGTTGCTTTAAGATCAATCATGATTTAATTAATATGAGAATTGAATTTTTTAGTTACATTTTTCATTTTACGTTCATGAAGAATCGGTCTAATTGCATACTGGTAAGCTAATGGTAGTGGAGGGATAATTACATACCTATCATCTTTGGTTGCATTAGATAATGATGAAGCATTCTTCACAATAACGATATCATCTTTAGTCATGTTAGTGGAGGATAGGAAGTCATTAATAGACTTCCCATCCCTTGATACCACATATAATTTCGACATTAGGCAACTAATACTTGAGTTTCTCCTTTCTCATTAAGACTCAACATTATACGTCTATTATAGACTGTTAGATTATCTTCATGAGTGGATAATATTAAAACATTGGCATTGATTCTTTGCAATAGTTCACATACTTTTGCAAAATTATCTCCATCAAGATGTTTCAAATATTCATCAAGAATTAATATACCAATATTTGTGCTAAATAGTTTGTCCAGAAAATCTAAGTCACATACAGTTTTCTGGCCAGCAGAGCAATCATCATATATTCTATACACATCACCTATTACTCGATAATATGCATTAAAATTGATGAATCTCGAACCTCTATAAACTCCAGATTCCACTTCATATTTTACATCTGGGGTAGAGAATCTTACTGCCAACTTCCTTAGTATTTCTTCATAGATTATACCAGTATTAGCAGTTAATTCAAGATATTTATTATATCTACTGAGCTCAATAGATAAACTGTTGACTTGGTCATCGAATTTCTCGATCTCAGTTTGAATCTTATCAAAATCTGATTTTTGACGTACAAATTCTTTTACCTTATTCAAGTTAGAAGTTGCAGTCATTTCAAGATTACCTAATTCTAGTGGAAGTTTGACTTCACCAGTTTCAGGTCTATCAGACTCAATATCTTTTAATTCAGATTTGAGTCTATCAAGATCAGATTTTAAGGTGTCATACCTAGCTTTCGATTCATTATATCCATTAATCTTATTAGATAGAATCTCAATATTATCTTTTAAATCTTTATAAGCTTTCTCTACTTGAGTTAGTAAAGTTACATAATACTGTTTCGATTCCCTTCCTTTAGGATGTAAGGATACTTTTTTATCAAGTTCCTCCCAACGTGCAGATAAAGTAGCATATTGAGTTTCATACTGTTGATACAGTTCTTGATGTTTCTTTGAATCAACTGGCTGACCACATTCTGGACATTTACCTGTAGTAAGTTTCGACCTTTTCTCAGCTAAAGCTATACCATCTGATTCTACTTGTTCTAACTGTTTTAGATCAGCTTCGAATTCAAGTGATTTTTGGTAAGTTAACTTATAACTTTCATTAGTCTGATTTAACTTTACTTCTAAATCTGCTTTATCTTTCTTACCTTGTTCTACATCGAAAGTAAGCTTAGTTTCAGCTTGTTTGACCTCATCTTCTTTTGATGCTACTGCTCTGGTCTTTGAACTCCATCGTTCATACCAAAGTTTCCAATTTTGATATTGAGTTCTTAGACTAGAATATTTATCCAATTCATCTTGGAATTCTTTCTCAGTTTTATCTTTATAAGATTCAAGTTCAGTTAAACGTTGCTTAATATGATCTAATATTCCACACTGTACATTTCTATCTGCTTGCACCTGTATAAGTTTACGGTTAGTTTCATTATATAACCACTGAGCAGTTACATAATATGAATTAATTCTATCTAACCGATAAAACTTAGCTATTAGATCAATTCTCTTATTTTGACTAAACTTGTCACTCAAACTAGATATATTTGAGTCAAGAAACATCAGATCAAGATAGTCAATAAAAGGAAGTTTATGATGTAAATCTTCTTCGAATGCACGAACTCCTTGATAAGGTTGTTCCTGTCCATCAATTACGAGACCCCATGAGCATCCTTTTGTGACTTCATATAACTTGTTCTGATAAGTGAGTTTAACAGTAACATAGAGATCATCTTCTTCTGTAAAGTCTGACTGTCGATATTTGATGTCTGAGTTCTTTCCAAAGACTTCTCTGAGAGCTCCAATGATACTTGATTTACCTGATCCATTTGGACCGAGTAAAGCGATTCTATCTCCCAAGTTAAACTTGAGATCCAAGTCGGTAATTGATCTATATCCATGGATATGGACACTGACCAATTGGAAGTTAAAATCAATTTCTTGGAGACCTTCACATTTTGCAACAATCTCTGAATGAATCTCTTCAAGACCTTCATGTTTACAAGTGGAGTTAATTAATTCATCTACGCTACTCCAGTCAAGAACTGTAGCTTCACCAGTATCAGTTTGTACTATAATTTTAGGTTTATAAATACAATACTGTAATGGTCCATGGAATCCTTCTTGAGCTCGATCTTCAGTATAGCTTATTTGAAGAAACCTAGTATGATCTGGATCAGTTAATACTCTTTTCCAATCAAGTGAAATAGTGTCAAGAACTATAACTTTACCTTCTTGTTCACTATTCATATCCTTTTGAATAGGATTACATACTGATACAAATTTACCTATAACTTGAGAATTATGAATATCTCCATGAATCATCAAGTCAAACCTAGATTCATCAATTTCTTGACCATAACCATCCATTTTAGTATAATGTCCTAATAAGACATCAACCTTTGGAATTGGTAGCCAGTCTAAATCTTGTTCAGGTCGCCAGTTCATCCAAGCAAATGTATGAACATCAGATACAACTTGACGATCCATATATACTAGGTTCGGTTGATCAAATATTGTTATCTGAGCATCTTCAGCTTCTAAAGTTTGAGATTTGGAACTAACATCATGATTACCAAGAATATAGCGAACTGTTTTAAATCCTTTACATACTATCTTAATAAAATCGTTAGCTCTATGAAGTATATATCCCTTACTTACTGGAATATCAATTAGATCACCAAGAATCCAAAGTTCTTGACAATTTTCTTCTTTACCAATTTCTACTAGTCTATGTGCTAATAGTAAAAACTGGTTGAAACGTGACCGATATTCATAATTATAATTAGAATAATCATTAATATGGATATCAGCTGTTATCAGGACTTTCATTTACAGTACTAATTTCAGGTTCATTACTATCACTTACCTCTTTATTCTCTAACTCCAATTTCTTCTTAGTTTCAACTGCAATAGTGTGATTAAGCTCTAACATATGTTGCTGAAACTTTTTATCAAGAGGCATCCTGACTCGAATATATTCTAAGAAAGTCTTTTTATGACTATCATCTAATTCAGATAAACCTAAAACAATCTTAGTATATTCATCATCAATATCTAGATATCGAACGAATTCAAACTTTTTATTAATTGCTCTAGCTTTCTTCCGTCGATCCTGTCTCGCTGAGCTTGGTTTCTTCTTGTGATTCTGGCTCATAGTATTCTGAACTAAGAGTAGTTAAATAATTTTCTGCGTATTTTTGACTAACTTTAAATCCTTTAGATTTCAAATCTGCATAAGTTATTATGGTACCAAGTTTACCTTTTGCAATAGCAGTTGATACTTCTAAGCATACTAATTCAAAATCAGGATAATTCCATATTTCAAATGATTTGAGATTCTTATTGAGCCTATCCACATCAGTAATATGTGAATAATCTTTATTTTGAATTTCATTATATAGTTGCTCAAAATCTTTCCAACCTAAAGTAGAAGTTTTCATTAAATCATTATGACTGTAGAAAGTGCTATCCATATACATCTTAAGTGTAAAGATATCAATGCCTAATTTGTCAGTCATACCTTCACACTCATCTACAGCATCTTGATAAGTCCATACCTCATAATCTCCACTTGAATTTTTAGGAGCTTTTATGAAATCAACATCCTCAGTTATCCAGTAAAGCCAGTCATTATCAATTGAGCATATAGCATTCTTTCCTACAGGTCCCATAGAACCAAAGGTATCTCTAGAAAATATACAAGCTAAGTCATCAGCTTCATATCCTTTATGAATTACAGATATCATTCCGAAGCTATTTAGATTATTAATAATCCACCACTTTGCTTGATTCTTAATATCTTCGATCCTAATATCTTCTTTCATTTGTAAATAAGCTTCAGGATCACTTTCAGCATTGATATCATCTAAAGCTTCTTTACAAATATGAACTCGATTGCTCTTATAATCAGGTAATAGTTCAGTCTTATGATATTTAGGATAATCCCATAATAGTAATACCTTATGACATGTAAACCATTCACGGATTTCCTTTGCTATAGTCCAAAAGAACTGCTTCACCAGATCTTGGTAATCGAAATCATAAATACAGATTATGTGACCAATTGAATTATCACCTTCACTTGGATCTAAGAATCTTACTTCTTCATGATAACTTCTACTTTTTAGTGCAGAAAAGTTTTTAACTAAAAAATATTGAGCATCGAATGCTATAATATTGTAATCTACTTCTCTCATTCTTTTACCCACTCACTAGGATCTTTATCCGATTTTCTCCAATCTTGAGTTGGACGATTATCCATACAATCCATACAGTGATAACATAAACCACATTGATAAGTCTTTAACCACTGTTCGATTTCCTCTGGAGATAATTTCGTAGTTCTAAGATCTATGAAACATTTATCTGGAATTCCAAGATTCAATCCAAGTCCTTCAAAGTATTGATTAAAATACTTACCATAAGCTAAATACTGACAAGGGTATAACTTACCATAAGCTAATTGAGTACAATACTGTCTAGCTTCACAGTTTAATACACCTCTCTCATCAGTAACAGGTCCATTAATCTTGAAAAATCCATCATTAAAGATAGTCTTATCATCTGGATGACGTTCAACATAGATTAACTGATCTCCGAAATAACTCTGAAGTATTCTGATATGATTTCGATTAACCTCAGGACCATAATCAGTTATACAAAGTTGAGTCCCAGTCTGCTCAAGTACTGTCTTTAGGTTGATTAGTTTCTGATAAAGTATGCCATTAGACCATAATTTTACTTTTGGAAATAATCGATGTGCAATCCAGATTATATTTTCAAGATCAGGATGAAGTGTTACTTCACCACCAGTTAAAGTTACAGTATCTAGATTACCTCTCAATCTATGATGAAGTAATGCTAGATCTTCTCTAACTTGATCTAAACTGCGATGAGTATTTCCCCTTACTAGTGGACAAAAATGACCGCAACTTACACAACCTAAATTGCAATTATCTGTGAGATGATAATCTACATTTTCTAACATAGTTAAAAAGATTAGAGTAAAGAGGGAGATATTACTCTCCCTCTTACTTTTACTACTTCTTTAGAATGGCTTCTTTTTTGGAGCTGCTTCTGTTGTTGAAGTACCAGCTGATCCTGCAGGAGATCCTGCACTCAAGTTGTTCTTATTTTCATAAGTTTGAGTAGAATCCTCAGATTTCTTCTCATCATCACCATTAAGACCTTTGAGTCTGATTTTGAGCTGATCTCTAAGTTCCTTGAAGGCTACGTCATTGAATAGCTCACCTTCTTTAGTATTCATCCACCCATTGAATGCAGCTACAGGATCATCGAATTTCTCGATCATTTCCTTAGTAACCTTGAAGTCTGCTGGAACTACAAATACACCTTCATCTGAATTGTTCATCTCGAACTTAGCTGAGCTATTGTATCCAGGCTGATCTCCATCTTTCTTCTTAAAGTAAATCTGGAGAACTCCCTTACGTTCACCCTCCATAGGAGAGATCACACGAGTAACCCAAGCTTTAGATCCAGTGTTTGCAACACGTTCATTAAGTGCATCAACTACGTTGTTGATTGGCATCGGAGAAGGATAGATAAACATGCAAGGACAGTCCTTGTAGGTTTCAACTACCTTCTGGTCAGTGTCAAGAAGTTTAGTGCAAATGCCAAGTACAATGGAGTAATTACGATAACGAAGTTCATCATAAGATACTTCATCATAGTCACGAAGAGTAGTAAGTAATCCACGAACTTCATTATAAAGTTCAATCTGTTCCTCACTCAGATTTCCATAGAATTCGATTGGCATAATCTTATACCACACACCATCCTTATTGTCAAGAAGGGATGTGTCACCGAAATATTCCAATACATCCTGTACTCTGAAGTAGAAGTTATTCAACTTTTTACTGAAGATCGGGATGAGAGATACTGTACCCTGATTGGTACGTGTGTTCATCAAGACTTTGTTAAGTCTGTCTTTCTTGGACACGGATACGACCTTGTCCTGGTTGATGCCAGCGATAAAAGCATCAAGATCAAATGGTTGATCTGCCATGATTTAAATAAATTAAAAATGTTTGAAATAATATAATATCCCAATTTCTTGGGAGTCTTCACAAAATTAAGGTTTTCAACCTCGTTTGGACGCTTTTTAAATTTCAATTCTCTACGATAGTAGATCCTATTTTTAGTCCAATTAGGGAAGCTTCACCATCCACAGTCTCAGAAATTCCAATAAGGAAGTCGTTATCTTTTACAGTTTTAGCATATTTCATTTCAGTCATCATAGAAGGATTGAGAATTATACAAGAATAATCAGTTTTCTTAATACATTTTCTATCCTCGGGGACATCATATGGAATAACTGGAATGTCATAACCTATAGGAAAACGACTTATTACCTTATTGGAATTCTTTAACTGTTCTAAAGGGATCTCGACAGGTAAATTAATTATAACTGTCTTATCATAGATTGCACCATATTTTGGATTAACGAATATGTCTGCATCCATGGTAGTAAAAGTCCTTTTAGCATCGGGGAATGTCTTACTTTCCATTAGACTGGCATAATCCGATACAAAGACTTTCCTATCCATATTACATCTTCGCTATTAAGTTTACTGTGTAACGATTAGGATCAAGATCTTGATAAAATTTAATCTCATCTTGAATACCTTTTAGTTTTGCAGTACTATCCGTATTACGAAGAGTACTTATGGATTTACGAAGGATCGCTTTGGTCACTTCTAAGTCACACTTATTATAAGATGCGATCTGTTCAGCATCCCAATCACGATGATCAATCTGACATTGAGCTATAATAGATAACCAAGTATAGATTTGATAATCAAAATTTAATTTATTAATCTTATCTTCTCTAAACTTACTTACTAGATCTACATAGTTAGATAATGTATGACCAAGCCAACAGTAAAGTGGTATAATGAAAGCTTCATTAACACCATCTGTCACAGTCAATCTATACATCCTAGTATGCTTACATACCTGTGTACAGATATTATAAATGTCATCATCAGTAATAGCTCTAACATTAGGGGATCTACCGACAAATACAGAAGGAATATCACCAGCAGTTTGATCTAGGATGAATACTTGACGTTTAGAAATCTCTTCTTCAAATGCTTTCTCAAGATTAGGTTTAAAAATCTCAGGTAAACCATGTATCAGAGTTCCTCTACCAGCAGGTGTATAAGTTAGATCTACTTGATATGAATAGGTTATCCTACCTAATCCAGTAGTCCATAAGCTATCCAATTCTGACTCTTCTTGAATTATATGAAGATCACCAGGAGACTCTAGTAAACTAGGATCATTTTTAAGATAAGCATTAAATAGCGATTGTGCTGTAAAAAATGGGTATCTACTATTTGCACCATATCCAATACCAAGTCCACTAAATAGTAGAATTAGTGGAATAGGAGTCGGGAGATATTCTGGTTCAGTATTACCTGAGATTTCAGCTTCTTTATATGGAACATAAGGCATCAATTCTCTAAAGATGTTATACCAAGCATCACTAAGTTTTGCTTCAGTATAACGCATATGAGATGGTTGAATATCATCACCATAAATCATCTTTAGTCCATGATTACCTTGACCCTCAAAGATATTACTGCGTACAAGAGCGGATACTACATCTGCTACACTAGTATCACCATGAGGGTGAGTTGTACCAATCACATCACCAACAATCGTAGCAGTCTTAACCATTTTACCTTGCATTTTGAGTCCTGAGTTTATGACTCTCCGATAAACTGGTTTAAGACCATCAGTGATTAGAGCGATATGTCGATTGGTATTTACTTCTCTACCATAATCAGTTAGAGAAGCCTTAATGTACTTATCAATATCTACTCTTAACATTACATTATTCCTGTATTATAAGGATCAGTTATGATTCTTTGTCTAATCATCAGCTCTTTACGTGAGCTTGACATAGTAAGAAGTTCAAATACATAAGATAGATTGGAAGCTGTAACTTGAATCAGATTCCTTTTATTCTCATTAAAATAAAAGTCTCTAGCTTCAGCTACATTGATCTCACCAATACCTTTGTATCTTTTGAAAGGTTTACTCATATCTATCTTAGTTTTAGGATCTTCTCCTGGATAAACATAAGTATCACCTTGATGGAATAGTGGAGCTAATGCTATATAAGTTCTTCCACTCTCAATTAAGAAGGTCATCTTACGAGCAATGAATCCAAGAATCATTGAATTGATTCTTTCACCATCAACATCACTATCTGCAGCTAAGATAATCTTACCATAACGGCAGTTTTCAATCTTAAAATATTCATTAACACCTGCTCCTATACAAGTTACAATGGAGTTCATTTCTTCATTCTCCATAATTGTATCAAGATCGAGATTAATGGCATTTAGAGGAACTCCCCTTAACTCTAAGATTGCATGAATTTCTGGATTCCTAGCTTTAAGCATAGTACCTGAAGCTGACTTACCTTCACAGATAAACAACTCACAGTTTATACGAGTATTTGAACTTGCATCCTTAACTGATGATGGTATGATACTTCTAGTCCTATTTCCACCTTCTACAGTACCGACTAACTGTTTTACTTTCTCCATAGCAGAGATTTTCATAACACTGTCGGCGAGCTCTTGGAGACGTGCTACATGAGCTTTAAAATAATCTTCATTTTTAGCAAAGATATTATGGAATTCACATATTAGTTCTGGAAGAACCTCATCCATATAAAGTCCATCAATCTTTACACATCTCTCCTTAGTTTGAGATGAAAAGTCCATATTAGCTGTAAGACAGATAACATTAAACTTTAAACCTTGAGTAAGAAGTGAATGTTGTATATTATAGTGATTCTTTAAAGCATCTGCAAATGCACGCTCACACCAATCTATATGAAGACCTCTATTTACAACTAGGGAGTTAACTGATCCTGTATACTCTCTAACTGTTAGGTCTTTATCCACATCAAAATTAATGTAGAATTGAGCGACTTTATCTCTATTCTCTTTATAAGATCGAGCAGTAACTTTTTTAATAAACTCAAAGTTATAAGGTTCAAACTGTGAGTCTACAGATACACCGTCAATTACTATTTCAGCAGTTTTATGATAAAATTTATCTAATACTACTTTAATGTATGCAAGGGATTTTTTACTATAGTCAGCATTAATATTCTCCCAGATTTCGGCATCTGGAATAAATGCTACTATAGTTGACATGCCTTCAGGTGCAGTGAAATCAAATCGTTTAAGAAGTTTATCAAATGAATCAGCTCCTTCTTTTATTTTTATACCCTTTTCAAAGTACAAATAATAATAGAGATTACCTGTATTTGGCCACTTTTCTTTTACTTCAGGAATTGATCTATCCCAAGTATCACTCTTTACTTTTACAAGTACTAAGAATTTAGAACTCAATGCATTAGTACAAGATACTCCTACGCCATTAAGTCCGACTGCTATATCATCTGATTCTTTCTTAAACTTAGATCCAGCATGAAGAGATCCTACTGCCAATTCACACTTGGTAATATTTTTCTCTTCATCCATAATGATCGGAATCCCTCGACCATTATCTGAGACTACATACCAACTTCCATGTCTGCCAGGTCTTAACTGAATATCAACCTTATTACAGCTTATACTGCCCATGAGCTCATCAACAGTATTATCAATAGCTTCTCTAAGAATGACATCAGGTCTTTCTATACCACCGACATACATTCCTGGACGTTCCCTAACACATTCAGGAAATTCAAGAGAGATGATATTAATTTCTTTCTCTTTTGCCATTTAATTATTTGTTTTATCCAATACTCTTTTTAAGATCTTCTATGAATTTATCCATATCTTCATTCCTAATTTCTGGATGATTAAATATGGATGTATTCTCTATTGATTTAACTGCCATCAAGATACCCAATTTAAAACGGAACATATCCCAAATGAATATTAAAGTTTCTTGCTTTACTTTAAGTGCCCTTGGATAATGTATCTTTCTAACTAAGTAATCTCTGATATCCAATAAATCATTAGTAGTAAATTTATAGGAGAGTACATCGATAGTTAAATCGCAATCATATAGACATTTAATCAGTTTCTTTATCCAATCATTTTTGAGTTTACGTTCAAATTCATATTTTTCTTCCCATTCTTGTTGATTTTTGGGATCGATAGGATAAATGATTTGATATAACTGTACTAATAATTGAAATTGAATCTGTTTTACACCTTCTAG
>Ga0255060_10000218_pt1 | contig 12437 bp, 4 predicted proteins | sample 172RNAGHGlowgp2_FD_183094 | JGI IMG/M metagenome (GOLD analysis project Ga0255060, IMG submission 183094) | Metatranscriptome of sheep rumen microbial communities from Palmerston North, Manawatu-Wanganui, New Zealand - 1728 RNA GHGlow gp2... | ecosystem: Host-associated > Mammals > Digestive... | reverse complement strand
TGTCACTAATGGATAACGCGCTCAGGATATCGCTTTCTCCTCCAACAACTCAATGTATTTGTTGAGGTGAGAGATGGTAGCATCCTTGGCCATACACTCGTCACAATGTTGCAGCGACGACGAGGGGACGTATTTTTCGGGCCATGCAATCAAATCGATCACCGAAATGCCCAACACCGAGCTGATCTTCAAGAGACGGCTGTAGGAGATGTCGCTCTCGCGGTTGATGAAACTTGAATAAGAGCTTTGCTTGATGCCCAACTCGGCGGCAATCTCCTCTTGCTTGATGTGCTTTTCCTTGCGAATGGCTTCGATGTTTTTCAAGATGCTATCCATAGTTCATGTTTACAAGTGTGCTATTTGTTGTTATAGCGCATGTCATACCGAGCCTTTCTGCCCATAGATACGCTCCCTCGTGCCTCGGTCGGTATGACATGGGCAGAAAGGCGAGTGTATCTATGAGCGGTATTTGCTTGTTCAATTTGCGAAACTTGAGTCCATAATCGTGTCATTCTTCCTGCTTGCGCTTCCTGTTGACCAAGTAGGCGCCACCGAGGAGTCCCACGAGCAGGATGCCGTTGCCCAGCGGGGCGTAGGCGGCCTGGTCCCAGTCGACCTCGTGGAGGGGGATGATGTTGCCCACGCCGTCGAGCCACGTGGCGCGGTTCTCGCCCATGTCCTCGTCGTCGAGGTAGATCTGCGCCTTGGCGGGCATCGCCACGGTCATTGCCAATGCGAGGAGGCAGGCGGCCTTTTTCATCATGCCGGTCATGTTCTTCGTTGCTTTCTTTTTGCTTGTGTTCTTCATTGTCTTGTCTCCTTTCACTGGTTATCTGATGACGATTTTCTGTACTTGTGTGCTGCGCGTGTTGGTGAGTCGCATCGTGTAGACGCCTGCGGCCATCCCGGGCAGGCTGACGGTGGTCTGTGTGCCGTGGGTCTCGGTGGACATCACCTGGCGGCCGGCCATGTCGAACACCTGTAGTGTGCCCTCGCCGTTGACCACCAGCTGGTCGCCCATCTGGAAGGCGAAGCTGGACGTGGCCGCCGAGCCTGTCGAGGTGCCGTCGTCCCCAGGCTCGTCGATGCCCGTGTAGCCGAACACGAGGCGGAAGCGGCTCTTGTAGTCCGTCGTCTTGGAGGTGAAGCGGTACTCGCTTTCGGCGAGGCAGTCCACGTCGGCACCCGTGAGGTTGTCGATGAGGTGGAGGTAGGAGAACTCGCCGTTGTGGGTGTTCCACGTCATGGTGTAGTCAGCGTCCTCGAGCGTCTCGAAGCGGATGGCGGCCTCGGTAAGGCCGGGCTGGGTGAAGGCTATCTCGTAGTCCTCGCCCTCGTAGCGGCAGTAGAGCTTGCCGCGCGAGACGTGCATGTCGCGAAGCACCGCCGCGCCGCCCTTGTCGGGACGGCCCAGCTCGACGGTGACCATCGAACTGTTGCCGTTACGCTCGGTGGCGAATAGGTTGACCAGCGGGTAGGCGGGCTGCGACGAGCGGAAGCCTTCCGTGCCTTGTGTGTTGCGCATCGTGGTGGAGAAGCGGGCGTTGCCACCGTTACCCGAGTTGAGCAGGATCATGAAGCCCTGGTGCGGGTGGATGAGCTGTCCTGGACGTGCGGGGTTGGACGAGCCTTGTCTGGCGTAGGCCACATAGTCCTTCTTGTCCTCATCGATGACATAGTACGACGGGGTGGCGCCGTCCCAAAGCGCGGCGTTGTCGTTGGCAAACTCTTCAAAGTCCAAGTAGGCCTGGTAGGGGTTGCCCAACAGGTTGTAGCCCGTGCTGTAGTAGCCTTGGCGCGTGACGGGATAGTTAAAGTCTTCGCCGTTGAGGATGCCCTGGGCTTGCAGGAAGGTGTTCGGCTCGCGCGTGGCCACCATGTAGCCCTTGCCGGGGATGAGGAACGTCTCGTTCATGATGTCGCCTTCGGGACCGTAGGGACGGTACTCGATTTGCGCGTCAGGCGCGTTCTCGTGCCAGTGGTCGTTGCCGTTGCGCTTGAAGTTGATCCAGTGGTACTCGGGTTCGTAGTAGGTGTAGAAGTCCCACTCCTTGTAATAGTTGCCGCCAGTGGTCAGGCCAGAGTTGTCGTCGCTGTAGGTCGTACCGTAGGCATGGCTCGGGAAGTAGCCCCGGGAGTTTTCTTCACCCTCTTCATACGGGTTGTCAAAGAACTGGTAGTAGGGACCGTAATGGTTGTAATAGTCGTAGTTGTTCATCGCACCATGCCACTGTGTCTCGTCGTCCTTGTAGTTGATACCAAGCGGCACTTCGACGAGCGGCGTGGCGAAGAAGTGCCAGTCGGTGTAGTCGGTGCTGGGTTCGCCAGCGGTGCCGCCGAAGGTCGGCTGCGCGCCGTTGATGCCTGCCGAGTTGTCGAGGGTGATGCCGACATGGGCCTTCAGCTCGCCTTTCTGGATGAGGGCGACATGCTCGTCGATGTAGAGGCCGGCGTCGGAGCCACCGTTGCCGACTACGGAGTCGGTCTGCGTACGGTACATGTAGATGGCCTGCTGGCTCGTCCTGAAGCTCTCGATGCGCGAGTTGACGGTGCCGTACTCAAGGTACGGGTCGCCCGTGGTGGCCGCCACGGCATTGATACTGTCGTGGGGCATGAGCAGCAGCGGCAGGTCGTCGTTGATGGCCTTGGTGGTCGGACGCGCCCACTTGGTGTAGTTTACCACGCTCTGCTTCTTGTTGAGGGTGTCCACCCAGTTGTTGAGGTAATGGAGCATCTGCTCGTCGGAGCCGTAGGGCTTGAGCAGCGGGTTGTCGTCGTCGCCATACTCGGCGGGGATGTAGGGGTTGGAGTTCTCCACTTCCAGCGTCACCTGATTGTCACGGCGACGGTAGAGGTAAGGCGTCTCGGTGTTGTCGGCATAATAGCCGTGTCCCTTCGGTGATTTGCCCTGCACCGTGTAAGGTGCGGAGGGAGTCCCATAAGGCGACACCTTCTGCGAGCCTGCGTAGCAGTACTTCACCGAGTCGGTGTTGTTGCCAACAAGTGTGCCGAACAGTGCGCCGTGGTTGCTGCCCTCCTGCTCGTGGAAGTAGCAGTTCTCCACAAGACCACCGTTGACGGCCACAAGGCCGCCTTGGTACTTGGCATTGCTTTCCGAGGTGAACTTGGCGTTGGCGAAGCTGTTGACCAAGCTGTCGCCAACAAGTTCGCCGACCAGGCCGCCCATCAGGTTGCCCGTCATACTTGGGATGCCGATGCTGGAATGTACCTTGCCCGAATCCATCCTGCCGACCAAGCCGCCCATGACGGTGTTCGGGTCGTCGGAATGCATGGCCGAAGAGGCCTCGCAGTTCTGGATCGTGCCGCCATCCATACGTCCCGCGATGCCGCCGATGTAGAGTTGCTGGTGGTCGTCACGTGCCTCGATGGAGTAGCTCGCGCCTTTGATGTAGAGGTCTTTCACCGTGCCACCGTTGAGATTGCCGAAGAAGCCGTATTCGGTGTGTTCGGTGTTGAGCATGCTGACGATGCCGCTCACGGTGTGGCCGTTGCCGTCGAACAGGCCCTGATAGTTGTCGATGGGCACCCAGCCGAAAGCTCTCATGTCGATGTCGTCGACCAGCCTTGCCGAGTCGGTAGGGTGTGCTCCTTGCTCGTTCAGGCCGTTGACCCACGAGATGAAGAAGGCCAGCTCGCAGGGCTTGCTGATGTTCATGCGTATGGAGTCGAACTTGGCGGGGTTGACGTAACAGTATTCGTCGTCCACGCTGCCCGTCACCTCGTTGGTCCAGAAGCCGTAGAGGTAGACGTGGTCGGGGTCGAAGATGTCGGGTTGGTTGGAGTATTGCACTGCGATGTACTTGCGTGAGTCGTCGAATACCGAGTACTGGTTGGACTGGCCTGTCGAGAACTGGTGCAGGTAGTTGCGGCTCGTGGGTGAGTAGGCGCAGTAGATGACGGGGACGTTGCCGTGCTCCACGCTGAAGCCCACGCGCGTCGTGCTGGTGTTGATGCCGCCCTCGATGACGGTGATCACGTCGCGGTGCGGACGGCTCGTGTTGCTGCTGTGCACCGTGTCGGGCAGCGGCAGGTAGATGTTGTTGCGGTTGTTGGCCGTCAGGTTGTTGATGGTGTCGGTGCCCGTGTACTGGTAGCTCTCGCCCGCGTAGTTCTCCTGGACGCGGATGCGGCCGAGCAGCGAGGGGGCGGACACCTGCTCGCCCACTTCGACCACGCCCTTCAGGTAGACGCCGCCGCCGTCGTGGCCTTCGGGCACGTGGTTGCGGTAGATGTTGGCGTTGCCGCGCAGGTAGAGTGTGCCGTAGAGCGAGTCGGGGTGGGAGGCGTCGGCGTCGACGTACATGCCGCCGCCGGCGTTCTTCGCGAAGTTGTACTGCACGTTGCCGTCGGTGAAGTAAATCTCGCCGAGGCCCGAGAACACGCCGCCGCCATTGCGGTCGGCCTTGTTGTACTGCAGGTGGCTCAGCGTGGTGCCTTCCTTCTGGATGTAGATCTTGGCCTTGGCTCCCGCCGAGTAGATGCCACCGCCGTCGAGCGACGCAATGTTGTGCTCTATGGTGCCGCCCTTGACGGTGATGGTGCCGCCCATCGAGCAGATGCCGCCGCCGTACTGGGCGTTGTTGGCATAGTTTTCGGACATTCCACCGATGCTGGCGTTGTTCGACAGGGTGCAGGTGGCTGCCACGCCCGTCTCGCGGCCGTCCATGAAGATGCCGCCGCCGTTCATCGTCGCGCTGTTGCCCGAGATGTCGCCGCCGGAGATGGTGGCTGTGCCGCCCGCCATGAAGAGGCCGCCGCCTGCGCCGTTCGCGCCCGTGGCCTTGTTGCCTTCGGCGGTGGTGCCGCCCACGGTGCCGCCCGTCATGGTGAACGTGCCGCCGTCGGCCACGTAGATGCCGCCGCCCGAAGCCTCTGCCTCGTTACGCTTCACCAGTGCGCCGTTTTGCAGCGTTACGTTGCCGGCCACGTAGATACCGCCGCCGGAGGTGGCCGCCTCGTTGCCGTCCACCGTGGCACCGTTTAACGTGATGCTGCTCGTGGCCTTGCTGCCGCCGTTGCCGACGTAGATGCCGCCGCCTTCGGCGGTCTTGGCCACGTTGCCCTCGACCTTGGCGTTGGTGACGGTCACAGTTCCGGTGTTCATGTAGATGCCGCCGCCGCTCACCGTCGCCGTGTCGGCCACGATGCTGGTGGCTGCGTCCTCTATCTTCAGGGTGCCTTGGTTGACGTAAGCGCCGCCGCCGTTGACGGCCTTGTTGTGACTGATGGTAGTGTTTGCAACGGTGCTGTTGATCTTCGTCTCTATGCTTGCGTCTGACACGTCGACGTAGAAACCGCCTCCGTTCGCTTCCGCGACATTGTTGCTGATGGTGCCGCCTTTGATTTCGACCTGGCCACCTGTGACGTAGAAGCCGCCGCCGTTGACATCAGCAGCATTTTTGGTGATGGTGCCGCTTCTCATTTCCACATCGCCGCCAAAGACATAGAAACCACCTCCATTGCCTCCTGCTTCACCAGATTTTTGGGCTTGGTTGTAGGCCACATTTCCTCCATTAACCAATACTTCCCCTCCATTGACGCACACTCCGCCTCCGTGACCACCATTGGCGATATTAGGTTTGCCCATTAAGCCTACATAACTATTTTGGTTAATGGTTACAAACAACTTACTTGATGTGTTTAACGGATTGTGAGAAACATTCACGAGCATTCCGCCTCCAGAGATTGCCGAATTATTGACAAAAATGAGAGAGTCTGTACGATTTGATCCAATATCTACCCACATATTCAGCGAATCAGGATATGCAGTATATGGACATTCGCCATAATAGAAATTATTGTCGATGTTGCTTTGGATAAAACAAGCTCCCCCATGTCTTCCAGAAGTATTGTTTTCAACTTTTCCCCAATTCAGCCTCACATTTGTTTGATAAATATCCGTGGTTCTTTGCATAAATATTCCACCACCAAACCCGTTAGCCGAATTATTGGAAAGCGTTGCTCCATTCACTTCGATGTTGACTTTGTATTGCCACCCCTTATCGTTCTTGAAAACGCACCATGCGGTGGATGCAGGTTCTGAATCGTATCCAAACGCCAAATTCATGGCATGAACATTGATACCTAAGCCACCTCCATCGGTCCCAGCGTAATTTCCGATTATCTCCGTATTCGCATCAAGTGAAATAGTGGCATCAGCCGGGTTATAGTTAGTGGGAAGAAAATTCGTGGCGGGCCCTCCAAAAGTTCCAAAATAGATTCCACCACCATTATTTCCTGCATAGTTTTGTCTAATTTTACATCCTTTCAGTCTTGCGGGTGCCTGCAACGTCACTCCTCCACCATTCAATAAACAATAATTTGAATCAACCACACAATCCGTCATCTCTAAAGGGGGAACCATGCCAGCTTCCCAATAAACACCACCATTTTGGTAAAGAGACTTATTGCGCACTACTGAACATCTTGTCATTTTGAGAGAACAATGACATAACGCATGCACCCTAATCATACCACCACATCCAGATGTAGTAGAACCATCAAAAAGAATGCAACATTCAGTCACTTTGCAGTCGGTCATCGTAATCGAGGAAGTTTTGTCGTTTATCTTGGGACCAAGAGCAAAAACGGCAGCGCCCCAACGTCGTGCCGCACAATTTGATATATTGGTGTTGTTCAAAGTTAATTCACTTTCGCAGGAGGGATACCAAATTTGAGGAGTAGGCTCAAGAGGGAAAGCATAATCAACATGTCTGTCGGAGCGTACTAATATTGCGGCTCCATCGGTTCCCGTATCATCAAGGAAATACCAATTGTTTCGCAGGTCAACATGGTCAATACTAGCTTTTCCGCCTTGCAACAGCACAAGCGGGTTCTTGGAGACCCATCCTGAGTTGCTTGCCGTCCATCCCGCTTCGTTACTTCCCGAATAGGTGATACTGGCTGCGCCATCAATGACGAAGTGTTTATTGGAAGAGCCTGTTATATTGAGTTTGGCTGTTTCCGGATTCGCTGAATGGCTAAGAACATGAAATAATGGTTGGTTCGTCCTACGCTTCAGTGTAGGTTGTCCATTCGGGACGGAATAATCGTCAGCAAGACTTAGATTAAGAGTGCCATTGTCAATCTTAATACCCCCCGCCACGAATACCGTATTCGTCGTATGGAAGATGAAATTGACTGTTGCACCACTACCAACTACAAGCCACCCCAATCCATCATAAACCGTGGCATCGTTGTTTAACCTGAACTGATTCCCAGTACCTGCCGAATAGACATGGTATGTTGCATTTGCAGAAAGAGTCCCTTGAGGCCAATTAGCAGCTTGCACCACTTGCAAATGTAGTAAAAGCATAAAAACAAGCATCCAAAGTCTCATAATTGGATGCGCCTTTCGTAATCGTTTAGAAAAATGTTTCTTCATCTGATTCGTACTAAAATTTTAATTCGTTTAACTTTTATTTAATTGTTTGATTTTCTGCATGGTATAAAAAACTTTGGAGGCGCAATATTTGCGTCTCGCCATACTCATGTCGCTCTTATGAGACGCAAGCATTGCGTCTCTACAGCGGATTACCTTTCGTCGGGCGCCTTTTTGCGTTTCCTCATGAGGTATGCCCCGCCCATGGCGGCGAGCAGCAGGATGCCGCTGCCTATGGGGGTGTAACCGTCGTAGCCTTGTTCCGTGTCGTTGGGGAGGTTGGGCCAGATGGCGGAAGGGGCTTCGCCCGTTGGGCGCATGTTGTCGTCGCCTTCGGTGACGTAGATCTGTGCCTTGGCTGCCGTGGCCAGCAGCAGGGCGAGGGTTAGTATGGCTGTTTTCTTCTTCATTTTCTTCGTTTTCTTTTATGCCGTGGACTCGCGTCCTCGTTTAGTGTCTGTCGTCTCTCCGTGACTTTGGTTAACTCTTTACTCTCTATCTCTACTCTCCCGCTCATAGATCCCATCCTACCCACAATCCTCCGCAGGGATGACATGAGCGGAGCTAAACTCTACACTCTCCCGCTCATAGATCCCATCCTGCCCGCAATCCTCCGCAGGGATGACATGAGCGGAGCTAAACTCTCAACTCTCCCGCTCATAGATCCCATCCTACCCGCAATCCTCCGCAGGGATGACATGAGCGGAGCTAAACTCTCAACTACAAACCGACAACTATCTTCTGCGTTCTCGTCCCTCCGCCATCCGTCAGCCTGAGCACATACACGCCCGCCGACTTGGGCAGACCTACCGTGCTCTGGCTGCTCGTAAGACGCTCGGTCATCACTACGCGGCCCAGCATGTCGACGACCTGCAGCGTACCCGCGCCGTTCACCACCAGCTGGTCGCCCATTTGGAAGGCGAAGCTTTCGGCCGGCCCTTCGGCCGGCTCAGTGACCTCTGGCTCGTCGATGCCCTTGTAGTCGCCTATGACCACCTTGAAGCGCGAAGGGTATTGGTCGGGCGTGGCCTCGAAGCAATACGTGTCGCGGGCAAGCATGTCCGTCGTCGTGCCCGCGATGTTGTCGATGAGCGTGAGCTTGTCGAACTCGGCGTTGGCGGTGTTCCACGTCAGGGTGAAAGTGCCCGCCTCGGTGGCCTCAAAGCGCAGCGACTGGTAGTCCTCCACCTCGTTGCGGAAGAGGATGCCGTAGTCGTCGCCCTCGTAGCCAAGGCTGATGCGGCCCGTGCATTCGCCTAAACGCATCTTGAGTGCGCCCTCTTCGTTCGTGCGCCCCAGTTCAAGTACAGCCACATCGCCGTTGCTCTCGCTGTCACGCACCAGGAAGTTGATAAGTGGGAACGCCACGCCGATTTCGTCGCTACGGAAAGGTGATGTGGCACCTGTGGGTAATTCGCCCACACGCATATTGTTAGTGTAAGTCACCGTGGTCGTGTTGGTGTTCTCGCTGCCCTTGGTCATGCGGATGAAGAAGCCTTGGTGCGGGTGGATGTACCGCGAGGCGGTGTTGGATTCGCCTGAAGCGCCGCTTTTGTATTGCACGTATGCCTTTTGCTTTGGGTCGTAAGTCGCGTATGTGTTGTTGTATTCGCTCATCCCTTCCCAAAGGCTTGTCCCGTTTTGGGTGATGAACTCGTTGAAGTCCAAGTAGCTCTGGTAGGGGTTGCCCAGGAGGTTGAAGCCGAGCAGGCCCGCCCAGGCGTTGAAGTTGCTCTTGGTGACGTTTTGCAGCGTCACGTTGCCGTTGTTGAGCACAGCCTTGTTCTGAACGAGTTGTTCTTGTTTGATGCTGACCAAGTAGCCCTTGCCCGGCACAAGGATGGGTTCGTTGCCGTCGTTGCTGTAACCGTTACCGCTGGTATAAGGTCCCACACCGATGTTGATGCCGTTGCCGTTATAGTTGATCTGCACATCATGTGCGTTCTCGTGCCAGTGGCTGAGCGAGTTGCGGCGGAAGTTAATCCAGTGGTATTCAGGTTCGTAGAAGCTATAGAGGTCGAAGGCCGGGACGGGCATGTCGCCCGGGAAGAGCGCGTTGTCGTTGTCCTGGCTGAACTGCACACCGCAGGGGTCGGGAGCCCAGCTGAAGTCAACTTTTCCGTTGTCCGTATAGCTGATTCCGATTTGGCTCTGCTGCAGCGGGCTGCTGAAAAGGTGCCAGCGGTTGCCACTGTTGGCCGAGTAGGTCTTCAGCGTCTGGCCGGTGTAGGCGGTCAGGGTGTTGTTGGCACTGGTATTATCGGGGTCGTAGGATTGCAGCAACGAAGCGTCCTCGTCGATGTAGAGCAGCACATGGCCATCGTTGGTCTCGCTGACCAATTCATCGCTGCCGTCGTCTTCCTTCGGGCTATCGTACAGCCAGATGGTGCCGCCGCGGCTGAGACCGTTGTATTTCTCAATCATGTCGTCGAGGCTCTTCTTGTACTCGATGGCAAGGCCGTCGGGCGAGGCCGCGCAACAGAGGCCTTGCATCTTCGGCAGCGGATAGTCATCGTTGATATTGCCGCCAGTGACTGTGATGTTTGCTCGTCCGTCATCGTATGTGTAGCTGTATCCACCCGCCGTGCTGCGGTTCCACTTAGCATAGCCGCTGTTGGCATGGTCATCGACCCAGCTGTTGAGTAGGTCTGTCATGGTGCTTCCCGTACTGCCTACCAGGTTGTTGTTGGGGCGGTTATATAAATAAGGTGCGTCCACTTTCTTGTAGAGGTCGCAGTGGCCAAGTCCTGTGGCCGCATTATTATACAAATAGGTGTAAGAATGGCTGAATTGTGACTCATCGCCATCGGGGGCATAGCATTTGACGATGGTGTTCGTTCCGCTATTGGTAGCTGCAAGCATACCGAAATGAGCACTGCCCAGGCTCTGGGCGCGTCCGAGACGAACGTAGCAGTTCTCGATCTGCCCGGTGTTCTCGGCAACAAGACCGCCCACGTTAGGTATTCCGCCACTAACGGTGAACTTCGGGTTGGCGAAGCTGTTGTAGATATTGCCCGCGTTGGTGCCTGCCAAGCCGCCCATCGTGTAGCCCGTCATCTCGGCCATGGCGATGGAGGAGTGCAAAGTACCACCGCTCACCCTGCCCGCGATGCCGCCGAGGACGGCGGATGCGTTACCCGATGCCGACAGTTTTACCCCAGGGTTGGCGACACTGTTGCTCACCTTGCCTGCTGCGAGTTCGGAGACCACACTGCCCACGTAGCAATCATCGGATGCCTTGGCAAAAAAATGGCAGTCGTCGAGAGTGATGTTCTTGATGTCAGCACCCGATGCCGTCGTGCCGAACAAGCCACGACCCGAGCTGGCATTAGTGGGCACCATCGTAATGCCTGTGATAATGTGGCCGTTGCCGTCAAAGTTGCCGGAATAGTCGGCGAAAGGCATCCAATAGTGGCCTTTCATGTCGATGTCGGCAGTCAACTTGGCACTGGCATCGGGATGTGGTGTTGTCTCATCTTCTCCAAGATCCTCATTAAAGTCGTAGTGCGTGTCAATGTTGTTCACAAGCCATAGGAAGGCCGTCAGTTCCTTGACCGTGCCGATTTGGTATACATTATTGACTTTGGCTGGCAGTGTGTTGACCGTCTGCTGCAAAGGCGACCATGGGCTACCACCGAAATAGAGTTTATCAGATAAGGTAGTCCCTGCCAACTGCTTATCGTCGTGAACATTGTCCTTAGTGCCAGTTGCCAAACCCGCAATAGTGCCTGCAATGACAGCAACCGGACGCTCATTGCTTTCGGTGTACACGCCAACATAAACAGGGTTGAATGTGGCACCCGACATGATGTCGATAGTTTTGCCCGTCGGGAGGTAGATGTTGTTGGGCACAGCATTTGAAGTATTGTCCTTCACCGTCAAGGAACCTGTGCCGACTTTAATAATGGATGAACCCGCTGGATAAATACCGCCACCGTTCAATTTAGCTGTATTGTTAGTGATGTTGCCACCATAAAGATGGACCTCTCCGCCGTTGACAAATATTGCACCGCCTTCAGCAGTGTTGGCAACATTGGGATAAGCGGCATTTCCTATGGTACTATTGCCATATACCTTAGTATATATAACACTGTTTGTAAAAGACATATTATGATCGACATTAACAAACACAGCTCCGCCAGCCTTAGCCTGATTGCCGACGACACTCAGGCCGCCCAAAGCCGATGACGCACCGAATGTAACATCCATCTTAATGTCATCAGCAATATTGACAAATGGATTGACTCCATTATAACCAAGTTCTGGATACGAACTATTTAAGTAATAATTTCTTTCAGTTACTATACTCTGGATAAAGCAACCACCGCCATAACCTGCAGCCGTATTGTTTTCCACCTTTCCCTGATTCAGCCTCACATTAGTTTGATAGATATCTGTGTTCCGTTGCAGATAGACGCCCCCTCCATTTCCACCTGCATAATTGTTTGAAATCGTTCCACCGTTCAAGTCAATGTTAATCTTGTATTGTTGTTGGGTGGTACCATCATAGAACACGCACCATGCAGTGGATGCTGGTTCGGGATCATATCCATACGCGAGGTTCATGGGAGCTACATCAATATACATTCCCCCGCCATTCATATCAGCATGATTCCCAGTAATTTCCGTATTTGTGTCAAGCATAAGACTGGCACTGGATGGGGTATAGTTGGTGGGGAGATAACCCGTTGCCGGTCCTCCAAAATTAGTATACACCAACCCACCACCATTTGCCTTGGAGTAGTTGCCCCTAATCTTGCACCCTGTCAGGTTTGCCTTGCTGCTTACCAAATAAAGACCTCCCCCACTATTGAGGCAGTAATTGGTGTCAATCTCGCAATTGGACAATTGCATGGCTGGTGCCATGGCCGACTCCCACCAAACGCCACCGCCTATGTTTTGCGACATGTTGTGTCTTACCTTGCAACGCGTCATGCTCAACGAGCAACGTGAATCTGCCAACCCCCTAATGGTGCCACCTGGTCCACTGCCACGTCCGAAATTATAGCAATACTCTATCGTGCAGTCTTCAAAC
>Ga0255060_10000217_pt1 | contig 12466 bp, 9 predicted proteins | sample 172RNAGHGlowgp2_FD_183094 | JGI IMG/M metagenome (GOLD analysis project Ga0255060, IMG submission 183094) | Metatranscriptome of sheep rumen microbial communities from Palmerston North, Manawatu-Wanganui, New Zealand - 1728 RNA GHGlow gp2... | ecosystem: Host-associated > Mammals > Digestive... | reverse complement strand
GTCGTTGGCAGTCGTCACCGTGTCGCCTTCCGATTGGTGAACCATTGTGCGGAACTTGCAGATCCTGAATGGTTTGCCGCCCTTCCCGATGCGCGTTTGCATGAAAAAGACGGGGCCTTTCGAGTCGGTTTTGATGAGGATGGCGATGACGAGCAGCGGAACGGAGAGCATGACAAGCCCAATGAGTGCCACGATGCGGTCGAAGCACCACTTGATGAAGAACCCTATTTTGTGTTCATTTTTCGCCACGCTGCATGGCCTCCATGTTGAGAATTGCCTTAATGCGCGGCAAAGATATGATTTTTCTGAACGGGTACAACAAAGTGACGGCAATCTTCAGCCACCAACGATAGTGAACGGCGAGGCGGCAATACGATTTCCTGAAGTGGAATTTCTCTTCCAAAAACGATTGGATGTTGGAGTGTTCGGTGATGCTGCGAGAGCCATCGGTGACGTAGCGGAAGCCTTTTTCCTTCAGATAATATTGGTTCATCGTGTAGAAAAGGCCGTAGTAAGGATAGGAAGTGTTTTTCCTTTTGTATTCGGGTAAAACGGCCACCAAACCGTATTCGCAGGCATGAGCCCAAAGCCTAACAGTGAAGAAACCTATGAGCTTGTCGTTGTCACGGTCGTAGATGCCCCAATAGTCGAATTCTTCTTGGCCACATTCCTTCATATAGGCTTCAAAAGACTGTACGGTTGTGATGCGGTCGGCGATGGCGTAGTCGTCGTAAGTGGCTTTCAAGATAGGGAAGCCTTGGGCTTTGACTAGTTCATGGCACACAGGCCTGAAGTCAAGCTTTTCCATTGATCTCCTAACTTTTTTCCGCGTGTTGCCCGTCAGTTCGTCCAAACCGCCGAATTGGTCTTTGATGAGGTTCCAAAACGATGTTTCTTCCTTGCAGTCAAAATCATAAGTGTTTCTGACCATCAAGCCGCCCATTGTGAGAAGATTATGGCAAGTTTCGTCGTCAAGTTTTTGTTCTTCATGGGGAGGACCGGCAAATCGCCATGCTTTCCTATAGAGATAGTAGTTCCAATCGCTCATCACAGTCTTTTTTTTATGGCGTTGAAGGCATAACAGCTGAAATAATGCAAGGCCTTGAAAAAGGGGATTTTTTCGTGACGACGATACACTTTCCAAAGGTCGGCAGCGGCCTTCAGCTTGTTTGAACTTGCCGATCTCCTTCTGATTCTGTATGACACCAGTGGTTGGTCGATGGCGTAAGCCAAATGTCCTTGTTTCAAGATGTCGAGCCAAGTGGCGGTGTCTTCGCTGGTGCGAAAACGAGGGACGACGACTTCGCCCACAATGGTTTTGTCGACCATGACGGTCGAGCAGCCGATGATGGTGTTGCGCAGATAGGTTTCATAATCCAGACGGCCAATGGTGTTGATGGATTTGTTGAGGGTGTTCCCCTCTTCGTCAATCCAGTCGTAGGTCGAATAAGTGAATCCCACATGGTTTTCCAGCATGAACCTTACTTGTGTTTCAAGTTTCTCGGGGTGCCAAATGTCGTCGGCATCGAGGAAGGCCAGAAATCGGCCTTGGGCCATTTGGATGCACTGGTTGCGGGTGTCGGCAATGCCCGAATGTTGTGGTTTGACGACAAAATGGATTCTTTCGTCGGTTTCCGTTCGTTTCGTGACAATCTTTACGGTTTCGTCGGTCGAAACGTCGTCGACGATGAGTAGCTCCCAATTGGAATAGGTCTGCCGTTGCACGGATGCGATGCTGTCGGCAACGTATTTCTCCATATTATAGCATGGCATGATGACCGATACCAACGGTTGACTTTCCACGGCAAATCGTTTTACTTCAATCCCTCGATCCAAACCTTGATTTGCTGCTCGTCGTGGAGTTTGCACACTAGCAATGAATGGTCGCGATAGGCCACGAGGTAGTCCTCCAAGCCTTCCACAACGGCTTCGGTGCCTTCCTCAATGTTGATGATGGTGTTCCGATTGTTGACGGAGACCACCTTGCCTCGTAAGGCATTGCCCGCGTCGTCTTTCTTGGCGTGGGTGAACAGCGAACCCCAAGTGCCAATGTCGCTCCAGCCGAAGTCGGCGGGGATGGTGAAGGTGTTGGGCGACTTCTCCATCACGCCGTAGTCGATGCTGATGTTGGGGCAGTCGACGAAGTGGTCGTTGATGAAGTCTTGCTCCTCGGGCGTGCCGAAGTTGTAGATGCCTTTCTCGAACACTTCTACCATCTCGGGCAGATAGGTCTTGAAGGCCTGCATGATGCCGTCCAAGGTCCAGAGGAAGATGCCGCTGTTCCAGAGGTAGTTGCCCTCGCTAACGAACTTGACTGCGGTTTCGTAGTCGGGCTTTTCCTTGAAACGATCTACTTTTACGACCTCGGGCAGCGAGGCTTGTTTGGGCACTTCGATGTAGCCATACCCCGTTTCCGGTCGGCTCGGCTTGATGCCGATGGTCATCAAGGCTTGTGGGTTGTTGGCCAAAAAGTCAAATCCTAATCGTATGATTCTTTGAAATTCAACTTCATTGGTCACCAAATGGTCGGCAGGGGTGACGACGATGTTGGCATCTTGGCAGCGGCTTTGGATGTGATAGGCAGCGTAGGCGATGCAAGGTGCCGTGTTGCGTCGTGCTGGCTCGCAGAGCACTTGGTCGGGCTTGAGCATGGGCAGGTGCTCCAAAACCAGTTGCTTGTAGGCCTTGTTGGTCACCACGAGGAAGTTCTCGTCGGGGATGACGGGGCTGAAGCGTTCGTAGGTGCTGCGGATGAAGCTCTTTCCCGTGCCTAATATGTCGAGGAATTGCTTGGGATAATTGTCTTTGCTGAGGGGCCAAAAGCGGCTACCGATGCCTCCGGCCATGATGATGCAGTAGTTGTTCATTGATGTTGGGCTGTTTATTGTTGGGTCGTTGAACTGTTGGTCAAAAGGGCCTTTCCTTTTTCGCTCAGATAGGGTTGGAGGTCTTTTTTCGAAATCTTGCACAAGGGCATTCCTGCGACATAAGGCGCAATTTCGTAGGCCTCGTAGCAAAACACCACGCTGTCGGTCTCAATCCAAGGCTCGTTGGCGGGGAGTTGCAGGAAGTCTTCAGGTCCTAATTCTATCAAGTCTTCTTCCATGTCGAAATACTCGAAGTGCTGCTTGCGGATATTCTCGGTAATCATCGGGGCGAGTTGTTCGGGGTCGTCAAACATGTCGTATCCGACGATGCTCCCGTCGATTTTGCTGAACGAGGTGCCATAATACCAAGGCATGGGATGGGCACCGCCGGTGTAGAGGAATCCTTCGGTGATGTAGGTCACGTAGCGGTCAGTTTGTTCGGCCAAAGTGTAGTTGTTTTCGTAGACAGACTTGGGCTCGTTGCCTTCTTCATCGAAGAAACGGTCCATATCGGTTTGGAGGAAATCCTCGTAGTCTTTCACCTCGGGCGCAAACATCCAGTGCATGATGCTTTGCTTTAGCGTCGCATTTTGGGTCTCCGGAAGGTCGACGTTGATGGTATAGTAGGAATAGCCTTCCTCGTACTCGTTTTCCAGATAAACGCTGTCGCTGAGTGTATAGAGTTGGGTCTCAACTTCGTTTTTGCTGTTGTTGCAGCTGGCGGCAACCAACAGGAGCAGCATGATGGGAATGAATGATTTTCTCATTGTATTTTTTATTTAAAATTCAAGATTCAAAGATTGGGTTGCTTTCATCAAGGAATTTGTGTTCGCCTAATGGTTTGCAAAAATAGTTCTTTTTCATGGAACGGCAACCAAAGGCGGATTATTTCGCCCAACGGTAAAGGATTTCGATGGGATGGACCGCATGTACGCCAGTGCCATCGAGGATTTGCTGGCGGCAGGATGTGCCTGGGGCCGAAACAATGCAAGGCGTGACGCCATCGGCATTGGCCATGGCTTTGCGGACGGTGGGGAACAGCACCATCTCGCCGATGGCCAACGAGGTTTGGTAATGCTCTTTTTCGTAGCCAAACGACCCCGCCATGCCGCAGCAACCGCTTGGAATGACGTGTATTTTGGCGTTTTGCAGCAATTGCAACGCTTTGACGGTCTTCTCGGTGCCCACCAAGGCTTTTTGGTGGCAGTGGCCATGGAGCCAAATCTCGACCGCATCGGCCTTGAAGTCGTCTTGGGTTATGCGTCCGGCGGCCACTTCGCGCATGATGAATTCGTCGAAAAGCAAGGCGTTTTTGGCCAATTGTTGGGCTTCGTGTCGCAGTTCGGGTGGTACCAAGTCGGGGTATTCGTCGCGGAAGCTGAGGATGCACGATGGCTCGATGCCGACCAATGGCTTTCGCTCCGAAACCTTGTCTTTCAGCAGGTTGAAGTTCTTCAAGGCGAACTTCTTGGCCAATTTCAGGTTGCCTTTCGAGATGGCGGCGCGACCGCTTTCAACGTGTTTCGGGATTTCCACTTCGTAGCCCAAACGTAGCAAAAGTTTGGCGAAGGTAAGGCCCAACTCAGCTTCCTGGAAGTTGGTGAACTCGTCGGCGAAAAGCAAGACTTTGCCTTTCGTGGCGACTTTCTTTTGCTTGCGGCATTCGCGCTTGACGGCGGTGCGCATCGTCGCGCGGCTGAGGGTCGGGATGTCGCGCTCGGTGGAGAATTGGATGATGCGTTTGATGATATTGGATGACAGTTTCCACGACGCGAAGAAGTTGTAAATTGGCCAAACGATATGCCCGAGTTGTTCCACCGTGGCCATCCGCGAAACGGCAAACGAACGCAAGGGCATCCCGCTGATGTCGTATTTGTGTTGCAGAATCTCGGAACGCAGTCGTGTCATGTCGACGTTCGACGGACACTCGCTGCGACAGCCTTTGCAGGCCAAACAGCTGTCCAAGACTTCTGCCAACTCTTTGGATTCCAGTATGCTTTTCCTTGTCGCGAACTGCGTCTCGCAGTTCGAAGGATTGTTTTTTTCAAATTGCGGGACGCAATTTGCGACAGTGAAGGCCTCGCTCCCCCACCCTTTCGTCAGGATTTCGCGGAGCACGTTGGCTCTGGCGCGGGTGCCTTTGGTCTCGTCGCCGCTCACCTTGAAGGCTGGACAGAGCGTGCCGCCTATCAAGTTCGACTTGCGGCAGTCGCCGGCACCGTTGCATTGCTCGATGCTGCACATCAGGGCGTGGAGCTGGGTTTTGGCTCCCGTGGCGCCCTCTATCTTGCACTCGTCGAAGGCGGCTTTCCAGTTGTAGTAGGTTGTACTCTCGCCTAAAACTTTTGCTATGGCGTATTTCTGCCCGACCTCAAACCGCAACATGCTGTCCATCGGCAGCGTGTCGACGATCTTGTGGAGGTTGAAGACTTGCAGCGGGTCCCAGCAGCGTTTGAGGTCTTGCATCATGGCGTAAACCTCATCGCCATACATCAGTTGGATGAACTCGCCGCGCAACCTTCCGTCGCCGTGCTCGCCGCTGAGCGAGCCCTTGTATTTCTTGACCAAAAGGGCGGTTTCGTGGGCCACCTCGCGGAATTTGCGCAGGCCTTCGGCTTCCTTGATATTAATGATGGGCCGCAGATGCAGTTCGCCCGTGCTGATATGGGCATGATAGACGCAGTTCAGGCCCAATCTTTCAAGCATTTGGGCGAAGTCGGCCATATAGGCGGGCAACTTTTCGGGAGCGACGGCGGTGTCTTCGATGACGCCGATGGGCTTGGCATCGCCTTTCATGCCGGTCAAGAGACCCAAGCCAGCCTTGCGTAGGCTCCACACCTTGCTGATTTCATCGCCGTAAACGCGAGAACAGGAGTAAACCAAGTGCCGCTCGTCGCTCATCAAGGCTTTTTCCAGTTGGTCGGCTGTGGCATCGATTTCTTCTCTCGTCTCGCCGCGCAGCTCGATGATGAGGATGGCGGCTGGGTCGCCTTCAACGAAGAAACGGTTTTTCTGTTGCTCGACATTCTGTTTGCTGAGTTCCAAGATGTTGCGGTCCATCAGCTCGACGGCTGAAGGTTGGAATTTCAGGGCGACAAGGTTGCCCAAGAAGCTCTTTTGCAGCGTGTCGCAATGGGCGCAAACCACCATCTTCTCCTTGGGCGGCAAGGGGTCGAGGTCGACTTTGATTTCGGTGATGAAGGCCAAGGTGCCTTCGCTGCCAGCCAGCAGCTTGCAGAGGTTGATGTTGCGGTGTTCGATGGGCTTGGCTTCATTATGCAGGTCCTCAATCACTTCGTCGATGGCATAGCCGCACGAGCGACGACGCAGGCTTTTGTCGGGATAGTTTTCTTCGATTAATCGAACGCTATTTTCATCCAAAGCCCAACGGATGAGTTGGGCGTAGATGTTTTGGATTAATTCATGTGATTGTTGACCGTCTATAGATTCCATTTCCTTCCTACATTCCTGCCGCACGGAATGACATAGACGGTCGGCTGGCAATTCCCAAAAATGAGAGCTAAACCTTTCTTCCAGCTCCTTGATCGTATAGGTCTTGAACACCTCGACGCTGCCATCGCAAAGCACGCCTCGGGCTTCGATGACGTGGTGTCGGGTGCTGCCGTAAACCAATGAATGCGAACCGCAGGAGTTGTTGCCAAACATTCCCCCGATACAACAGCGGTTGCTGGTCGATGTTTCGGGGCTGAAGAAGAGGCCGTAGGGTTTCAGGGCAAGGTTGAGTTCGTCCAAGACAACACCTGGCTGCACCCTCGCCCAACGCTCTTCCTCGTTGATTTCCAGTATCTTCTTGAAATGCTTGCTGATGTCGACCACGATGCCACTGCCCACCACCTGCCCGGCGATGGAAGTGCCGCCCGCCCTTGGGATGAGGTGGGTTTTTCTCTCGCGGGCTATATTAATAAGGTCGATGATGTCGGCCTCGTTTTCGGGGTAGGCCACGCCTTGTGGCACTTCACGATAGGCCGAGGCATCGGTGGCGTAGGCGATGCGATGGAGCGGATCGGTAAGCAGGGTATACATGACGGATTATTTGTCCAACTGGCTGAAGATGCTGTTGTTGCTCTTGAATTCCGGCACGATGACCTTCATCTGGGCCACGATCTTCATCGGGTCGCAGGTCTCCAGTTCGTCGTGGAGTTTGGCAATCATGTCGTCCACTTCGGCGGCTTCGTATTTGCGCACGATGGCGTGCATGATCTTCTCATTGTCGGTCTTGATGGTGTTCTCTTCGTTGGCCAACACCTCTTCGTAGAGCTTCTCGCCAGGGCGCAGTCCCGTCTCAATGATTTCGATTTCGGGGCGGTGGGCCAGCTTGCGCATCTTTTCGGCGAGGTCCCAAATGCGGACTTTCTCGCCCATGTCGAACACGAAGATGTCGCCGCCTTCGCCGATGGAACCGGCTTCGAGCACGAGGCTGCAGGCTTCGGGGATGGTCATGAAAAAGCGCGTGATGCGGCGGTCGGTCACCGTAATCGGGCCGCCCTTCTCGATTTGCTTGCGGAACAGCGGCACCACCGAGCCATTGGAGCCCAGCACGTTGCCAAAGCGCGTGGTGATGAACTTGGTGTTGTCCTTGCGGCTTTGCGTGTAAATCTCGGCGATGCGTTTGGTCGCGCCCATCACGTTGGTCGGGTTGACGGCCTTGTCGGTCGAGATCATGACGAACTTCTCCACGCCGTATTCGATGGCCAAGTCGGCCACGAGCTTGGTGCCGAACACGTTGACGAAAACGGCCTCGTAGGCGTTCTCTTCCATGAAAGGCACATGCTTGTAGGCCGCCGCATGGAACACCACTTGTGGATGGTATTCTTCAAAAACCTCCCGCATACGGATGGGGTCTTTCACGTTGGTGATGACGAAGGCCATGCGGTCTTTCATCTCCTTGAAGTCGTCGGTGTTGTTCATCTCAAACTGGAAGTCGTACATGGGCGACTCGGCTTGGTCGAGCATGATGAGTTTGGCGGGGTTGTAGTGCATCACCTGACGGCAAATCTCGCTGCCGATGCTGCCGGCGGCACCCGTGACGAGCACCACCTTGTCGTTGATTTCGCGGATGACATTGCTCTTGCCGAGGATGATGGGTTTGCGGCCCAAAAGGTCTTCGATCTTGATGTCCTGGATTTGGTTGGTCGACAACTTGCCGTCCACCCATTTGTCGAACGAGGGGATGGATTTCACGATGAGGTTGAGCGACATTCCCTGCTCGATGATTTCCTTTTGCCGTTTCTCTCCGATGCTGGGAATGGCCAAAATCATCACGTCGATGTCGTATTTCTCGACGAACTCGGGGGTCATGGCCACCTTGGGCGGGTACACTTTGATGGTGTTGATTTGCGACTTGGCGCGTTTCGGGTCGTCGTCGACGAAAGCCTTCACCTTGAATTTCGAGTTGGTGTCTTGGCTCAGTGTGCGCAGCAGCATGGTGCCGCCGTCGCCAGCGCCATAGATGAGGACGTTCATCTTGTCGCCCGTGTTCTTATACACCTCGTTATATAAGCGCCTGATGGTGAATCGCATGAGGATCATCAGCGTCATGGTGATGAGGTAATGGTAGATCATCGTCACGTAGCGCGGATAGATTTGTGTCACCATGTTAGGCCATATCTGGCTGAGAATCAGTTTACTGATAAGGAGTGTAGCCAAGGTCGTGGTGCATGCGGTAAAAATCTTGCGGATGTCGTTGAAGCCCGAATAGCGCAACATACCGTCGTAGGTTTTGCTGATAAGGAATGCGATGAAATAGGCGATGGGCACCACAAAAATGCGGCTCCAGTCGAACATCGAATCGGCGAAGTCCTTGAAATAGAGCATGAAAATGGCAATGATATAAGCTGTGATGACAATAGCCATGTCTACCGCCAAAATCCATGCACGTGGAAGTGTGTTGCTTTTATGCTTCCCAAAAATAAAATTACAAAAACGAGTAACAAGTTTACGCATAGGCAATCATTTTTAGACTGCAATATTACGACTTTTTTTAATATCCATTAAAAAATTCTTTCCATTAGGTGCCATTTTCCCGTCGAGGGCAGGCTGGGGTCGGCGCCTTGACATTGAGCCACAAAGGCTTCCCACTCAGCCTGACGGGGCAATTTCGCCAGTCGGGCCATATCTTTTTCCCAGTCGAAATCGTCGACCGTGTCGCAAATCATGAAAACATGAGTCCCGTATCGGTAAAGCTGCATGTCAATGATGCCGACGGCGCGTTGGCCTTCAACGATCTCAGGCCAAATGTGGGCGTGAACATCGCAGTATTTTTCGATTAGCTCAGGGTCGTCGACGAGTTCGAGGGTTTGGCAGTATCTTTTCATACAGTTTGCAGTTGTTCAGTTGTTCAGTTTGTAGTTTCAACGTTTTTTGGCGCGAAGGCCGTAGATTGCGACAATGATGAAGCACAACAACGGAAGCGCATAGCTCACGTTGACTGCAGGATGGCCGGCTATCGTGCCACAGTCGATGATCATGCCTTGCAGCGGAGGCATGAGGGCGCCGCCAACGATGGCCATCACCAAGAATGCCGCGCCCAATGAGGCATCGTCGAGGCTCACGTTCTCCAACGCCGTTCCATAGATGGTGGGAAACATCAGGCTCATGAAGAAGCTGATGCCTATCAGGCAGTAAAGCCCGGCCTTGCCCACAATCAGGATGGCGCCAAGCGAGCACAAGGCGGCACAAATGCCAAAGATGGTCAGCAACCGTCGTCCGTCGGTGTATTTCATCAGCCAAGTGGAAAGGAAACGGCCCGCCAGGAACAAGCACATGGCCGCGATGTTGTAGTTTTGTGCCGTGGCCTTGCTGATGCCTAAGTTGTCGGCATAGTGGATGATGAAGGTCCACACCATGATTTGTGCCGCCACGTAGAAAACCTGCGCCACCACGCCTTCGCGGTAGACTTTGTTGGCCCACAGGCGCTTCAGCGAGCCTTTGGAGGGCGTCGTCCCTTGGCCTTGGGTCATCGGCACTTTCACCAATGCGATGATCACAAACATCACGACCACCACGATGCCCAGTGCCACATACGGGTCACGTATCACGGCCAGGTCGTGCAACCTGATCTCGGCCTTTTCGGCCTCGCTCAGCATCGGGAATAGGATATTGCCCGTTGCATCCCTCTTGTCGGAAAGCAGGTTGGGCAGCACCACCATCGAAGCTACCGCCATGCCCGCCAACGACCCAATGGGATTGAACGCCTGCGCAAGGTTCAACCGACGTGTGGCGTTTTCCTTGGCCCCCAACGAGAGGATGAACGGGCTTGCCGTGGTCTCCAAAAAAGCCAAGCCGAAAGTCAGGATATACAACGAGAAACAAAAGAACGTGAAGCTTTGTCGCGCTGCAGCGGGAATGAACAAAAACGCCCCGATGGCATAGAGCGCCAATCCGAGCAGGATGCCTTTCTTGTAGCTAAAACGCCGTATGAACAGCGCGGCGGGAATGGCCATGGTTGCATAGCCTCCATAAAACGCAAATTGGATCAGGCTTGCCTTGGCAGCAGGCAATTCCATCAGCGTCTGGAATGCCGCCACCATGGGGTTGGTGATGTCGTTGGCGAAGCCCCATAACGCAAACAGCGAGGTGATGACGACAAACGTAAGTAGGTATTTCTTCTCAACGAGTTTCATAACTTCAGTTTCTTCTGATGGTTAGTCTTATCGCTTCTGGATGATGGTTGCAGAAAACGGCAGCATCCTTGACGACGCAGGCGAGATAACCGCCGCCACCGGCACCGGGCATCTTCCAAGCCAAAACGTCGTCCATGGCGGAATACTTGTCGATATAGTCTTCTATCGTAGGAGATTGCGGCTCTGAGGTCGCGATGACTCCGTAGGGGTTGATCATGGCGGGGAACATGGCAGTCTGGGCGTTGAACGAAGCCTTGTAAGCCTTCGCGAAAGCCTCCAAGTCCATGGCCAAAATGGCGTTCCAGCAGTCGTCGGCGGCCTTGGCCAAAGCCTTGACCTTCGGCTCCGTGATGTCCTTGCCTTCCACTACCGAACATCCCGGGTGGCGAGGCTCCATGGGAATCATAACCAAATGGTTATCAAGCCAATCCAACACCTTATCATCGTGGCAACTTTCGAATTTTATGGGCCAATAAAACTGGTCGTAATAATGCCTTACCAAGCCAGGCATACAGATGCCAATCGAGTCTTGCGCCCCGCTGATGATGCCGTCGCTGCGCTCGGGGTCGTTCTCGAAGCAGAAAACAAGCTTGGCGAGGGTTTCGGGGTCCATGTCGGGCAATTTCATCGGCCAAATCTTGCGAATCATGTTGCGCGTCGAGGTGGAGAGGCCGCAGCGTTCGCGCACCTCGAAGGTGGGTTCCAGAGAGATGGTGATGGCCCAACCTGGGGCGAAGCACGACACATAGGGTTGGTCGATCCAGGTGCCGGCCAAGTCCAAACGAGTGGGAATCTGGCAAATGTCTTGTTTCAGTGAAGTGGACGAGCGGGCTTCGAGGCCTTCCGACGGCGTGCGTTGCAACACCACATATTCGATGCCGCGCTCTTCGCAGAAACGGCGCTTTTCTTCCGACGACCCGTCCTCGTTGACCACAAAAATGTCGGGTTTCAGTCGGTCGACCGTGCCGACGAAGTCCATCACGCCCGAGCCGTCGTTGATGAAGGCATCTTTGACGTAGCGGACGGCTTTCACCATGAAGAGGCGTTCCTTTTCGGGATAAAGCGTCTTGTGTTTTTTGTAGTGCAGGATGGTATCGTCGGAGCCGATGCCTACATAGAGGTCGCCAAACTGTGCGGCTTGGCGGAAAAACTCGACGTGGCCGCTGTGCAGCAGGTCGTAGCAGCCGGAGACAAATACTTTCTTGGTCATCGTTCGGCCCTCATTGGGTTATTCAGGAAATCGTCGTATGCCATGCGGATGCCGTCCTCCAATTCGGTCTTGTAGGTCCAGCCTAAGGCGGTGGCTTTGCTCACGTCGAGCAGTTTGCGTGGGGTGCCGTTGGGTCTTGTCGTGTCCCATTTGATTTCGCCTTCGTAACCAACCACTTTCGCAACCAATTCGGTCAAAGCCTTGATGGTCAGTTCCTTTCCTGTCCCTGCGTTGACGGTTTCGTTGCCGCTGTAGTGGTTCATCAAGAAGACGCAAAGATTGGCCAAGTCGTCCACATAAAGGAACTCGCGCAGTGGTGAGCCGTCGCCCCAACAGGTCACTTCCTTCAGTCCGTTGACTTTGGCCTCGTGGAAACGGCGAATCAGTGCGGGCAGCACGTGGCTATGTTCGGGATGATAGTTGTCGTTAGGCCCGTAGAGGTTGGTAGGCATCACGCTGATGTAGTCGGTGCCATATTGGCGGTTGAGGAACTCGCAGTATTTCAGTCCGCTGATTTTCGCCAAGGCGTAGGCTTCGTTGGTCTTTTCCAGTTCGCCGGTCAGCAGGCACGACTCGGTCATGGGTTGTGGGGCCATGCGGGGATAGATGCACGACGAGCCCAGAAACTCCAGCTTCTTGCAGCCGTTGCGCCATGCCGAATGGATGACGTTCATCTCCAGGATCATGTTGTCGTACATGAAGTCGGCCAATGCCGATTGGTTGGCTACGATGCCGCCTACTTTGGC
>Ga0255060_10000207_pt1 | contig 12714 bp, 3 predicted proteins | sample 172RNAGHGlowgp2_FD_183094 | JGI IMG/M metagenome (GOLD analysis project Ga0255060, IMG submission 183094) | Metatranscriptome of sheep rumen microbial communities from Palmerston North, Manawatu-Wanganui, New Zealand - 1728 RNA GHGlow gp2... | ecosystem: Host-associated > Mammals > Digestive... | reverse complement strand
CGAGACTGCAGTGCTGGTAGGACTCATCACCAAGGAACAGGACGAGGCGAAGACCAAGGAATATCTCGACGAACTGGAGTTTCTGGCAGATACCGCCGGAGCCGTCACCGTGAAGCGCTTCACCCAGAAGGTGGGCGGGCCGAGTCAGACGACCTATGTGGGTAGCGGAAAACTTCAGGAGATCAAAGCGTATATCAAGCAATGCCAGGATGCCTATGATGAGTGGGTAGATGGAATGAATGGGTTTGATGAGCCTGATGGGTTGGATGGGGGGAAGGCCCCACAGCCTGTGGGTATGGTTATCTTTGATGACGAACTCTCTGCCAAACAGATCCGTAATATCGAGAAGGAACTGCAAGTAAAGATCCTCGACCGTACCTCGCTGATACTGGACATCTTCGCCATGCGGGCACAAACCGCCGAGGCCAAAGCACAGGTGGAGTTGGCACAGCACCGTTATATGCTGCCCCGACTGCAACGGCTCTGGACGCACTTGGAACGTCAGGGTGGTGGCTCTGGCTCAGGCGGTGGTAAGGGTAGTGTAGGTTTGCGCGGTCCCGGTGAGACGCAGCTGGAGATGGACCGTCGTATCATCCTCCAGCGCATCACCCTGTTGAAGCAGCGTCTGGCCGAGATTGACAAACAGAAAACGACCCAGCGCAAGAACCGTGGTCGTTTGATCCGTGTGGCGCTGGTAGGCTATACCAATGTGGGGAAATCCACCCTGATGAACCTATTGGCCAAGAGTGAGGTGTTTGCAGAGAACAAACTCTTCGCCACCCTCGATACCACCGTGCGCAAGATGACCATCGACAACCTGCCCTTCCTTCTGGCAGATACCGTTGGCTTTATCCGTAAACTGCCCTCCGACCTGGTGGAGAGTTTCAAGAGTACGCTTGATGAGGTGCGCGAGGCAGACCTGCTGGTACATGTAGTGGACATCTCCCATCCAGACTTCGAGGAGCAGATCTGTGTGGTGGAGAACACCCTGAAGGAATTGGGCTGTGCCGATACGCCGGCGATGATCGTCTTCAACAAGATCGATGCCTATACGTGGGTACCGAAGGAGGAGGACGACCTGACACCTGAGACGAAAGAAAACATTACGCTGGAAGAATTGAGGCGGACGTGGATGGGTCGGATTGGGACGAATGGGTTGAGTGGATCGAATGAGCACTATTCAGAGTGTCTCTTCATTTCGGCCAGAGAGAAGGAGAATATTGATGAATTAAGAGATGTGTTGTATAAGCGGGTGCGCGAACTGCACGTCCAGAAATATCCGTATAACGATTTTTTATATCAAGATTATGAGTGATTACAGAAACTTAACACAGACCGAGATTGAAGCATTAGAGAACAATGTCTGCTGGGCAGAGGACTGGCAGCGAGTGATGGTGGCCGAAGGCTTCAAACCCTATAATTTCCACCGTGTCATCTTCTATGGCGACATCCGCCTGGGAGAGTTTAATAAGCAGGTTGAGGTGAGTAAGGGCTTCGTCAAGCACTCCGGTATCAACGATGCCACGCTGCGGAATGTGACGGTGGGCAATGACTGTCTGATTGAGAAGGTAGGCAACTACATCAATAATTATACAATAGGTAACGACTGTTACATCTCTAATATCTGTACGCTGGAAACGACAGAAGACGCTACCTATGGTGAGGGCTCTGTCATCTCCGTGTTGAACGAGATGGGCGACGGCAACGTGACCATTTTTCGCGAACTGAACAGTCAGTTGGCTTCCTTCATGGTAAAGCATCACAATGACAAGGTACTGAAGAAGACCCTCCAGCAGATGATTGAGGACGAGTTGCGGGTGTCGCGCCCTGACCGTGGCTATATTGGTAACAATGTGAAGATTATCAATGCCAAGGATATCACCAACACCATCATCAAGGGCGACTGCGAGATCAGTGGTGCCGCAAGACTGTCGGAGTGTACGGTGATGTCGTCGATGGATGCGCCCGTGTTCATCGGTACGGGTGTGATCTGTGAGAACTCCATCATCTGCGACGGTTGCTCGATCAACAACTCCGTGAAGATGCAGGACTGTTTCGTAGGCGAGGCCTGTCAGATTACCAATGGTTTCACGGCAGAGGCCAGTCTGTTCTTCGCCAACTCGTTTATGGCCAACGGTGAGGCCTGCGCAGCCTTCTGTGGCCCCTTCTCGGCTTCGCACCATAAGTGTTCATTGTTGATTGGCGGCGAGTTCTCGTTCTATAATGCGGGCTCAAACACCAACTTCTCGAACCATGCCTATAAGATGGGTCCCATGCACTGGGGAACACTCGAGCGTGGCACAAAGACGGCCTCTGGCTCTTATATTCTGATGCCTGCCACCATTGGTGCTTTCAGTGTCTGCTTCGGTAAATTGATGCACCATCCAGACACCCGTAACCTGCCGTTCTCCTACCTGATGGCCTACGGCGATGACTGCTATCTGGTGCCAGGACGTAACATCACGACGGTGGGACTCTACCGTGACATCAAGAAATGGCCGAAGCGTGACAAACGCTCGAAACAGTCGAAGAAGAGTATCATCAACTTCGACTGGCTGTCGCCGTTTACCGTGGGTGAGATCATGCAGGGTATCGAGATTCTGAAGTCGTTGCGCAGTGCCTCGGGCGATAATGTCTCCACCTATAATTTCCACGAGTATGTGATTAATGCTACTTCCCTCCGTAAGGGTCTGAAATATTACGATATCGCCCTGCGCATTTATATGGGTGCCGTCCTGAAACGTGCCCAGAAGGAAGGATTCTTTGGACAGCCGAAGAGCGATGTGGGTAAGGGACATTGGTCAGACCTCAGTGGACTGCTCCTTCCCGAGAGTGAGGAACAACGTATCGTGGAGGATATCAAGAACGGTACCATTGAGAATGTGCAACAGTTGCTCGACAGGTTTACCGACATCAACGATCACTACAGCGATTACCGTTGGGCTTGGTCGTATCAGTTGATTCTTGACTATTACGGACTGGATGAGATCACACCAGCCGATGCGGAGCGTATCCGTGAGGACTATGTGAAGGCTCGTCGTGCCTGGATTGCCGAGATTCGTAAGGATGCTGAGAAGGAGTTCCAGATGGGCGATGTGGATCAGGAGGTCTATGAGGACTTCCTTTCGAAACTTGACCATGAGATAGATTACGAAAATTAAAATACAAATGAGAACGAAAATCTTACTGATTATCAATGCAGTGCTGGTGCTTGGCATAAGTTCATGCAGCAAGTACAAGTATGAGACCGTGAAGGGGGATATGACGCAGACGCGTATCTATACCCTCGAGAATGGACTGAAGGTGTATCTGAGTGTGAACAAGGAACAACCGCGTATTCAGACGTATATCGCCGTACGGACGGGCTCGAAGAACGATCCTGCAGAGACGACCGGTCTGGCGCATTATCTGGAGCATTTGATGTTCAAGGGAACCAGTAAGTTTGGTACCAACAACCCTGAGGCAGAGAAACCCTTGCTCGACGAGATAGAACAGCGCTATGAGGCCTATCGTAAGTTGACCGATCCTGAGGCCCGTAAACAGGCATACCATGAGATCGACTCCATCAGTCAGGAGGCTGCCAAGTACTTCATCCCCAATGAGTATGATAAACTGATGGCCGCCATCGGTGCCGAAGGTACAAATGCCTACACCTCGAACGATGTGACCTGTTACACAGAGAACATTCCCTCTAACGAGGTGGAGAATTGGGCGAAGATTCAGAGCGACCGTTTCCAGAATATGGTAATCCGTGGCTTCCACACAGAACTGGAGGCTGTGTACGAGGAGTACAACATCGGACTGACCAGCGACCAACGTAAGTTGTACTACACCATCAGTAAGATGCTCTTCCCCAACCACCCATACGGTACTCAGACCACCATTGGTACACAGGAGCACCTGAAGAATCCGTCCATCACGAATATCAAGAATTATTTCAAGAAATGGTATGTACCCAACAATGTGGCCATCTGTATGAGTGGTGACCTGGATCCAGACAAGACGATGGCCATCCTTGAGAAATATTTCGCTGAATGGAAACCTGGCGACGATGTCACCCAGCCAACTTTCGATCCGCTACCAGAACTCAGTCAGCCTCAGGACACCACGGTGATCGGTCAGGAGGCAGAGCAAGTATGGGTAGGATGGCGTGCCCTGCAGGCCAATACCCAGCAGGCGGATACGCTGGAACTGATGGAGAGTGTGCTGAGCAATGGCAAGGCCGGACTCTTCGACCTCGACCTGAACCAGACAATGAAGGTACAGCGGGCCTTTGCCACACCAGAGTTGTTGCACGATCATGGTGGCTTTATCCTGATGGGTACACCCAAGGAGGGACAGACATTGGAAGAGGTGCGCAGTCTGATGTTGGCAGAAATTGACAAACTGAAAAAGGGCGACTTCCCCGACAACCTGTTGGCCAGCATCATCAACAACAAAAAGCGCAATTACTACGAATTGATTGAGAGCAACGAGGGTAGGGCAGATATGTTCGTTGATGCCTTTATCAATGAGATAGATTGGACACAAGAGGTAGGAAAAATCGACCGTATCTCGAAGATTACCAAACAGGAACTGATTGACTTCGCCAACCGGTTCTTCACGGAGGGCTATGTCACTGTCTTCAAGAAACAGGGCATTGATACCACCCAGAAGAAGATCGACAAGCCTGCCATCACTCCGATTCAGGCTAATCGCGATCAGATGAGCGATTTTGTCAAGGAGATACAAGAGGCCAAGGTGGATCCTATCCAACCGCGGTTTGTGGACTACCAGAAAGATATGGAGAAGGGCAAGACGGGTTGCGACCAACCTCTCTACTATGTGAAGAACAATACCAACGGACTGTTTGAACTGGTGTTCCAATATGACTTCGGACAGAGTGCTGACCGTCGTTATGATGTGGCATCTAATTACTTCAAATATATCGGAACCGACAAACTCTCTGCGGCTGATGTGCGCCAGAAGTTCTATGAGTTGGCTTGTGACATCTACATCAGTGTGGGGGCCGAGAATATCAACGTGGGACTGTATGGCCTTAGTGAGAACATGGAGCCAGCCATCGCCCTGATGCAGGATGTCCTGCAGAATGCAAAGGTGGATAAGGATGCCTACAACGAGATGGTGAATGTGACACTGAAGAAAAGAAGCGATGCCAAGAAGAATCAGCAAAACTACTTTGAATTCCTGTACAGATATGGCTCTCAAGGCGAACATAACGCCTATCGCGACATGATGACAGAGCAGGAACTTAAGGATACGGATCCACAGGTGTTCGTCGACTTGTTGAAAGGCTTGAGCCAATATCAGCATAAGGTGCTCTACTATGGTCCGGAGGATGAGGATGATGTATCCGAGTCTGTCAGTGGTCTGTTTGCGAAAGATTTGAAGCCGGCACTCGAGAACAAACCTTATCTGGACCAGATGGCCAACGAGAATGAGATATGGATTGCACCTTATCAGGCCAAGAATATCTATATGCGTATGTATCATAATGAAGGTCGTGACTGGAATCCGGAAGAGTCAGCCGTACGGGCCTTGTTCAATGAGTACTTTGGAGGAGGCATGAACGGCATTGTGTTCCAGGAAATGCGTGAGACGCGTGGATTGGCTTATAATGCCTATGCCTATTACAACCGTCCGTCGGTGAAAGGACGTAAGGAGTCGTTTATGACACACATCATTACCCAGAACGATAAGATGATGGATGCCGTGAACCACTTCAACGAGATTATGAACCAGATGCCGGCCAGTGAGAATGCTTTCCAGATTGCCAAAGATGCACTCACCAAACAGTTGGCAAGTGAACGTACTACCAAGATGAATATCATCTGGAGTTATCTCGCTGCCCAGAAACTGGGCATCGACTACGATCTGGATGCCAAGATCTATGAACAACTGCCACAACTCACTCTTCAGGATGTGGTGGACTTTGCCAAGCAGCGCATTGCCGATAAGCACTATCGCTATATCATCCTCGGTGATGAGAAGGAACTCGATATGAAGGCTCTCGAAAAGATCGGACCGATTAGAAGGCTCAAGATAGAGGAGGTTTTTGGGTTCTAGGCCTCCTAGGATAGCCCAGCGTATTTAGAAAGAACAAAAATAAATATATTATTATGGCCAAAAACGTAGAATTTAAGTATGCCCCGATGTTTCAGGTGGGCGAAGACAAGACGGAGTACCGCTTGTTGAGTAAGGAAGGCGTGACAACCGCCGAGTTTGAAGGAAAGCAGATCGTAAAGGTCTCGAAAGAGGCCCTGACACTCTTGGCCCAGCAGGCTTTCCATGATGTGGAGTTCATGTTGCGTCGTGAGCATAACCTTCAGGTGGCCAAGATCCTGAATGATCCTGAGGCCTCAGGATCATTCAGGATCTTGGCCACCTGAAGGTTATGCTCACGACGCAACATGAACTCCACATCATGGAAAGCCTGCTGGGCCAAGAGTGTCAGGGCCTCTTTCGAGACCTTTACGATCTGCTTTCCTTCAAACTCGGCGGTTGTCACGCCTTCCTTACTCAACAAGCGGTACTCCGTCTTGTCTTCGCCCACCTGAAACATCGGGGCATACTTAAATTCTACGTTTTTGGCCATAATAATATATTTATTTTTGTTCTTTCTAAATACGCTGGGCTATCCTAGGAGGCCTAGAACCCAAAAACCTCCTCTATCTTGAGCCTTCTAATCGGTCCGATCTTTTCGAGAGCCTTCATATCGAGTTCCTTCTCATCACCGAGGATGATATAGCGATAGTGCTTATCGGCAATGCGCTGCTTGGCAAAGTCCACCACATCCTGAAGAGTGAGTTGTGGCAGTTGTTCATAGATCTTGGCATCCAGATCGTAGTCGATGCCCAGTTTCTGGGCAGCGAGATAACTCCAGATGATATTCATCTTGGTAGTACGTTCACTTGCCAACTGTTTGGTGAGTGCATCTTTGGCAATCTGGAAAGCATTCTCACTGGCCGGCATCTGGTTCATAATCTCGTTGAAGTGGTTCACGGCATCCATCATCTTATCGTTCTGGGTAATGATGTGTGTCATAAACGACTCCTTACGTCCTTTCACCGACGGACGGTTGTAATAGGCATAGGCATTATAAGCCAATCCACGCGTCTCACGCATTTCCTGGAACACAATGCCGTTCATGCCTCCTCCAAAGTACTCATTGAACAAGGCCCGTACGGCTGACTCTTCCGGATTCCAGTCACGACCTTCATTATGATACATACGCATATAGATATTCTTGGCCTGATAAGGTGCAATCCATATCTCATTCTCGTTGGCCATCTGGTCCAGATAAGGTTTGTTCTCGAGTGCCGGCTTCAAATCTTTCGCAAACAGACCACTGACAGACTCGGATACATCATCCTCATCCTCCGGACCATAGTAGAGCACCTTATGCTGATATTGGCTCAAGCCTTTCAACAAGTCGACGAACACCTGTGGATCCGTATCCTTAAGTTCCTGCTCTGTCATCATGTCGCGATAGGCGTTATGTTCGCCTTGAGAGCCATATCTGTACAGGAATTCAAAGTAGTTTTGCTGATTCTTCTTGGCATCGCTTCTTTTCTTCAGTGTCACATTCACCATCTCGTTGTAGGCATCCTTATCCACCTTTGCATTCTGCAGGACATCCTGCATCAGGGCGATGGCTGGCTCCATGTTCTCACTAAGGCCATACAGTCCCACGTTGATATTCTCGGCCCCCACACTGATGTAGATGTCACAAGCCAACTCATAGAACTTCTGGCGCACATCAGCCGCAGAGAGTTTGTCGGTTCCGATATATTTGAAGTAATTAGATGCCACATCATAACGACGGTCAGCACTCTGTCCGAAGTCATATTGGAACACCAGTTCAAACAGTCCGTTGGTATTGTTCTTCACATAGTAGAGAGGTTGGTCGCAACCCGTCTTGCCCTTCTCCATATCTTTCTGGTAGTCCACAAACCGCGGTTGGATAGGATCCACCTTGGCCTCTTGTATCTCCTTGACAAAATCGCTCATCTGATCGCGATTAGCCTGAATCGGAGTGATGGCAGGCTTGTCGATCTTCTTCTGGGTGGTATCAATGCCCTGTTTCTTGAAGACAGTGACATAGCCCTCCGTGAAGAACCGGTTGGCGAAGTCAATCAGTTCCTGTTTGGTAATCTTCGAGATACGGTCGATTTTTCCTACCTCTTGTGTCCAATCTATCTCATTGATAAAGGCATCAACGAACATATCTGCCCTACCCTCGTTGCTCTCAATCAATTCGTAGTAATTGCGCTTTTTGTTGTTGATGATGCTGGCCAACAGGTTGTCGGGGAAGTCGCCCTTTTTCAGTTTGTCAATTTCTGCCAACATCAGACTGCGCACCTCTTCCAATGTCTGTCCCTCCTTGGGTGTACCCATCAGGATAAAGCCACCATGATCGTGCAACAACTCTGGTGTGGCAAAGGCCCGCTGTACCTTCATTGTCTGGTTCAGGTCGAGGTCGAAGAGTCCGGCCTTGCCATTGCTCAGCACACTCTCCATCAGTTCCAGCGTATCCGCCTGCTGGGTATTGGCCTGCAGGGCACGCCATCCTACCCATACTTGCTCTGCCTCCTGACCGATCACCGTGGTGTCCTGAGGCTGACTGAGTTCTGGTAGCGGATCGAAAGTTGGCTGGGTGACATCGTCGCCAGGTTTCCATTCAGCGAAATATTTCTCAAGGATGGCCATCGTCTTGTCTGGATCCAGGTCACCACTCATACAGATGGCCACATTGTTGGGTACATACCATTTCTTGAAATAATTCTTGATATTCGTGATGGACGGATTCTTCAGGTGCTCCTGTGTACCAATGGTGGTCTGAGTACCGTATGGGTGGTTGGGGAAGAGCATCTTACTGATGGTGTAGTACAACTTACGTTGGTCGCTGGTCAGTCCGATGTTGTACTCCTCGTACACAGCCTCCAGTTCTGTGTGGAAGCCACGGATTACCATATTCTGGAAACGGTCGCTCTGAATCTTCGCCCAATTCTCCACCTCGTTAGAGGGAATGTTCTCTGTGTAACAGGTCACATCGTTCGAGGTGTAGGCATTTGTACCTTCGGCACCGATGGCGGCCATCAGTTTATCATACTCATTGGGGATGAAGTACTTGGCAGCCTCCTGACTGATGGAGTCGATCTCATGGTATGCCTGTTTACGGGCCTCAGGATCGGTCAACTTACGATAGGCCTCATAGCGCTGTTCTATCTCGTCGAGCAAGGGTTTCTCTGCCTCAGGGTTGTTGGTACCAAACTTACTGGTTCCCTTGAACATCAAATGCTCCAGATAATGCGCCAGACCGGTCGTCTCTGCAGGATCGTTCTTCGAGCCCGTCCGTACGGCGATATACGTCTGAATACGCGGTTGTTCCTTGTTCACACTCAGATACACCTTCAGTCCATTCTCGAGGGTATAGATACGCGTCTGCGTCATATCCCCCTTCACGGTCTCATACTTGTACTTGCTGCATGAACTTATGCCAAGCACCAGCACTGCATTGATAATCAGTAAGATTTTCGTTCTCATTTGTATTTTAATTTTCGTAATCTATCTCATGGTCAAGTTTCGAAAGGAAGTCCTCATAGACCTCCTGATCCACATCGCCCATCTGGAACTCCTTCTCAGCATCCTTACGAATCTCGGCAATCCAGGCACGACGAGCCTTCACATAGTCCTCACGGATACGCTCCGCATCGGCTGGTGTGATCTCATCCAGTCCGTAATAGTCAAGAATCAACTGATACGACCAAGCCCAACGGTAATCGCTGTAGTGATCGTTGATGTCGGTAAACCTGTCGAGCAACTGTTGCACATTCTCAATGGTACCGTTCTTGATATCCTCCACGATACGTTGTTCCTCACTCTCGGGAAGGAGCAGTCCACTGAGGTCTGACCAATGTCCCTTACCCACATCGCTCTTCGGCTGTCCAAAGAATCCTTCCTTCTGGGCACGTTTCAGGACGGCACCCATATAAATGCGCAGGGCGATATCGTAATATTTCAGACCCTTACGGAGGGAAGTAGCATTAATCACATACTCGTGGAAATTATAGGTGGAGACATTATCGCCCGAGGCACTGCGCAACGACTTCAGAATCTCGATACCCTGCATGATCTCACCCACGGTAAACGGCGACAGCCAGTCGAAGTTGATGATACTCTTCTTCGACTGTTTCGAGCGTTTGTCACGCTTCGGCCATTTCTTGATGTCACGGTAGAGTCCCACCGTCGTGATGTTACGTCCTGGCACCAGATAGCAGTCATCGCCGTAGGCCATCAGGTAGGAGAACGGCAGGTTACGGGTGTCTGGATGGTGCATCAATTTACCGAAGCAGACACTGAAAGCACCAATGGTGGCAGGCATCAGAATATAAGAGCCAGAGGCCGTCTTTGTGCCACGCTCGAGTGTTCCCCAGTGCATGGGACCCATCTTATAGGCATGGTTCGAGAAGTTGGTGTTTGAGCCCGCATTATAGAACGAGAACTCGCCGCCAATCAACAATGAACACTTATGGTGCGAAGCCGAGAAGGGGCCACAGAAGGCTGCGCAGGCCTCACCGTTGGCCATAAACGAGTTGGCGAAGAACAGACTGGCCTCTGCCGTGAAACCATTGGTAATCTGACAGGCCTCGCCTACGAAACAGTCCTGCATCTTCACGGAGTTGTTGATCGAGCAACCGTCGCAGATGATGGAGTTCTCACAGATCACACCCGTACCGATGAACACGGGCGCATCCATCGACGACATCACCGTACACTCCGACAGTCTTGCGGCACCACTGATCTCGCAGTCGCCCTTGATGATGGTGTTGGTGATATCCTTGGCATTGATAATCTTCACATTGTTACCAATATAGCCACGGTCAGGGCGCGACACCCGCAACTCGTCCTCAATCATCTGCTGGAGGGTCTTCTTCAGTACCTTGTCATTGTGATGCTTTACCATGAAGGAAGCCAACTGACTGTTCAGTTCGCGAAAAATGGTCACGTTGCCGTCGCCCATCTCGTTCAACACGGAGATGACAGAGCCCTCACCATAGGTAGCGTCTTCTGTCGTTTCCAGCGTACAGATATTAGAGATGTAACAGTCGTTACCTATTGTATAATTATTGATGTAGTTGCCTACCTTCTCAATCAGACAGTCATTGCCCACCGTCACATTCCGCAGCGTGGCATCGTTGATACCGGAGTGCTTGACGAAGCCCTTACTCACCTCAACCTGCTTATTAAACTCTCCCAGGCGGATGTCGCCATAGAAGATGACACGGTGGAAATTATAGGGTTTGAAGCCTTCGGCCACCATCACTCGCTGCCAGTCCTCTGCCCAGCAGACATTGTTCTCTAATGCTTCAATCTCGGTCTGTGTTAAGTTTCTGTAATCACTCATAATCTTGATATAAAAAATCGTTATACGGATATTTCTGGACGTGCAGTTCGCGCACCCGCTTATACAACACATCTCTTAATTCATCAATATTCTCCTTCTCTCTGGCCGAAATGAAGAGACACTCTGAATAGTGCTCATTCGATCCACTCAACCCATTCGTCCCAATCCGACCCATCCACGTCCGCCTCAATTCTTCCAGCGTAATGTTTTCTTTCGTCTCAGGTGTCAGGTCGTCCTCCTCCTTCGGTACCCACGTATAGGCATCGATCTTGTTGAAGACGATCATCGCCGGCGTATCGGCACAGCCCAATTCCTTCAGGGTGTTCTCCACCACACAGATCTGCTCCTCGAAGTCTGGATGGGAGATGTCCACTACATGTACCAGCAGGTCTGCCTCGCGCACCTCATCAAGCGTACTCTTGAAACTCTCCACCAGGTCGGAGGGCAGTTTACGGATAAAGCCAACGGTATCTGCCAGAAGGAAGGGCAGGTTGTCGATGGTCATCTTGCGCACGGTGGTATCGAGGGTGGCGAAGAGTTTGTTCTCTGCAAACACCTCACTCTTGGCCAATAGGTTCATCAGGGTGGATTTCCCCACATTGGTATAGCCTACCAGCGCCACACGGATCAAACGACCACGGTTCTTGCGCTGGGTCGTTTTCTGTTTGTCAATCTCGGCCAGACGCTGCTTCAACAGGGTGATGCGCTGGAGGATGATACGACGGTCCATCTCCAGCTGCGTCTCACCGGGACCGCGCAAACCTACACTACCCTTACCACCGCCTGAGCCAGAGCCACCACCCTGACGTTCCAAGTGCGTCCAGAGCCGTTGCAGTCGGGGCAGCATATAACGGTGCTGTGCCAACTCCACCTGTGCTTTGGCCTCGGCGGTTTGTGCCCGCATGGCGAAGATGTCCAGTATCAGCGAGGTACGGTCGAGGATCTTTACTTGCAGTTCCTTCTCGATATTACGGATCTGTTTGGCAGAGAGTTCGTCATCAAAGATAACCATACCCACAGGCTGTGGGGCCTTCCCCCCATCCAACCCATCAGGCTCATCAAACCCATTCATTCCATCTACCCACTCATCATAGGCATCCTGGCATTGCTTGATATACGCTTTGATCTCCTGAAGTTTTCCGCTACCCACATAGGTCGTCTGACTCGGCCCGCCCACCTTCTGGGTGAAGCGCTTCACGGTGACGGCTCCGGCGGTATCTGCCAGAAACTCCAGTTCGTCGAGATATTCCTTGGTCTTCGCCTCGTCCTGTTCCTTGGTGATGAGTCCTACCAGCACTGCAGTCTCG
>Ga0255060_10000201_pt1 | contig 12818 bp, 9 predicted proteins | sample 172RNAGHGlowgp2_FD_183094 | JGI IMG/M metagenome (GOLD analysis project Ga0255060, IMG submission 183094) | Metatranscriptome of sheep rumen microbial communities from Palmerston North, Manawatu-Wanganui, New Zealand - 1728 RNA GHGlow gp2... | ecosystem: Host-associated > Mammals > Digestive... | reverse complement strand
GACAAATATTTTTATTATTACTCGATTCCTACGCCAGACTGCTGAACGGAAGTCATACCACCGGAGGGAGCGCCGCCCATCTGTGTGAGGAAGCGGTAGAACTCCTGCTTGTCCAGGCACTTTTCAAGAGCGTCAACTTCGTTGATGACATTCTTGTAAACGAGACGAGCAAGCTCCTGGTCGAGGGACATCATTCCCTGCTGCTTACCTGTCTGGATAGCGGACTGGATAAGGTGGATCTTGTTATCACGGATCATAGCGGAGATAGCGTCTGTAACGTTGAGGATCTCCATTACAGCGATACGTCCTGTACCGTCTCTCTTCGGGATAAGTGTCTGAGAGATGATACCTACGAGGTTGTTAGCGAGCTGAGTTCTGATCTGCTGCTGCTGATGCTCGGGGTAAACGTCGATGATACGGTTGATAGTATCAGCTGCGGAAGTTGTATGAAGTGTTGACATTACGAGGTGTCCGGTCTCGGCAGCGGTTACGGCAGCCTGAATGGTCTCGAAGTCACGCATTTCTCCGACGAGGATAACATCGGGGTCCTCACGGAGGGCAGCTCTGAGTGCGAGGGCGAAGTTCGGAACGTCGTCGCCGATCTCACGCTGGTTGATCATACATCTTTTGTGGTCGTGTACGTACTCGATAGGGTCCTCAACTGTGATAACGTGAGCACTTCTGTTGAGGTTTACGAAGTCGATCATAGCTGCGAGGGTAGTCGACTTACCTGAACCGGTAGGACCGGTTACGAGAACGAGTCCACGGGGACGCATTGAGAAATCCGCAAGGATAGGAGGAAGCATAAGGTCCTCAAGAGTAGGGATGTCGTTGCGGAGAAGACGAATAGCGATAGCCGGCTTGCCCTTCTGGAAGTATATGTTTACACGGTGACGGTATCCGCTCTTTGTCTGGAATGAGAAGTCTGTATCGTGGTGGTTGTTGACTGATGTCTGCTGAGCTTCGTTTGTCATCTGGTTTACGATGTCGAGTATCTCCTCTTCGTCCATTTCGGGGTACTGTGAACGCATAGTTCTGAGAGTACCGTTAAGACGAACGACGGGAGCGATAGCGTTTGTAAAGTGAAGGTCCGAGCAGCCGAGAAGACGTACCTCGTCCAGGATCTTGTGAATATTGATAATGCCCATGGTGTATTCCTCCTAATATATATGTGTATAGATCAAACAGAGAATGTGGATCTTACGAGTTCGTCGATAGAAGTCTCGCCAGCCTGAACAAGCTCGGAAGCGTTGTCACGAAGGAGCTTCGTACCGTTAGCCTTAGCAGCTGCCTCGATCTCTTCCTTGCCGCCGCCTGCTGCGATGATAGCAGATACCTTAGCGGTACAATGGATGATCTCGTGGATAGCAGTTCTTCCGCGGTAGCCTGTGTTGTTGCACGCAGGACAGCCGACAGGGTCATATATCTGGATGCTTGAAGGAATACCCATCAGCTCGTTTTCTTCGTCTGTAGACATTCTTGCTCTCTTGCAGTTCGGGCAGAGGACCTTAACGAGTCGCTGAGCGATAACGCCGATGAGTGAAGTAGCTACCATGTAAGGAGCAACGCCCATATCAACGAGACGGACAACAGTTGAAGCGGCATCGTTGGTATGAAGTGTGGAAAGAACAAGGTGTCCGGTGATAGCGGCACGGATACCGATATCGGCAGTTTCGGTATCACGCATCTCACCGATCATTACGATATCAGGGTCCTGACGGAGTATAGAACGGAGGGCAGCGGCGAATGTCATGCCTGCCTTCTGGTTTACCTGACACTGGTTGATACCGTCGATAGCTTTTTCGACAGGGTCCTCAACAGTAACGACGTTTACGTTGGGCTTAGCGATCTCACCGAGCGCAGCGTAAAGAGTTGTTGTTTTACCGGAACCGGTAGGTCCTGTTACGAGGATAACGCCGTGAGGAACACGGAGCATCGACTCGAACAGCTGGTAGTTATAATCGGACATACCGAGGTCTGTGATCTTACGCAGAGCGATCTGTCCTGTAGAAAGGATTCGGATAACGATCTTTTCACCGTGTACCATAGGAAGTGAGGATACACGGACATCAAGAGTGGTACCGTCAACGACCTGAGTGAAACGTCCGTCCTGAGGGATACGCTTCTCGGCGATGTTCATACCGCTTATGAGCTTGAAACGTGTGGTAAGAGCGCTGTGAACTGCGGAAGAAATGTTCATCAGTTCAACGAGGTCGCCGTTTACACGGATACGGATCCTTGTATACTTATCGAACGGCTCGATATGGATATCGGTAGCGTCCGCTCTGAATGAGTTTTCAACGATAGTGGTCGCGAGCTTAACGATAGGAGCGCTCTCAACACGGTCGTTAGCCTCCTGATCCTCGATAGAGCCGCCGAGGTCGCCAGCCATAGCTGTAACGCCTTCGAGCACGCTGTCAACGTTCTGCATCGAGTAGCACTTACCGATAGCCTTGTTGATCGCGGAAGTAGTAGCGAGAACAGGAACAGTATCCATACCTGTCGATACCTTGATATCTTCCAGAACGATGAAGTTTACAGGGTCATTTGTAGCGACTGTGAGACGCTTACCTGTGATAGCGATAGCGATTACCGTATGCTTTCTTGCAAGAGCCTCCGGTACCTTCTGAACGGCGTCAGTGTTGATGTCCGTATTGTCGAGATCAACATACTGTACTCTGAGCTTTCCGGCAAGAGCCTTAGTGAAGTTTATCTCTGACATAAATCCAAGCTCAACAACAACGTCGCCGAACTTCTTGGCTCCATTTGACTCCTTCTGGGTCGCAAGAACCTTCTGGAGCTGTTCTTCAGTGATCAGCCCCTGACTAACTAAGTAGTCGCCAATTCTCTCGTTTCTCATAACAAACCTCCGCTTATTTTTTAGAATCTGCCGCCGCACTGCGGGAACAAACTCTTAAATTATACTTGAATTTTATCCAGAATATGTTATAATAGTATTATTCTGAATGAAAAGGAGTGTGGAAAAACCATGTTTGGATTTGAAGATATGCTTCACAGCGAATTTACTGATCTGCCCTTCAAAATCATGTTTTTATCCATCGTATTTCTCTTTGGCATCTGTATCGGCAGCTTTCTGAATGTCGTTATACTTCGTTTGCCGCGGCACGAATCCCTCATCAAGCGCTCATCGCACTGTATGACCTGCGGAGCCAAGATAAGACCTATCGACCTTATCCCGGTATTCAGCTGGATCTTTCTGAGAGGAAGATGCCACTCCTGCGGCGAAAAGATATCTGTCCGCTATCCTATCGTCGAGTCGCTCAACGGCTTACTTTATGTACTGACATTCATTGTTCTGGACATAAATGCTAAAGCCATAATAACCTGCGTTCTCGCATCACTTCTTATCGTCATCGCGTTTATGGACTGGGACACACAGGAGATCGACCTCATAATAGTTGGTCTGGTATTCCTTCTTGCGATCCCCGCCGCGATATTCACGGACGATGTTGAGCTCAAGCACCGCATAATCGGCGCTCTTGCAGTAAGCGTTCCCTTCTTCATCATCGGAGAGGTCAGCAGACCCATCATAAAGAAGAAGTTTGAGGAAGATTTTCGTGCGATCGAACTCGGCGATACTATCCTGATGTTCGCCGCCGGTGCTCTTCTCGGAACAAAGGCTATTATCGTTTCAGCATTCATCGGTATCATCACAGCAGCAATAGGCGGATTGATAACCAAGATAATGACAAAAGATTCAAAGTTTGCTTTCGGACCCTATCTCTCGATCGGTATAATGTTCGGTATCCTCTGGGGAACGAAGCTCGTCGATTGGTATATCGACCTTATAACATACAAACCCGAATAAAAGTCAAAAAGCGCAAAAATAAATTACAGGCAGCAGCAATTATTACTGCTGCCTGTTTTTATTATAGATCATTCAACTGTAACTTCACTGGGTACCACATAGATGAAGTAGATGTTTTCACTGGGATTTGCAGGATCTGCCGGCTTTGCAGTGTAGTGTGTGAAAGCGTCGCCGATGGGTGCATCTGCATCAGTGATGTTGAGAGCCTTCATCTTATGGATCGTATGAGCTTCATCAGCCCATACAACCTGACCAGCGTACTTGTTCTTCTCATCCTTCTCCGCATCTGTTACTGCTGTCGGGTCGATCACATCGGGACCAACAACTCTCTCATAGCGGAAGATCTCTGCTCTCTTGGTATCAGAGAGGAGCTTCTGGTTGATAAGTGATGTACCTGTCATATTCATATACGAAGGTGAGAGGAAGAGCTTTACCTCTTCTGTACTTCCGTCTTCCTTTGTCAGAGTTGAGTCGAGCTTATTATTGCCCTTCTTGTTGTTCTGATAAGCAACTGTGCAGAGCGAGAAGCTCTGAGAGCCATAGCCTGTTCTCACAAGATTGAGTCTGCTGTAGTATTTATCGGTCGTAGTATCGGTTCCGCTGTAGCTTGAAAGCTTTGTAGAAGGGACCGGCTTGAACTCGTAGTAGCCTATCTTGTAATAGTAGGAATAGTCTGTGAAGTGCTCGGGGTTGATGACCTTTTTGTTCTGGACAGAGGTATCTGTTATAACAGAATGCTTGAACTCGCTGGTTATCGCAGCGGGAATATATCCAGCAGGAGTAGCCGGAGGTACAGGCTTGGTCATTTCTGTTTCTTCATCATCATACCATCTGCGTGTATAGGTCATTGTGTGGTCAGAAGGATTCTCGACCTGATAAACGACACTCAGACCTGCTGTGAAATCATAGACAGATTCGTAAATAGTACCGGGCTTGTCAGTGCCAAGTGTGTTGTCATTGCACAGTCTGAGCACGTGTACCTTACCTGTGAGCGGATCACCTTTACTGTTTACAGCACCGTCAAAATAGTCATCAACGAACTGCATAACAGCCTTCTTTTCGGTTGTTGCAATGTTAAGGGATGTATCCGAAGGGTCAGCCTTTCTGCGGTCACAGAAATCGCCCTCGAACACTCTAACGTACTGAGCATAGCGCATCGACTTCTCGAGGTACTCACCGATATTATCAACATAAGAAGCTGTACGCTCTCTTACCGATGTCTTGGTCATAACCCTTGAAACAGGATCAATGAACGACATTACGAGCACCATAATGATACTGAATATCGCGAGCACGATGATAAGCTCGATAAGTGTAAAGCCTTTTTTGACTGTATTTTTGATCTTCAAAGCTGCCACCTCCGCTTATCATTCAGCCGATGAGTCGTACTGAATGTCTTCGATGAAGTGCATATTCAGTCCGCCGCCGAGGTTATCTGAGCTGACTTTTGCCGGATCCTCTGCCTCATAGAGAATGCCCTTGAGCTTTACTTTTCTGTCTGCAATGGTAACACCAGTAGGTGTAGTTCCGCCGACATTGAATGTAATGCTTGCAACATACTCTTCGTCTGTTCCACCCTCAACGGGTTTTGTCACCTTGTGCGCATTGCCGATATCTTTCATCTCGGCAACCGGCAGCTGTGTAGCGACCGTATGGTTGACTGTGTTTGCTGACTTGATGTATTTGTCTATCAGACCGGATGCTCCTACGAGCACCACGGTCATAACAGACAGAATAGCAAGTGAGATTATGACCTCTGCAAGGGTCATACCTTTGAGGCTTTTCTTCTTTCTGAACTTTTCAATTTTCATAAGACCGCCTCCTTAATATTCGTCATAGTAAAGGATCCTGTAGTTGATGCCGTCATCTGTTGTGATGTCGTCACCGCCGCCTGCGCCGTCCTTTACATAAAGCGCAAGAATTGCGTTTTCAGTTCCACCTGTATTTGCATTAAAGCAGCCAATAACTCCGGGAGGATTGTCGCCTTTATAATCGTTGATTTTTAATCCGTTGTAGTAAATAGTGTGATTATTATAGAACTCTGCTGCTGAACAGTTTAATGACACTTGCAATTCTGCTGAAAGGATATTAACAGATTGCTGCTTAGCATTCTGCTCATGTATTTTGCTTCCGTTTCCACCATAAACATATATCTTAGGCTTCCCGAGCTTGTTCTTGAGACCAAGAACATTGTGCATCTGCTCTAAGAGAGGAGGATCGATCTTATCATCGACGTATCTGATCATAGAGCTCTGCTTCTTAGGCTCGATAGTGTCTGTAGATACAACGTATCCGGTATCTGTTGTTATCTGGAAATCCTTGTTTGAGTTAAATAGAACATTATAGCTTGATGTTACAAATCCCTCCTGAACCGTAACATTTGAAGCGCCGCTTCCGTTGCCGAGATCCTTGACAGCCTTGCGGTCTGAAGTGTTGCCTACTACAAGTCCGTCAGTAACGTCAGTCTCGCTACCCTGGATTACTTGGTCGCCGGGAATGTAGAAGTATACAGTACCGCCGAGAGTATCATCAACGAGGAGCTTGTATCCTGATTCAAGATTAAAGTCCTTAAGGACTACAAGCATATTACCTGTGGGCTTGAATACGAGACAACGCTCAATACCGCCCGCTGTCTTATATTGGTCAGCAGCACCAAAACTACCTGTAAGTATGCAGGACTTTGTTACAACTGGTAAGCAGTTATTTATACTACCATTTGACATAACAGAAGGTTCCCAAGTTTTATAACTGATTGTACCATCCGACTTTAATTCATCAGCATATGTCAGACACCCCTCATAAACATCCCTAGCACTTGAATATGTCGGGAAAGCCTCACCTGTTACGGAGTCAGGCTGACCGAGAGACATTCTCTCGAGCTGGAGTCTCATATCCTGAGGCATTACGGTCGACCTATAGGGGTTGATAGTTTCATAGAGCTGCTTAAGAGTCTTTACGACCTGTGTTTCAGAAGTCGATACTTCGGTAACTGTACCTGTAACAGGATCAGCGACCTTGAGCTTATCCTTGCCTATAACTACATCTCTCTCTGCGTAGGGAGGATATACATAGGGAAGTGTAGAAACACTGCTGAGATCCTTGCTATCGTATGCGTCCGTAACACTTACGTGTCCGCCGCCGGGATTGAAGTATGACCATCTGTTCTCATCTGTGTAAGGAAGTCTTACAACGGGTGTTTCAACAGCACCGGTAGAATCTACCCGGTTATAATAACGTGTCATTGCTGCTGCTGCTGTTACACGCTCGCCGTTTTCCTTGTTCCAGTAGGAGTAGTCATCATCGGTGATATAGTATTTCTCATTGGCATTATAAGGATTCTCGAGAAGAGTACCATCTGGCCTTGACACGACCTTGTAAGTCATAGCCCTGACTGAATCGGGGTCTGCCTTTGCCTGTTCTTCGAGAGCCTGTACTCGACCAGTCCATTCGATTCCATCTACGTGGTTGATGTTGTATACTCTCAACTCATCGCCCCAATCAAAATGTACTGTCTGTACATCGTAATTGTAGATGGTATTGGATGCCTGCTCGAATCTTGTTGAGTCGAATTCCTCCTCGACAGCATTTTCTCTATAAGAGAAGCCAGCCTTCAGAGTTGACATACCATCAGCAGAATCGTACTTGATACCGTTGATAAAGAGACCTTCACCGGTAATAGTCGGAGCGTCGCTTACGAAGATGTCCACATTAGGACCCTTAACATCAACTTTTCCGTTGATAGTAAGCTTGCCCTTGCATGCGATATTGCCGTTGATCTCGAGGTCGGGTCCGAGTGTGAGATCCTTGTCGCAGTATACACCGCCCTCGATCCTCATCTTGGAAAGCGTAAGATTGCCCTTTGAGTAAATGCTACCACCTGTGTGAGACTCTGCTGTATTACCGCTCGTCTTGTTGATAACACTTGACGACCAGCCGTAGAGTGCATTGTTGCCCCTGTTCATAGGAGTGATAACATTATTTGCATTTTCGTCCATTAGATAGAGGTCTCCACCGAGGGATGCTACCGAAACATTTGATTGAATGCTGATGCTTCTTGTAAAGATATTCAGTGGTTTGCCGCTTCCTGTAGGTGTTTCCCCAACAACACCGAGACGAACGGCAACGTTGCCAGTCGGCAAAGCTTTTACTGCCTGGTCGATATAAATGTAAGGGATATCCTTGAACTCATAAACTATCGGATTGCCATCTGCATCTTCAGTCGGAGCATTGTTGAGTATGCTGAGCTTTGAGTTGGCATTCTCATACTCCAATCCACCCCAAATCGTAACACCTTTGCCTTTGGCTGGAAGAATGATTCTTTCCATCATATCAGGCTTCAAGTCACCCCAAACCACGAAATCCGCTTCAATGCTTAACTTGTTGTTTTCAATAGTTACAGGTGATTCAGGATCGGGGCAGAGATATGTCTCTTTACCGGGATTTGTCGCAGAATACTCATAATCCATTGTATTAACTAAGCTTGTAGGAGGAAGGTTGATATACGATCCTCCGAACAGCATCGCAGTATTATGTAATCCAGCTCCACCTGTTGTGATGAATCCGGCGCCCTCAGCGGGTGTCGAACTCTCGGGGGGATTCTTAACTATGTAAGCCGATGTGACCGAATCAGCGCCGGCGAGCTTAACTCTTGAAGTTATCTTGAGGAGCGCGCGATCCTTCCACTCGTTATCCTCTGCGAAGTAATACTTCTTAGTGCCTGCGTATTCGATCTTAACATCGTCCGGATGACCAAGTGCACCAGCGCCGGGAGCACTTGTATCGATCTCAACGGGTACGCTCAGCGAGCCGCCTTCATCAAGTGCGTTTACAACAGAACCGAACTTAGTGTCAGCAGACATAGCCTTGAGAGTACTCTCAACGATCGTACGCGAGGTGATACTCGTCTGAGCTGATGAATAGTTGACATGTGCTCGGCTGTTCGTTGATGTCGCAAGTACAAGTGTACCGAAGAGGAACACTATGAGAAGCGACATTACACAAACGACCGTCAGAAGAACTGATCCATGTAATTTTCTATTCTTCTTTAAATTCATTTCTTTAACCGCCTTTCGAGTTATATTTCTCTAATAACCGTTAGCGAATGGGCGAGTTGATCAATCTGCTTCTAAGTTGGGTTCTTCCATATCGTATACTGAATAAAGTGAAATAGTGATCTGTGCGTTTGCCTTTTCCTCTTCGGCACCAGCTGCAGCTGCTGCATCAGCTAATTCCTTAGCTGCCTCCTCGCTAATAACAACGTTCTGAAGTGAAACGTTGTCAATGATCATCGTTTCCTTCTGCTCCTCAAGAGCCTGGAAGTACTTCCAGATGTTCTCCTTATCGCCTTCGACTCTTACATTGTAAGACGCGCTGATAACTGACTCCTTGTTTCTTGCTGTAAGAGCATCGCCCTCAGCCTTTTCTTCGCTGATCATCTTCTCCTTGTCGCCGTTGATATCGGACTGCTTTAAGAGTTCCTCACCTACGATATTTGTCTTGAAGAAGTAGTAATCAAGGTTCTTTGTAGAAGGCTCTGCAACTGAAAGGTTAGTGATCTTTACCTCACAATCCTCTGCAAAGTGCTGCATATACTGGTCGATCTTGCGTCCGTTGTAGATATCGTTGTACTCAACGAAATCATCAGCAAGAGTCTGTGCGTTGTCGTATGTCTTCTTGATATTCTCCTTGAGAGGCTTGATCTCTGCTATCTTATCATCGACCTCTTTCTTTTCCTGCCGTACATTTTCAAGTGTTGCCTGATTGTCCTTGATGTCAGTGTATCTCGGCTTTATAAGGAGGAAAAATCCACCAAGCAGTATTACGAATGCAAGAAGAATGCCAAGAATAATCTTATCTCTATAGTTAAGTTTCATTTCTATCTACCTCCTTATTCAGCTTTCTCGGACTGTTCATTTTTCTCCGGCTTATACGCACTTTCACGTCCGTTGATAGCCGTAGCTACAGAGAACGAAACTGTTCCCTCTTCGCTTGCGCCTTCATCAATCTCCTTCTGAGAAGCTGTCTGGAGATTATAGCCTGTATAGGAAGCGGTTGCGTAATAGCCCTTGTTGTCGCTGTAGTCTTCATCAAGAAGATTATCGATAAACATCGACGGGAGCTTCTGAGCCATATCCTTGCTTCCATCAGCGGTAACATTGAAGTTGAACGCGCCGCCTGAATATGTAGGAGTAGAAATAAGTGCATTCTTGAGACCGAGTTCATCAGCAGTCTTGTCAAGGACAAGCTGGATAGTATCATACTTTTCACCGTTGACGACGGGCTGAGAGAAGAATGCATCGTGAGCATTCACCATTCTTGTGTGATACGAGTTGACACTTGACTGGATACCGAGCAGCTTCTCACGGTGAGCGAGCTGCTTCTGAGTCTGAGGATCGTCGATGTATTCTCTGATGTCCTTGATCTCGCCTGTGATACCGAGATTGATAAGTGACATAACGCCCCATGTGCCGCCGAGGAGAACAGCTGAACCGAGGATGAGTGCGATCATCGGGATAGTACCAGCGCTGTCGCTGCGGCTCGCGCCGCCGCTTGCTCTCTTGATAGCTGTGCCGAGGTCAGTATCGAGGAGGTTGATCTTCTCGGTATCCTTATTACGCTTGAACATAGCGCCGATAGCGTTAGCGTAAAGTGAGAACTCAAGATTCTCGTGACCGTGGATCTGCGGAGGAACGTTGATAAGGCTTGTGTTGAGGTCGAGCTTTTCGAGCTCATCAGTAAGTCTTACATACTCGTGAGTATCGCCGTAGAAGATAACGTTTTCGATTGTCTCACCGGTGTTACGGCTTCTGTGGAACTGTAACATACGGAAGATGTTCTCGTTTACAGCCTCGAAAACGTAGTCAGCGGATCCGCCGTAGTCATCAGGGTCGATGGTGGCGAAACGTGAGAATGAAAGCTGACCCTGCTCATAGAGGTTGAGAGAGATGAAGTTGTTATCGATCTGAACAGCGAGCAGCGGCATCTTAGATCTGATCTTAGTATCAGCAAGAAGAACCTTTGTGATACAGTTGCATCCTACCATTACAGATCTGAGTGAGATACCGAGGAGCTTGAACACTTCTCTGTAGCTGTTTACGATCTCATAAGGACAAGCAGTTGCGAGGATCTTTACCATCGGCTCGCCTGTATCGCTCTTCTCCTCAGCATCACCAACGATAACATAAGTTACGCTGAATGAATCATCGAGATTGAGCTCTGCCTGTACCTGCTGCTTAACAGTCTTCTGGAGGTCAACGCCCTTGACGCGGGCAACTGTCATTTCCTTGAATATCGTGAGGTTAGAGGAGATGCTGACGATAGCTTCCTTGTCAGGCATCTTGTTTCTCTTGAGAACGCCGTTGATAAGTGTAGCAACGTTGGGCACGTCTCTTACGTGACCGTTAACGATGAGTCCCTCTTCGAGGTTAAGTGTAGCAGCGGAGCTGATCTTGATCTTGCCGTTGCTCTCAACGCCCTTTACAACGCGGACGTTTCTGTCGGTTATATCAAATGAAAGCATTTTTCTTTTTCCACCTTTCCGTAATTATTCGTTTTCGAGACCTTCGAGCGAGCCGTAGAGCGCGGGGTAGATACCGATAACGACCATACCTATGATAACGCCCATAACGATGAGGAGCACAGGCTCAACAAGGCTTACGAGACGCTGTACAGCTGAGTCAGATTCTTCCTCGTAGTAATCGGAAGTCTTTTCGAGGATCGAGTCGAGCGCACCTGACTCCTCACCAACGTAGATTACTGAGCAGAACATCGGTTCAAAGAGCTCAGTTCTTGTGATAGAAGCCGAAAGTGTTTCACCCTGTTTTACCTCGTCGACAACGTCGATGAACTTCTCATCAACATATCTGTTGCTGAGGATAGCCGATGACTTTTGCAGACACTCTACCATAGGGATACCACTGGAATAAAGTGAAGAAAGAGTTCTTGCGAAACGGCCGGTATAGATCTTTGTTACGAGGGGACCCCACATTGGTCCCTTGAGGATAAGTCTGTCGACCTTGTAGCGGAAGCTCGGGACCTTCATTGCGTATCTGAAGCCGAAGTAGCCGCCTACGACAGCTATGATAACTATGTACCACTGATGCTGGAGGAAGTCCGAGATAGCCGCCATGATCTTTGTCAGCGCAGGCATCGTCGAGGGATCCTCGTACATTCCGATGAATACAGGCATGATGAAGATAAACAGGAACATTACGATAACTACGCACAATACAGCGAGTATGATAGGATAGACCATCGCGCCCTTGATAGTGTTCTTGAGCTTGTTTTCCTTTGCGTAGTGATCGGACATTCGCGTCATTATTACGTCGAGCGAACCGCTCGATTCGCCGGCGTTTGCCATTGAGATAAGGAATTCGGGGAATGAGCCCGAGTGCATTTCGAGGGTTGACGAGAAGGATTCACCCTTCTGTACGTTCTCGTAGATGTCCTGCCAGATAGCTCTCGCTCGTTCGTTTTCCTGTTCTTTTACCAGGATGTCGATCGCCTTAACGAGCGTCAGACCTGACGTGAGCATCGCGCTGAGCTGTCTACAGCAGAACGAAAGCTCTTTGGTGTTGAACTTGTAGATTGATCGTGTGTTACTTGAATCGTCTTCCTTAAAGTCCTTGATGAACACACCTCGTTCTTTCATCTTTTCGAGGAATTCCTGTTCATTCTCGGCGTTTGCCTTGCCCTTGACCTGTTTGCCTCTTGCGTCCTGAGCAACGTAGGAATAACTCTTCATAAAAACCACCTCCATAGTTTTTTGGTTAAGCCGGAACAATCCATACTGCCCTATAATAACAATTATACCATTTTAACAGTTACTTTTCAATCGTTTTTTTGCCTTAAATAATCAATTGGATTTTATTAATATTCACCAACGTTTATACGATTTGTATTATTCGTCAGGGCATACTAAGATTATTCTACAAAAAACAATCTCAAGGCAGAACAAAACGCAGCATTGTTGTCCCCATGCTGCCCGTTG
>Ga0255060_10000200_pt1 | contig 12839 bp, 3 predicted proteins | sample 172RNAGHGlowgp2_FD_183094 | JGI IMG/M metagenome (GOLD analysis project Ga0255060, IMG submission 183094) | Metatranscriptome of sheep rumen microbial communities from Palmerston North, Manawatu-Wanganui, New Zealand - 1728 RNA GHGlow gp2... | ecosystem: Host-associated > Mammals > Digestive... | reverse complement strand
TGATCGGTTCGGAATCACTTCCTGAGCATCCTCAGGGCCACGATGATGGCCATGACGATGAGCAGGATGACGATGACGATCAGGAGGTAGTCGGTGATGCCCATTCCCTTGTTGTCATCAACGTTGACATTGTTGTTGTTGTTGATGGTGGGGTTGAGCTCCTGGTTCTTGATCGCGTCGGTGTTCTCCTTGATGGCATCGATCAGTCCAGAGACATCGGTGCCGCTTCCCTGGTTGGGGTCGACGGCAACGGTTCCGGTGAGCTGGAGGGTGATGACATCGGTGGGGACGCCCTGGAGGGTGAACTTCATTCCGTTGACGGAGACGTAGTCCTTGTCCCTGTCCAGGATTCCGAGCTGGATTTCTCCCTCGTATCCGGTGACGGTCTGAGCGGTGACGGTGTACTCGCCAGCGCTGAAGGCCCTGTCAATGAGTCCGGCTCCAACGATCTCGCCGTCGATGGCGATGTTACGGATAGCATCGTCGGTGACGATCTTGATGTGGTAGATGTCGTAGTCGATGACAGCATAGAGGGTATCGTTGTCGGGCAGGTAGGGGTTGTCGACGACGAGTCCCCACTCGTCCATCCACTCGCCGGCGAAGACGGCGTTGTTGACGACGATAGAGGAGTCCTCGTCGGGCAGGTAGACCTCGTCAGCGGAGTAGATGGTGACGTAGGTGGATCCAGCGACATCGAGGGTGACGGACTTGACTCCGACAGCCTTGGTGATCGAGTCAGAGACGGTTGCACCGGGAGCGACGTAGGTCGCGGATGCGACGGCAACCTGACCGGAGACGACGGCGTTGGCCTTGAGGAGCTCAGAGAAGTCGACTCCGAAGAGTTCGATCTCGGTGATTCCAGCATAGACGTTGCCGGCGATGACGGCGGTACCGGCACCGGCATCCTCGGTCGCCTCAGCGGCGGCAAGGGTACCGAGAACGGTGGCGTCAGCGACGACGGCGAGGGCCTTGTCGTTGTCGATGGAGACGATACCTCCCTCGGAGACGAGGAGTTCGACGACACCGAGGGCCTCGGAGACCTGGACGGTACCGTCGACGTTGAGGGTCGCGACTTCGGAAGCTTCCTTGATGACGAGCTTGGCGTCAGCGGGGACGTTGACGGTCTCGGCATCGAGGCCGACGGCCTCGACGGTTCCACCGATGGTGAGGGTCTTCGCAGCGACATCGAAGTCGGTGACGACGAACTTGTCGGAGGAGCTGATGATACCGGTGACAGCGCCGTTGGTGGCGATGGAACCGGTAGCGTCGGCGACGGTACCGTTGAGCTTGGCACCGTTGACGAACTGGACCTCGGCATTGTCGAGGTTGAGGTTTCCGACGATCTCGGCGTACGGGGTGGCCTCGACGGTTCCGTTGGAGAGGACTCCGTCGACGGTGTTCTTGCCGTAGACGACGAGGTAGTTGTCCTCGGCGTCGGCGACCTTGGCCAGAGCGTTGCTCAGGGGCTCGATGTAGTAGGTGGGGATTCCGTTGTTGGTGATGGTGTAGTAGGCACCGGGGATCTTGGATCCCTCGTTGTCGGAATCGGCGATGTAGTCGATGGTGTCATCGGACTTGACCATTCCGTTGAGGACGAGGTGTCCAGCGACGGGTCCGGTCTTGCCCTCGGCAGCGACGACGGAGATTCCGTCGGAGGTGGAGACGAGGTCGATGATACCGTTGACGGTGAAGGTGACTCCCTCGACGGTGAGCTTCTGCCCGTCGTCGACTTTGAGGGTGACACCCTCTCCGAGGGTGACGGCCTTGGAGATGACGACGTTCTCGTTGTTGAGGACGATGGTGTCTCCGGATTTGGCCTCCCTGATGGCCTTCACGATGTTCGTGTAGGTGACCATGTCGGTTCCGTTGTTGATGACGTCAGAGACGATCTCGGCGTTGACCTTGGCGCTCTTGACGAGGACCATGGTTCCATCGACGAAGACGGTGGAAGTGGTGATGGAAGCCTTGTCAGAGACGGTCAGGGTGGCGCCGTCGGCGATGGTGAAGGTTCCCTCGTTCTGGGTGATCTTGGTTCCCTCGGGGATGGTCAGGTCGCTGGAAACGACGTAGTCTCCGTAGAGAGTGATGTCGGTGATTCCGGCGGAGATGGCGGCATCGAGGGTAGAGTAGTAGTACAGGGTAGCGACGAGCTTGTCGCCGTCCTTGACTTCCTCGACCCAGCGGGCTCCGGTGATGACACCGGCGTTCTGGATCTCGGCGTCGGTGGTCATGATACATCCAGTGATGGCGAGGACGCCCTCGTTGGAAACCAGGACGTTCTTGTCGGCAGTGACGTTGGAGTCGATGTTGAAGGTTCCGGTGAGGAAGTCGACAACATAGGTCTGAGGCTCGACCTTGTCCTTGGTGGAAACAACGGACATGTCACCGGAGACGGTGCAGACGGTGTTCTTTCCCTTGGTGGAGGTCGCGATGGTCAGTCCTCCGAACTTGGAGTACTGGGATTCGTCGTTCTCGGTCATGCACTCGATCGAGATGGTGTTGGTGACGTCACTGTAGGTGATGGATCCAGTCAGTCCGTTGATGGTGATGCTGGCACCGGAGGAGTTGACGAGGGCCATCTCGGTGAAGGGAGAGTCGACGACGACGTTCGCGGAGTTCATGAGCATTCCCGCGAAGGTACCGTTGATGGTGAAGGTCGCCTTGTTGACGAACAGGCCGGTACCGATGACGGCACCGCCGTTATCGACGGTGACATCAGCGTTGAGGTTGACGGCTCCAGTGTTGACGACGATGCCGCCCTTCTTGACGGAGAGGACGCCGTTGTCGTTCAGGATGCCGTTGCCGCTGATGACGATCATCGCGGCAGGTCCCTCGTACTCGTCGCTGGTGACGGAGTTCTTACCCTCGAGGGAGACGCTTCCGTTGTTCTCGAAGACGGAGAAGTCTCCGATGTCGATTGCGGAGATCGACTTGTTGGACTTGACGACGATGTTGCCGTTGTTGATCAGCTGGGAGAGGGTTCCGGAGAACTTCATTCCGGCGCCGTCGTTGACGGTAACGGTGACTCCCTCGTTGATGATGACCTTTCCGCCGAAGGAGACGATGGTGCTGATGGCAAGGTCACCGGTTACGATGACGGTCTGCTCCTTGGGGAAGGTGTCGGTGGTCAGGACACCGGAGACGGTGATGACCTGAGCCTGGGCTCCGAGGTCGATGGATCCGGTGTTGATGAAGTTGTCGGGGATCTTGCCCTGTCCGTCGACGGAGATGGATCCCTCGTTGGTCATGGTGCTGTTGTTGACGATCTCTCCGGAGACGACGAGGGTACCCTCGTTCATGAAGATACCGTCGTTCTCGACTCCTCCCTTGACGGAGGATGTGGTTCCCTGGGGGATGTCGAAGATGGCTCCCTCGTTGACGGTGACGCTCGCACCGTTCTCGACGGTGAAGGTCTTTCCCTTGGCGACGGTCATGATGCCGCTGTCGACCTGGATGTCTCCATCGGCGAGGTTGCCGGAGACGGCGATGGAACCAATGGTGAACAGGAGTCCGCCGGTTCCAGCGGTGGCGTTGTCGAGGGTGATGACGTTGTTCTCGCTGACGAGCTTACCGGAAACGGTCTTTCCAGCACCAATCTTGAGGGTGACCTTGTCCTTGAGCTCGATGGAGTTCCAAGAGGCGTCGGCGATGACCTCTACGGTGGCCCTAGTTCCGTCCTCGACGGAGGCGTAGGCCTCCTCGACGGTGGCGTACTCGACACCGTTGACCTTGGCGACCATGGCGGTGATGGGGTACTCGCTGAACTGGGCGGTGAAGGTGACGTTGCCGTTGCTGTCGACGACTCCGTTGTCGAATCCGGTGAAGACGTACCTGTACTCCTCGGTGGAGGGCTTGACAGGGGTCTCGCCGGGGTACGCGGGGTACTCGGCGCCAGCGTTTCCTTCGACGGAAGCCAGGACGGTTCCGTCGTAGTTGACCCAGGTGATGGTGATGGGCTCGCCGACGATGGGCTCGCCGGTGACGTTGAAGGTGACTTCGCAGGGGGCGAGTTCGATTCCCTCGAGACCGACTTTGAGGACGGCCTGCCCCTCTGCAAGGGCGACGACGGTGCCCAGAAGCGGGCTGTAGGCGCAGTAGTCGTTCTCTTCCATCTCATAGGTGACGGTGAATCCGGTGATTCCGACGACTTCGATCTCGAGGTCGTCGATGTCGTAGGCTTCGCCAGGGATCAAGTTGACGGAAGCGGGGGAGACGGTGATGCCGATGACGACAACGGGCTCTCCGACGGTGAAGGTGGTGGAGTAGTCACCGACGTTGACGGTGTAGACTCCCTCCTCGAGGGTGGGCAGGTTCCTGAACACGCCTTTGTCGAGGTTTTTCGCGATGAATACAGGCATGTCGGCGATGACGGTTCCGTCGGCTGCGACGATTTTTCCAGGCATGTCGACAATCGCCGGGCTGGAAAGGGTCACAAGGACCGCGTTCCTGTCGGCGCTGTACTCAGCGGTGATGCTTTCGTCCGCGTCCACGCTCGCGAAGGCTGTGGCCGAGGCGAGCAGGACGAGGGTTGCTGCGATTACGATAGTTAACTGTTTCATGTTCATTTGGACACCTCATGCAAGAACGGTCTTCCCGCGAACGGTGTCGCCATCGAGGGTGAACTCGGCAGTGTAGGCATAGATGCCATCGATTGCCGGGACTTCCACAGGGACGGTGGAACCGTTGGCTACGGCATCGTCGAGGACGACGGTGACGCGCTGTTCCATGACGACCATCGCATCGGCCCAGTCATCGTACTCAAGGTAGCTCACGATGACGGTGTACTCGCCGGCGGGGATGTTCTTTCCATCGGCGGCGATGAATGCGATGTAGATAGCGTCGTTGAACTCAACGACGGTCGCGGTGTAGTTCTCGGAGATTCCGACCTCAGGGGTGGGAGCGGGCTGGCCGAGTCCGACATCGTAGACGAAGTCGACGGCGTGCTGGTTCTTCCAGACGTCCAGCTGGAACTGAGGCTCAAGGTCGAGTCCGCGGTTGCAGAACTCGATGTACCTGTCAGCGAGGGATGCGTCTCCGTCGTCGACGATCCAGAGGTCGACTTCGGGGTCGTAGGTGAACTGCTCGAAGTTGAAGATGATCTTGGTGATCACTCCGGAAGCGATGGAGTCGTAGTAGACGCAGCTGAAGAAGGCGTTCATGTCAGCGACGACGTCATCTTCGTTGATGTCCTCGTAGGCGACGGTGATCATGGTGATGTCACCGGTGATGATGTTGAACTGACCGACGGTCTCATAGGAGAGGTCCTCGTCGTCGACAAGGGAGGCGTAGACGGCCCTGTACAGGTAGTACTCGGGGGTGACGTTGCTGTCGCCGGGCACGTAGTACGCGTAGGCGATCAGAACGAAGTTGTCATCGGCCTCGTTCTCGGAGGTGAAGTACTGCAGCATGTCTACGACAGGCTGCTGCTCGGGCATGGGCTGTCCGAGGTAGGCGCTGAAGTCCTGCTCGTCGGTGAACCAGCTCTGCTTCACGAACACGTAGCCGGGGATGATGGCACCCCTGGTGGCCAGGAACTGCTCGTAGTCGACCTTCTTAGGCTCGGCGGGCTCGCCGGGGTACACGAGGGTGTCTCCGACGATCTCGGGGGAGTTGAAGGACACGTTGATGAACACGTGGGGGAACGGAGCCATGACGTAGTAGCCCTCGATGTTCCCGCGGACGTCGGTCGCAGCAGCGATGGCGTCGGAAGCCTCGTCCATGGAGTGGCCTACGGGGAGTCCCTCGGCGTAGAACTTGTAGGTGGCACCGGTGTAGTAGTCGACGCCGTATCCGTAGTCGACGTACTGCTGGGCGTAAGTGTTGGCATCGGAGAGCTCGAAGTCCTGTCCGAGGTAGTACTCGGAGGAAAGGACGTTGGCGACCTTCTGGCTGAACTCGGCGACGATCTCGGAGGCGTCTCCGAGCTGAGACTTGTCGGCAATCTGCTTGGAAGCCTCGAGGTACTGAGTGAGGTATGTGGCCTCGTCGTCCATCTCGACGACGGTGTGCCAGGGCTGGCCGTCCCATGCGTTCATGGGGGCCTCGTAGTAGTCCTGGAAGACGAACCACTGGTCGCGGAAGTTGTCATCGAGTCCGTCGATATCGTCCTCGAACTGGGTGATAGCCTCGTCCCAAGCCTTGAGACCGACGAAGAAGGTGAAGGATCCGGTGTATCCGGAGTTCTCCTTGGCGTTGACGGTCACGGAGAGGTACGAGTAGCCGAAGTTGTTCTCGGGCTCGTCCTTCAGGACGGGGATGACGGGGTCGAGGTAGTAGTTGTCCAGGAGGCTGCTCCAGCCTTCCCTGACGGTGACGTGGGTCTCCTCGATCAGCTGGATGTAGTCGGAGTACTCCCAGGCCCAGGTGCCGCTGGCGTCGTCGACGAGCGGGACTCCCTCGGCGGTGATGGCGAGGTCCTCGCAGTGCCTGAGGTAGTCGTAGTCGTGCTCTCCGGCGTCGTCCATGTGGCCGCGGAAGTCGAACATGTAGGGCTGGATCTCCACACCGCGGATGTACAGGTTGGGTCCCAGGGTGATGGTACCGGTGGTGATGTCGCCGCCGCCGACGGTGGCGATGGCGTCCTGCTTGGTGATGGAGAGGGTGTAGATCAGAGCGTTGCCGTATCCGTTGGGGTAGTAGATGCCGTCCTTGGACACGTTGGTTCCCTTGGTGTTGTCCGCGTTGATGATCCAAGCGGTCTCCTTGCCGTCCTTGACGTCCTGGGTGAAGTCGAAGTTGACCGAGTTCAGGATGACGTCGGTGGTGGGCTCGGCGTCGCCGAGCTTGACGGTCAGGGGGAACGCGTTCGCGGTGATGTGGTAGAGTTCGATGGCGCCGACGCGCTGGATCTTCTCGAACTCGGCGGTGGCGTTGGCGGCCACGATGTAGGTCCTTCCGTTGGAGACCCTCTTGAAGACGGTGAACTTCTCTCCGTCCACCTCGAGGATGGCTCCGTCGACGATCTCGTCGAGCGAGTCGACGGTGACCTGGAGGTCCTTGATGGTGAGGTCGCTTCCGTCGGCCTTCTTCACGCCGATGACGGCGGACTGCTGGTCGACCTCGGAAGGTTTGACGCTGATGACGACTCCGTCGGCGACTTTGGCATCGTCGGATACGTCGGCATCGATGGTCGAGTTCTCGAGGGTCACGTCGTTGTCGAGCGTGAGGGAAGCCTCGGAGCTGACGAAGACGATCTTGGAGTTGACCAGGTTGAGCCCGGCGGGTCCGACGGTGACACTGGCGTCTCCGCCGACGTAGATGTCGGCGTCGACGATGTTACCGGAGAGGACGACGTCGCCGCTCTCGATGTAGAGGGCCCTGTCTGTCGGGACGGACATCTCTCCACCGTTGACCGCGATCTCTCCGCCCTCGACGTAGCCGTAGAAGGCGACGGATCCGATCTGGATGTAGAGGTTGCCGCTACCGGCGACGAGGTCGGTGACGGTGACGGAGTTCTGACCGTTGAGGATGATCCCGTTGACGGTGACGCCGGAGTCGATCATGAGGAGGACTCCGTCCTTGAGCTCGATGGATGTCCAGTAGGCGTCGGCGAAGACCTCGACGACATCGCCGGTGACGGCAGCGGCGTAGGCCTCCTCGACGGTGGCGTACTCGACGTCGCCGATCTTGGCGACCTTCTGGTCGACGGGGACGGCCTTGAACTGGGCGGTGAAGGTGACGTTTCCTTCGACGTCCACGACACCCTCGTCGAATCCGGTGAAGACGTACTTGTACTCCTCGTCGGCGGGTTTGACGGGGGTCTCACCGGCGTACTCGGGGTACTCGGCTCCGGCGTTGCCCTCGACGGTGTAGAGAACGTTGCCGTCGTAGTTGACCCAGGTGAAGGTGATGGGCTCTCCGACGATGGGTTCTTCGGTGACATAGAAGGTCACTTCGCAAGGGATGAGGTCGACTCCGTCGAGACCGACGTAGAGGACCGCCTCTCCGGCCGCGACAGCGGTCAGGGAGAGGGTCTCGGTGTTGAAGTCGACGTAGGCGTTGTCCTGCATCGCGTAGGTGATGGTGTAATCATCGAGTCCGGTGACGGTGATCTCGAGGTCTTCGAGGTGGAACTGCTCGCCGACGGTCAGGGTGACCTGGGCGGGGGAGACCTCGAGGGAGATGTCGCCGGGGGCGACGGTGAAGGTGGTAGCGTACTCGCCGGCGGTGACGTTGTAGACACCATCGGCGAGGGGAGCGTCGAGGAACAGCGATCCGGTGGTCTTTCCCTGCTGGATGAACAGACCGATCTGCTCTTTCAACAGTTTACCATTGGAATCGGTGACTGTAGCTCCGAGCACGTTGGAGACGGCTTCGTTGTCGAGGACGACCTCGACCTCGTAGTACTCGGTACCCTGTACGGTGTACTCGTAGTAGGTGGCGGTGATGCCGTCGGCGTCGCTCTCTGCGAGAACGCAGGCGGAGGCGATCAGCGCGGCGATCACTGCTACGGACATTATTGCCTGTTTAGCGTTCATTCGAATTACCTCATGCGTTGACGGTGAGTCCTCTGACCTCGACACCGGCTGCGGAGTACACAGGGGTGTAGGCGACGATGTCGCTGATGGCGCTGGCATCGATCGGCACGAAGTAGGGCGTGTAGATGTCCACGTCGATGGTGCCTCTGATGTAGGTCTCGTTGACGAAGGCCTCGCCAGTCCTGGGGCTGATGTCAATGAAGTTGACGACGACGAAGTACTCGCCGGCGGGGATGATTCCCTCGTCGAGGGCGAGGAAGGCCATGTAGACCTCTCCGCCGAACTGGACGATGGACACGGTGTAGTTCTGAGAGTAGACGGGTGTGATCTCCTCGACGACGGTGATATCAACGTCGACGCTGAGGTCGGTGCCTTCGACGGCGATGGTCATGACGGTCTGCCCGACGGCAACTCCGACGATGGTTCCGTTGGACTCATCGAAGATGGCGTAGTTGTTGGCAGCCATGGTGTAGGTGACGACGGGGTCGTCGACTCCGGTGACCTCGACATCGAAGTCGTTGATGGAGAACTCGGATCCGACCTCGATCTCGACGGATCCGGGGCTGACCTCGATTCCCTCTCCGGGCTGGGGGCCAGGGGTGGGGTCGGACTCGTAACCATCGGTGATGATGGTGAAGTCGACGGCGTGGTTGTTCTTCCAGACGTCGAGCTGGAACTGGGGCGCGACGGGCCATCCCTTGTCGAGGTACGCGACGTAGGCCTCGGAGATGGAGACTCCATCGATGTTCAGCCACTTCTCTTCGTTGGCGTCGTAGATGAACTTGTAATCGGCGTCCTCTCCGTTGAGGGGGTGGTTGCCGAACATGATCTTGGTGATCACTCCGGAGGGGAGCGAGTCGTAGTAGAGGCACTTGAAGAAGGCGTCGAGGTCCGCGGTGAGGGTCTCGGCGTCGGCGGTCTCTTCGTAGGCGAGCAGAATCTGTGTGAAGTCACCGGTGACGGTGGTGAACTTACCGACGGTCTGGTAGTAGAGCTCGCTCTCGTCGTCGTAGGAGTTGAGGACGGTCCTGTACAGGTAGTACTCGGGGGTGACGTCAGAGTCTCCGGGGGCGTAGAAGCCGTAGGCGATCAGGACGAAGTCCTCGTCGGCCTCGTTCGCGGGAGTGAAGTACTGCTGCATGTCGACGACAGGCTGCTCTGCGGGCATGGGCTGTCCGAGGTAGGCGTTGAAGTCCTGCTCGTCGGTGAACCAGCTCTGGTTGACGAAGACGTAACCGGGGATGGCGGGTCCCTGCCTGGCGAGGAACTGCTCGTAGTCGACCTTCTCGGGTGCGGCCCTATCGTTGGGGTAGGTCAGGACGTCGTCGACGTTGTTGGGCGTGTTGAAGGACACGTTGATGAACGCGTGGGGGAACGGGGCCATGACGTAGTAACCCTCGATGTTGGCTTGGACGTTGGCGGCATCGTTGATGGCGGTGCGGGCGTCGGCCATCGAGTGGTCGGTCGGGATGTCCTGGGTGTAGAACTTGTAGGTGGCATCGGTGACGTAGTCGACTCCGTATCCGTAGTCGGTGTACTCCTGGGCGTAGGTTTCGGCATCGGTGAGGACGAAATCCGCTCCGGCGTAATACTCGTCGGTGAGGACCTTGAGAACCTTACCGCGGAACTCCTCGATGATCGCGGAGGCGTCTCCGAGACCGGTCTTGTCGGCGATGGCGGCGGACTCCTCGAGGTAGGTGGTGAGGTAGTCGGCTTCGGACTGCATGTCGGTAACGACGTACCAGGGCTGTCCGTCCCAGGTGTTCTTGGGCTCCTGATAGTAGTTGGTGAAGACGAACCACTGGTCGCGGAACTCGTCGTCGAGTCCGGCGATGTCGTCCTCGAACTGGGTGATGGCCTCGTCCCAAGCCTTGAGTCCGACGTAGAAGGTGAAGGATCCGGTGTATCCGGTGTTCTCCTTGGCGTTGACGGTCACGGCGAGGTAGGAGTAGTCGTACTCGTTGTCGGCGGCGTCCTTCAGAGTGGGGACGACGGGGTCGAGGTAGTAGTTGTCGAGCAGTCCGCGGTAGTCGTCCCTGACGGTGACGTGGGTCTCCTCGATCAGCTTGATGTAGTCGGAGTACTCCCAGTTCCAGGTGGCGCTTGCGTCCTGGATGGTGGGGACGTCCTCGGCGGTGACGGCGAGCTCCTCGACGTGCCTGTAGTAGTCGTAGTCGTGCTCTCCGGCGTCGGTCATGTGGCCGCGGAAGTCGAACATGTAGGGCTGGATCTCGACACCGTTGATGTACAGGACGGGGCCGAGGGTGATGGTACCGGTGGTGATGTCTCCGCCGGTGGCCTGAGCGGCGACGTCGTCCTGCTTGGTGATGGACAGGGTGTAGATGAGCGCTCCGCCGTACCCGTTGGGGTAGTAGATGTCGGACTTGCTGAGACCGGTCTGGGTGATCTCGTTGTTCTCGTTGAGGGTGTAAACTCCTCCGCTGAACGCAGCGTCGCTGAACGTGAAGTTGACGGAGTTCAGGATGACGTCGGTCTTGGGCTCGGCGTCGCCGACCTTGACGGTCAGAGGGAACGCGTTGGCGGTGATGTGGTAGAGCTCGACTCCGCTGATCTGCTCGGCGGGGGTGAACTGCTCGAACTCGGCGGTGGCGTTGGCGGCCACGATGTAGGTCCTTCCGTTGGAGACCCTCTTGAAGACGGTGAACTTCTCTCCGTCGACCTCGAGGATGGCTCCGTCCTTGATCTCGTCGAGCGAGTCGACGGTAACCTGGAGGTCCCTGACGGTCAACTCGCTGCCGTCCTCTTTGACGACACCGAGGATGGCGGACTGCTTGTCCCTGGCGGTGGGCTTGACGCTGACGATGGCACCATCCTGGAGGGTGGCGTTCTCGGTCGCCCTGGCGTCGATGGTGGAGTTCTCGAGGGTGACGTTGCCCACGGTGAGGGTGGCGTCCGCGCTCTCGACGGTGACCTCGGAATCGATGAGGGTGAGGTCGGCGAGGGTGACGGTGGAGGTTCCGTCGATGAGGATGGTGACACCGGTCATGGAACCGGAAATCGAAACCTCTCCGGCCTGGACGGTGATGGTGAGTCCACCAATGGTGGTCTGGCCGTCGACGGTCTCGTCGATCAGCTCTCCGTCGATGACGACGGATCCGGCTTTGATGGAGAGTCCGTTCTCGCTGTCGGCGGGGACGACGAAGCTGCCCTGGATGGTCACCTTGTTCTCGCCGTTGGCGAAGGTGATGGGGTAGTTGGCGATGAGCCTCGCACCGGGCTCGAAGGTCACGGAGCCGACTTCGGCGGTGACGGCCTGGGAGGTGCTGAGGAATCCGCTGACGGTGACGCCGTCGGCCTCGGTGTCCTCGGTCCAGAAGACGGTGTTGTCGCTCACGAGGGGCTCGGCGAGGATGGAGGTCTCTCCGACCATGACCTCGGCGGCTCCGCCGAGGACGGGTGCGGCGGCGCTGGAGTTCCACACGGGGGTGGCGACGATCCAGACGGTGCCCACGTATTTGCCGACGACGTCGCCGGCGGTGTACTGGACGTAGTCCCTGGAGTCGACGACGTTGGCTCCGGCGGCGAGGCTGACTTTGTAGGTCTTGACAGCCTGGGCGGATCCGTCGTCGACGTAGACTGCGACGGTGGTGTCGACTTTCTTGTCGACGAACACGTTAGCGAGGAGGTAGAACTCTTCGGCTGCGAGGGACTCGTCAAGGGTCTGGGCCCCGAGGGTCATCTTCGCGGCGAGGGACTTCTCCTCGTCGTAATAAGTACCGAGAACCTCTGCGATCTCGGCGGGGACCTCGTCGACGAACTCGGCTTCGACGGTCGGGTACTCGACATCGGTAGCGGTCGACTCGACGGCGACCACGGCGATGGCGAGGACGGCGGCCACAGCGAGAACTGCGAAGAGGTAGCCTCCTCTTTTCATTTGTTCAATGTTGCTCATGAGATTATTCTCCTTTTCGACCCTTCCGATTGCGGATGTCTCATATTCCGAAAGGGAAAGAGGGACACACTAATGGTTCCCTGTTGCGGTAGGAAGACAATGCGCGTTCTCTCACGCGCTGAGCAGATGTCGATTTCACGCACCGGCCAGTGGCCCTGGGGATCAGGTGCGCGCGTGCCTCGACGCTTCCGGAGCTGCAACCGAGCCCGTCCGACGTTTCGGCTTTCGGAGGGATGTACATGGAAAGGCCTCTGGACGTTTCCCGCGGGACCATCCCGCGGCCGCTGCCGTCCCGGCCTGCCGCTACGCGAATCGTGTACATCCTACCCCTCCGTTACGACGGATCGCCCCTGCGGACGTTTTGGCCGTATGGACCCGGCCCCGGCCTCAGCTTCGGGACGCCGTTCAACTTGCGTCCCCCCGTATCGGTCGGACTGAGCGTCGCTCAG
>Ga0255060_10000199_pt1 | contig 12914 bp, 6 predicted proteins | sample 172RNAGHGlowgp2_FD_183094 | JGI IMG/M metagenome (GOLD analysis project Ga0255060, IMG submission 183094) | Metatranscriptome of sheep rumen microbial communities from Palmerston North, Manawatu-Wanganui, New Zealand - 1728 RNA GHGlow gp2... | ecosystem: Host-associated > Mammals > Digestive... | reverse complement strand
GTATCCTGGAACTCATCAATCATCACCTGTTCCAGTTGGGTACCAATCTTCTCGAAGATAAACGGTGAGTCGCTGCCGTCGATGAGCGTATGGAGCAGGTGTTGCGTATCGCTGAGTAAGAAACGGTTGTTCTCCTCGTTGAGTTGGCGTATTTTCTGTTCGATACTCCCCAGGAGCCGGAGTTGGTTGAGGTGGCGCAGGGTGAGGTCGGCCGACTGATACAGGCACCACTGGAGCGGTCGGTTCTCGATGAGTCTGTGCAACAACGGGTCCAGTTGCGACTCCACCAGGATCAGGAGACGATCCCGTTGGGGGTGTGTTTTCTTCACCCATTTAACCGGGTCACCCACACTATCCAAGGCCCGTTTGCCGATAAGTGACTCATCGAAGGAGCCCCCCTCACGGAGTTTCTGGAAGACACCCGCCACACCGGACTTGCCAAAAGAGAAATCATCGATGGTGAATCCCTCTTTCTCCAGAATTCCGAAAAACTCATCTGAGATAGCCAGCATCTGTTGGCGGGCCGTCTGACGCGTCTCCTTCATCAGGGTCGTGTAGCGGTCGAAGAACCCGGGCTCCGTCATCTTCTGTTGGATCTCGGCACTCACCGCCTTGTAGTCGTCCTTGAAGATGGTCCGTCCGAACTTCTTGATCTGTCCGATGACATTCCAACTGCGGTCGTCGGAGATATTCTCCATGATATACCCCATCAACCACTGGAGCAACACATCCGTCGTCTTCAGATGCTCGATCATCTGGTCGACCGCCATTTCCTCCACCTGTACATCGTTGAGACCGATACGCAGGTTGGCCGTGAGATCGAGTTCGCGGGCCAGGTTGCGCAGCACTCCCTGGAAGAAGGTGTCGATGGTCATCACACGGAAGTCGGTGTAGTTGTAGATGAGTTGATGGAGTGCCAGGCCTGCCCGTTCACGGATGGTCTCCTCCGTCAGACCGGTCTTTGTCCGTACCACCTCCAGGTATCTGTCAGATTCTGGCAGATGTTGCCAGATGCCATAGAGTTGACTGAGGATGCGGCGTTTCATCTCCTCCGTGGCCTTGTTGGTGAAGGTGACAGCAAGGATATGGCGGTAACTCTGTGGGTTTTCCACCAACAGACGGATATATTCCGTGGCCAGGGTGAAGGTCTTGCCACTGCCTGCGGATGCCTTATATACGGTGAGCGGTCTTACCATCTTCGGAAGAGTTCGATATCAAAATCCACACCCACCTCCTTGTATTTCCGGCCGTTGAAACCCGCAAAGATACCGATGGAGAGGTAGCGGTTGGTGAAACTGTAACCCAGTTCATAATACGGTTTTGAGCGTTCCACGATGGCCGTGCCAAAGTAGAAGCGTTCCCGTTCGATGTACTTGCCCAGATAGGGTACCCAACTGCCAATCATCATCGGGGAGTCATACGACACATTCGCCCGGACATAATAGTTGGACTCATTGTAGACACGACTCCGGAGCAGTTCGAAGTTACCGCTCCAGTCGTCCTCCCAGCCTTCGGGCAGGTTGTTGTCGCGGAAGTTGGCATAGTCCACGAAATAGTTCTGGTTCTTGTGCGTATAAAAACCCGTTCCCGCCCGCATATTGATGAGGCGCAGTCCGGGGAGTTTGTATTTCCAGGAGCCGTCGAACTCCCAGCGCTCATATTTGATGTCCGATTGGAAGACCCCTGTGATGGCCCGTTCCCAGTCGATGGAGAACAGGGGTCCCAGGGTCCAGGGACGGATCTTCAAACCGATCTTCGGGGCGAAACTGCGGTATTCGGTGGGCATCCAATACTGGCGCATGAGATCCTTGTTGAGGGCGATACGCCGGTGGTAGGTGCTGCCTGCCTCGAGATCGAGCAAGTCGAAGATTATGATATTATTGAAGGCTCTCATTTCATAGTCCGTAAACTTGTCGATGTCCGTCTCATCGAGGTCCAGGGAGTCGCCATGTTGGTGGTTGATGACATCCACCACCTGACTGTTGGAGATACGGTTGCCATTGCCATAGACCACCTCTGCATAACCGTTTCGTTTCGGGTTGTAGGTCATACGCAGGGGTATGGTGAAATAGAACTCCCGGAACTTGAAGTTGTAGCCGAAGCGCGGGTTGAAGGTGAGGTAACGGTGGGGCGAGAAGGTGTAACGCGAACGCAGGTTGATCTTGTAGCGGAAACCACGCGTGTCGCTCCAACTCAGTTGGAGGGGGTCGAGGAGCGGTGACAGACGGAAGGACGCTTTCTCCGACTCTGCGGCGATGGGGGTGACAAGACTCTCGCCGATGGTGTCCCAGAAGATCTTCTTGATAATGTTCGTCTTTTGCGGCGTGGTGTCGACCGCCAACGTGTCAGGCTGGTGCTCTAAGTCGTATTTGTCATAGATGCGTTTGTCGGTCTCTGTGAGCGGTACCACGCGCAGCGTATCCATCATCTGTCGGTCAGAGACACGGTCGATGGTGTCGGAGATGGTCTTCTCACAGTTGAAGTAGCCATCGAGCACCGCCGAGATCCTGTTGCCCAGAAACCTGAAGGTGGCTGCCGTGGTGCATCGTTTGGGCGTGGGCAGGGGCCAGTCTTTATCACTCTGGTAGATCTCTGTGCGGAAGGATATCATGTCGAACTCACCGTTCATAACCGTCCGGATGATATGTCCACTCTCAGAGTCGACGATGGCATAGCCATTGATGAGTTGGGTGTTATAGGACTTCGGACGGAATTCCAGTCGGGTGGTGCCGTCGACCAAGCGAGACTGCGAGAACTTATAGTGTCGGCGGTTGTGGCGGTTGAAGGGGGAGAGAATATGTCCGTCGTAGAGGGTCGCATCATAGACATTCGGAATCATCAGGTCCCACAGGGTGGGCATCGCCCTGCGATTACGGCGGATGGTACCAGAGAGTACCTGACTGGTGATCTCCACCTGATGGGCGTCATAATCAGTATAGATGAGACGGTTGTACGACTCGCGGATGTACTCGCGTTCGTCCTTGGCCATCACATACATGGTCGGGATGAGCCAGAGGGTAGGGTTGCGGCGCTCGACGTTGAACCGGTATTTCGCATAGACATGGTCCTCAACGCTGTCGGGACTGTTGGGGTGCGCGTCCATGAACGCATAGATGCGTTGGAGGATCAGGGAGTCTTTCTTCCCCTTGCCCAAAACAATACCGGGCATACCCGTGAGTATGCCCAGCATCATGATCTTTATCAGCGTTCCGCATTTCACGCATGCAAAAGTACGGAAAAAATCTGTAGATACAAAAATTTATCCGAGATATTTCATCAGAATTTTTGCATTGCCACTGTCGCGCAGTTTGGCAATGCTCTTTTCGCGAATCTGACGCACGCGTTCGCGCGTGAGACCCAGTTAGTCGCCAATCTCCTCGAGGCCCTTCTCATGACAACCGATACCGAAACACTCGCGGATGATGGTGATCTCACGTTCTTTCAGGACCTTGTTGAGCACGGTGTTGAGTTCCATGGCCATCGACTCATGGTCCACGAGTTTATCCGTACGGGTCTCATCACCAGAGGCCATCACGTCGAGCATACAGTTGTCCTCGCCATCCTGGAACGGGGCATCGATACTGACATGGTGGCCATCAGCCATCATGGACTGACCGATTTTCTCCTCATCGATATTGATAGCCTCGCTCAGTTCCGAGACACTCGGATGACGCTGGTTCTCCTGTTCGAACTTATTGATCTCGTGGTTGATCTTATTGAGAGAACCCACCTGGTTGAGGGGGAGACGAACGATACGACTCTGTTCGGCAATGGCCTGGAGGATGCTCTGACGGATCCACCACACAGCGTAGGAGATGAACTTAAAACCACGTGTCTCGTCAAACTTCTGGGCTGCCTTGATCAGACCGATATTTCCTTCGTCGATGAGGTCGGTCAGTGTCAGGCCCTGGTGCTGGTACTGTTTGGCCACAGATACGACAAAGCGCAGGTTGGCTGTCACCAGTTTTTCCTTGGCACGCTCACCATCGGGACCACCCTTGCGAATCTTCTGGGCGAGTTCGATTTCCTCGTCGATGGAGATCAAGGGGGCACGACCAATCTCAACGAGGTATTTATCCAGTGCCTCGCTTGAACGGTTTGTAATACTTTTCTGAATCTTAAGTTGTCTCATCCTATTCCTAAAAACGTCTTTAACTGTTTGATTATCAAACTAATATCCTGAATTTTACCTGAAAGCGGATGCAAAGTTACTAAAAATATCGATACGTTGTTCGATTTTTAACAATTATTTTAATTTTTCTTTCAGATACTGTCCGGTGATGCTTTCCTTGCAGGCGACCACCTGTTCGGGGGTACCGGCACAGACCAGATTACCACCCCGGTCGCCTCCATCGGGACCCAGGTCGATGACATGGTCGGCAGACTTGATGACCTCCATGTTGTGTTCGATGACCAAGATGGTGTGTCCTCTGCTGATGAGGGCATCGAAGGTGTTCAGGAGTTTCTGGATGTCATGGAAGTGGAGACCGGTGGTCGGTTCATCGAAGATAAAGAGCGTGGGGTCTTGTTTCTCAAGACCGATGAAATAAGCCAGTTTGACACGCTGGTTCTCACCGCCGGAGAGCGTGGAGGAGTTCTGGCCGAGTTTGATATAGCCGAGGCCAACGTCTTCGAGGGTTTTAAGGCGGCGGACGATGGTGGGGCATCCTTCAAAGAAAGGAATGGCTTCGGAGATGGTCATATTGAGGACCTCATCGATGTTCTTGTCATGGTATTTGACATCGAGGATGTCGTGCTTGAAGCGATGACCGTGACAGGCCTCGCACTCGAGCACCAGATCCGCCATAAACTGCATCTCGACCGTGATGACACCAGCGCCCTTACACTCCTCACAGCGTCCTCCCTCGGTGTTGAAGGAGAAATACTGGGGGGTGAAGCCCATCTGTTGGGAGAGGGGTTGTTCGGCATAGAGGTCACGGATGGCATCATAGGCCTTGACATAGGTGGCGGGATTCGAACGCGTGGACTTGCCAATGGGATTCTGGTCAACGAACTCCACACGATGGATGGCCTCGATATCGCCTTCGAGGGCGATATATTCGCCTGGCGGGTCTGCGACCTCGCCCAAACGACGTTTCAGGGCAGGGTAGAGGATGCCCTTGATGAGACTTGACTTGCCTGAGCCAGAGACACCGGTGATGACCGTCAGAACGTTCAGGGGAATCTGGACATCGATGCCCCGGAGGTTGTTCATACGGGCGCCCAGAATGTCAATGTGGCGGTTCCAGGGGCGTCGGGAGGAGGGGACGGGGATCTGTTCCTGGCCGAGGAGATATCGGATGGTGTGGGAGCGGGAGAGGGAGGATGGGTTGGATGGGTTTTGTGGGTGGGATGGATTTGATGGGTTGGATGGGGGGATGTCTGAGAGGGAGCCGTCGAAGACGATTTCGCCACCGAGGCGACCGGCATCAGGGCCTACGTCGATGAGATGATCGGCGGCACGCATGATCTCTTCATCGTGCTCCACGACCACGACCGTATTACCTAAGGCCTGGAGTTCCTTGAGGACATGGATGAGTCGTTCGGTGTCCCGGGCGTGGAGTCCGATGCTCGGTTCATCGAGGATATAGAGCGAGCCCACCAGACTGCTTCCAAGGCTTGTGGTGAGGTTAATACGCTGGCTCTCACCGCCAGAGAGTGTATTCGAGAGTCGGTTGAGCGTCAGATAGCCAAGTCCCACATCTAAAAGGAATTGCAGCCTGTTCCGTATCTCCGTGAGCAAGCGTTTGCCGATGGCCTGTTCCTGTTGGGTGAGTTCCAGATTCTGGAACCACTCCTGCAGTCGGACCACAGGCATCTGCACCAGGTCTGTGATGCTCCTGCCCCCAATTTTCACGTAGTCTGCCTCGGGTTTCAAACGGGTACCATGACACTTCGGACAGGTGGTCTTACCCCGATAGCGGGCCAGCATCACGCGATATTGGATCTTATACTGGTTCTCGCGCACCATGTCAAAGAAGAAGTCGATGCAGGGCTTTTCCTTCTGACCCTTGTCAGAGGGCAGTCCGTGCCAGAGCCAGTCCTTCTGTTGTTGGGAGAGGTTCATGTACGGTTCGAAGATAGGGAAGTTATCCTTTGCCGCATGCCGGCAGAACCACTCTTTCCACTCGCCCATCTTCTCGCCGTGCCAGCACACCACACAACCGTCGTAGACAGAAAGGGTGGTATTCGGGATGACCAGTCGTTCGTCGATGCCGATGATCTTCCCGAAGCCCTGACACTCCGGACAGGCTCCTGCGGGGGAGTTGAAGGAGAAGAGTTGGTCGGTGGGTTCCTCGAAGGTCATGCCATCGGCCTCAAAACGGGTGGAGAAGTCGTAGGAGATGTTCGAGGGCTGGAACATCAGGCGACACTCGCCATGGCCTTCGAAGAAGGCGGTCTCAGCAGAATCCACCAGACGGGCGATGACATCCTTGGAATCATCGACCGAGAGGCGATCGATGACGAGGAAGAGATTAGGCATTCCTTGGTTTGGCATAGGCGATCCTAGGTTTGGCCTAGGCATTCCTAGGAAATCATCGATGCGCACGAAGTCGCCATTGACGAAGAGGCGGGCGTAGCCCTCGAGGATATAGGCCTTGAGTTGTTGTTCGAGGGTGCGCTCAGCAGGGATATGGATGGGGGCCATGACCACAAAACGCGTGCCTTTCGAGAACGCCAGCATCTTTTGTACCACATCCTCGGTGGTGTGCTTGCGAACCTCACAGCCACTGATAGGCGAGAAGGTACGACCTATGCGGGCGTAGAGCAGGCGCAGGTATTCGTAGATCTCCGTGGTGGTGCCTACGGTTGAACGCGGATTACGGGAGATGACCTTCTGTTCGATGGCGATGGCAGGAGGAATGCCCCGGATGAAGTCACACTCGGGCTTGTTCATGCGCCCCAGGAACTGGCGCGCATAACTCGACAGACTCTCCACATAGCGTCGCTGACCCTCGGCATAGAGTGTGTCGAAGGCCAACGATGACTTGCCGGAGCCACTGACACCGGCAATCACGACGAACTGGTTACGGGGGATGGTTACATCGATGTTCTTCAGGTTGTTGACCCGTGCCCCCTTTATCTCAATTGATTCGCCCATTTATAGGATCGACTTCACGGCTTCGAGCATGCCCACACGTTGGATGAGGTCGAGGTACTGGCGTACCAGGTCAGCCAAACCGGGAATCTTATTCAGGTCTTCCTGCCAGATAAACTCAGCGCCCAGTACCCCCACAGTCACCATCTGTGTGTTGCCTGTGGCCCAGAGACCATTCAACAGGGACATGATCTTCGGATCGTCGTTGGGTACAATCTCCACGCCATCCGCCCGTTTACCACCTTTGTAATACGTGATAATGGCTGCCAGACCGAATACCAGTCCCTTGGGCAGTTCACCCTTCCGTTGGAGGTAGGTCTTCAGACCGGGCAGGTCACGTGCCTGGAACTTCGGGAAGGAATTGAGCATGATGGAGGTCACCTGATGGTCGACATAGGGATTGTCGAAGCGTTCCAGGACATCCTTCGCAAACTTCTCCAGTTCCTCCATCGGGAGGTCGAGCGTCTGCATCAGTTCATCAAACTGAACCTTGTGGATATACTTGCTAATGACCTCATGGTTGCAGGCATCGCGGACGATGTTTACACCACTCAGGAAGGCCACAGGGGAGAGGACCGTATGCGGGCCATTGAGTAACGTCACCTTGCGTTTGTGGTAAGGTTCCTCAGAAGGCACGAACAATACGTGCAGTCCCGCCTTGTCTGCCGGGAATTCCCTGGCCACCTCCCTCGGGGCCTCGATGACCCACAAGTGGAAGTTCTCAGCCTGTACCACGAGGTTGTCACGGTAACAAATCTTCTCCTGAATCTGTGCGATTTCATTGCGCGGGAATCCCGGTACGATACGGTCGACGAGGGTGGCATAGACGCCACAGGACTCCTCGAACCATTTCTTGAAGTCAGCCCCGAGATTCCAGAGGTCGATATATTTTTCGATACAGTCTTTCAGTACATGACCATTCAGGAAGATCAGTTCGCAGGGGAAGATGATCAGGCCCTTGGTCGGGTCGCCATTGAACGTCTGGTAACGACGATAAAGCAACTGCACCAATTTTCCGGGATAACTGCTGGCGGGTGCATCCTCCAGTTTACAAGCAGGATCGAAGGCGATACCAGCCTCTGTGGTGTTTGAAATCACAAACCGGATCTCCGGTTGGTCGGCCAGTGCCATGAAGGCAGCGTTCTGTGTATAAGGGTTCAGGGCCCGACTGATGACATCGATGCGCTCTAAGGTGTTCACGGGTTTCCCGTTCTCACGTCCCTGGAGGTTCACGTGGTACAGGCAGTCCTGTCCGTTGAGCATATCCACCATGCCCTTCTCGATGGGTTGTACCACGACCACGCTTCCGTTGAAGTCCGTCTTCTGGTCCATGTTCCAGATGATCCAGTCCACGAAGGCACGGAGGAAATTTCCCTCCCCGAACTGTATCACCTTCTCCGGCATCACGCTCTTCGGCGCAAACTGTTTATTGAGTGGTTTCATATTCTATTATCTTGCTGAAACATATTTATGGAGTGTCTTACGCACCGCCCCTGGACCAGCGTAGAGTTCCTTCACCATGCCCTCGATCTGTTCACCGAGACCGGCCTCATAGAGGTCTACGGCGAAGATGTCCTTGCGGGAATAGAGTTTTTTGAGCGGACTCCAGTCCTGATCAGGTTGGCCAATCTCCAAGGGGGCTACGATGGCCTGCAGTTCCTCGAGCAGGGGGTCGGGAGAACAGTCGAACGGTGTACCATCGTCCTTGATGCCTTTCAGATAACGGGCATAGCCTGCAAGGGTGAGGGGGATGAGGACGAGGTTCGATTTGTCCAAGCCACGGGCGATGTATTTCTTCAGTGTCTCACCGAAACGGATGGGCAGTTTCTGACTGGTGTCACAGGCGATACGCTGCGGAGCATCCGGCATGAAGGGATTCGGCAGACGACGGTTGATGACTGCCCCAATAAACTCATACGGATTCAGTACACCTGGGTCGGTCACTACGGGCATGGCCTCCATATAGCCAATCTTCTGGATGAAGGGGCGCAGGTCCTCATCGGCCATCTCGGCAGAGATGAGCGTGTAGCCCAACATACAACCATAGAGTGCCATGGCTGTGTGGAGGGGGTTCAGACAGGTGGTCACCTTCATCGTCTCCACCTTGTCAACGGTCTCACGGGTGGTGTAGAGGGCTCCGCCCAAGTCGAGTGGGGGACGACCATTGGTGTAGTGGTCCTCGATAACCAGATACTGCACTTCCTCGGCATTCACGAAGGGGGCTGTGAAGGTATGCTTCTCTGTCTCGATATAGTCGTTGTCCTCGAAGTCATCGGCCGCCAACATCTCCTTCACCTTCTCGTGGGGACGAGGGGTGATCTTGTCAATCATCGACCAGGGGAAGGTGATTTTTGTTTCGTCCTTCAGGTAGTCGAGGAAAGCCTTTTCCACCAGACCATCAGCGACCCAACGCTCGGCATAGGCGAAGACACCAGCCTTCACTTTGTCGCCGTTGTGCGAGCAGTTGTCCATGCTCTGCACGGTCAGAGGCAACTGACCGGCCTGCCAGCGCTCATAGAGCAGGGCGCAGACCTTACCCATCGCAAACAGAGGTTTCAGACCCCGTGCGAGGTCGGCCTCGTTATAGGTGTAGCCCTTCTCCGTGATGGTAAAGGAAATCATCTGAAGACTCGGATTCTTGAAGATCTCCACCAGACGGTTCCAGTCAGGGAACTGCGGGTCTGCCTTCAAAGCCTCTGTGACGCTGGCGATGACCTTTTTCTCGATGGTACCTGTGGATTGCAGGCTCACCAGGAGCGAGAGGTTATTGTACGGGGTATATGCCTTGTCGATGACCTCGAAGTCGAAGGTCTCGGCCACGATGACACCACGGTCGTATTTGCCCGTGTTCAGGGCATCGTTGAGGATCGCTGCCGGGAAGGCACGGAAGATATTACCGCCCCCGAAGTGTACCCAGGTGGGTTCCTTGGCGGTCTTTTCGCGAACTTTTTCAATGTCAAACTTGGGGAGTTGGTAGCCTTTTGCTTCCCACTCTGCGGGATTAAAATTCCCATTAAATATATCATTCAGTTTCATATTAATCAAAGAATCCTGGTTGTTTGTATTCAATTCCTAACTCACGATCGACGGTGGCGAGGATGCCCTGTACCTGTCCGAGGGCGAACATACGACCTAAGAGCGTGTAGCCTGCATTGTGGCCATGCGAAGACTCATCCATGATACCACCAGGCTGGTCGGTGAAGGTCATGCCATGATCCACACGCATGGGCAACTTCGGGTTGGTCTGTTCGAAGATACGGCAGAGTTCGATAAGGTCTGCACGTCCTCCCAGATGTGAAGCCTCGGTGAAGTCGCCATTGGGGAAGATATGGCAGGAACGCAGATGAACGAAATGCGTGCGTGAGGCAAATTTCTTAGCCATCTCCACCACATTGTTATAGGCCCCTGCTGAGAGTGAACCTGCACAGAAGGTCAGGCCATTGTGTTTGTTGGGTACAGCATCGAGGAACCACTGGATATCCTCTTCGGTGCGTACGATACGGGGCAGACCGAGGATCTCGATGGGGGGATCATCCGGGTGCACGCACATATTCATATTGTATTCCTCGCAGGTGGGCATGATGGCCTCGAGGAAGTACTTCATGTTCTCACGCAGTTGTGCCTTGTCGATGCCCTTATAGAGATCAAGGAAGTCACGGAACTTCTGGATGGGTGCCTCGTCGTTCTCGCTGAAGTTGCCCGAGACAAAGCCCTGTGTCTTGATGATGATGTTCTCTACGAGTTTGTGTTCCTTTTCTGGCGTCATGGTCTTGGCCAGTTCATCACACTCAGCCAGGACATTGCGTCCCTGACCCACACCAGCGGGGAACACGAACTGCGCCCATTCCTCACGGGCTCCTTCGCGCTTCAGGATATAAATATCGAAGTAGGCAAACTCAGCATAGTTGAAGTAGAGGTTGGTGGAGCCGTTGGGATTCGTATGCAAGAGATCCGTACGTGCCCAGTCGAGTACCGGCATGAAGTTGTAGCAGATGCAGTGGATGCCCTCTGCCGAGAGGTTGCGCAAGGACTCCTTGTAGACCTCAATCTGGTGGTCACGATCAGGACCGCCATATTTGATGGTCTCCACCACAGGCAGGGATTCCACCACGCTCCAGCGCATGCCATAACTTTCGATATACTCGCGCAGGTCACGGATCTTTTCCCGTGTCCACACCTCGCCGAGGGGTACATCATGCAAAGCAGTGACGATGCCCTCGACACCAATTTGTCTTAACATGGCAAGGGTAATCTTGTCCTTCTTGCCAAACCATCTCCATGTTCTTTCCATAATTCAGCGTTTATTTCTCTTTTTGGATGTTGAATTCTTTTTGGATGTTGTCTGTTTTTTGGGTTGCGGTTTTCCCATGATGAGTTGACGGAAGTCCACCTTCGACTGTTTCTGCAGGGTCTCCGGCGTGTAGACCGGACGACTCTCATTGCCATAGCGGTCTACGGCTGTCACAGCGTAGTTCAGGGCCCTTCCACCATGGGGCACGTTCAACGACTCTCCCCGCAGACGTATCGCCACCAGATTTTCCGGTTTGTCGGTATTGACCGGATAGTCGGTCGAGGCATAGACATGATAGAGGAGGTAGTCGCCACCCGAGAGATCCCGGGCTCCACGCCATACCAGTCGGTCAGTCGTCATGCCCCGTTGGATATCCAACTGTGTGGGTTTCAGGGGCGCCTGTTTTCCCACCCATGTCATCGGTGGCACCAGGGCAGGGGAGACATTAAAGTCTTTGGTGAAGGAATAGATGCCTTTCGTATTGTCAGTGAAGAACTTACTACGGAAGAACGTACACCCGAGTTCCAGTTCACGAAGCACGTTCATCTCCCGTTGGATGACGCTCAGATCCCAGTTTTTCTCCTTCGGATGCAACATATAGACCGCCAGTCCCGGGGCCACGATACGCCCGTAGGCATACTCCTTCCAGTTGACGGCAAAGGGATAGAAATGATTCCCCTGGAAATACATCATCGGGAAGAGCGCGTCCATCAGTCCGTCGCGCATCCAGCCCTGTGCATCCTGACACACCGTGGTGTTGGCATTCCACCCACTGCTCTTATAACGGGGCAGGTCGTCGTATTTGCCGATGGGTGAGCACGACACCTTCACCCAGGCTTTCTCGCCTTTGACAGCGCGGTTGATCTTCCGGACAATGTCCGTGATATATTGGCGTCCCTGGGAGCGTGACACCTTCAGTTTCCAGGTCTCCGGATAACGGATATAGTCGAGATGGATGCCATCGACATCATAACGGCGCGTCACCTCCCTACAGAACCTCGCCAGATAGTCGCCTGTCTCCGGTTTCTCAGGATTCATATAGCCTTCCTCACCAATCTTCACGATGAGTTTGGGCAGTTTCTTACGGATCTGTTGACAGCCATAGGTGTTCCATTTCCCCACAGGGATGGTCACAATCCACGCATGACACTCCATGCCCCGTTTGTGACACTCGTCGATACAGAACTGCAGGGCATCATAGCCGGGTGAGTTACCGGCCTTACCCGTCATACAGACGTCCCAGGGTTCCATGTCAGAAGGGAATACCGTGGTGGCCCTGACACGTGCCTGAAACAGGATGGTGTTGATGTTCGCCTTCTGTAACTGGTCGAGGATCTGGGTGAGTTCCTGTTTCTGTGTCACGCTGCTATGCGAACGGGGCCAGTCGATGCCGCCAATGGTGGTCAACCACACCGCCCTGACCTCATGTTTGGGTGACGGTGCCTGCAATTGTTTGGGCTTCGCCTGCGTGGGGAGCGTCAGGATTAATAGGAGAAATAATTGTATAATCGTTTTCAAAATAAT
>Ga0255060_10000197_pt1 | contig 12930 bp, 5 predicted proteins | sample 172RNAGHGlowgp2_FD_183094 | JGI IMG/M metagenome (GOLD analysis project Ga0255060, IMG submission 183094) | Metatranscriptome of sheep rumen microbial communities from Palmerston North, Manawatu-Wanganui, New Zealand - 1728 RNA GHGlow gp2... | ecosystem: Host-associated > Mammals > Digestive... | reverse complement strand
GAAAAACTCTGTTTGGTATATACATAGTTAAAGTTTTTCTTACTTGCTATTCTTTTTTCTCCTCTAGGTTTATGAACAAGTCTGCTTGAGATTGCATTCTGTGATTAATCAATATCAAATTCATTTAGGTACTCATCGTACTGAGAAGATTGGTCGTCTAACTGTTTGTAGTGTTTCGGGATTCCTAATAGCTTAACTCCTCCTATAAGTTTCATCAGTATCTTTATCTCTTTAGTTATAAACCAATATGATATTGATCCTATATGATCCTTATAATTTTGAATTATTCCTTTAGGCAATAACTTTAAAGACTCTAAATCGGTGTCTGCTAATGACACATATCCTGCTTGTGCTCTACTTTCAAACTTCTCATCTGGGAAACGGCCGGTCAATAATCTAGTAGATAATGATAATGATATCCAACTTAGTATTACTCTACGAGATATTAGTTTCATCTTCCCTTTATCTCTCAATGGAAATAGGTTATACTTACCCCCTAATTTATATCTTTTCATACCATGAGTGATATTAATCCACTCAAATATCACATCTTTCATTGTTCTGATGAAACTCTGTATAATAACATTGATGTTTGTCAGATCTGGAGATGTTAAGAACTCCCTCGCTAAATGATTTAAATTAATCTGGAATCCGAATATTTGCAATGCAGTATGATAAGGTCTCATGATCCCATAGTCTCTCTCCCCTTCGTTGATCTCGTGCCTTAGCCACTCACTATTTTTCTTTTTTGATATAATCATCCATTTTAATAAATTATTCTCTTCTATTGGTGATATTCGATTAAGTTTTGATAATATGACACTGCTTGGCTCCATTATAGTACAATAAGCTTCTTTTGATATTAAGTATAATTCTGTTGATGCCGGATTAGATGTCTTGAGTGATATCATTCTCACATCTTTCCAGTACAGCTTATATAAGGTTATAATCTTAGACCAGTTGGGTGTGATTGCAGGGATAATCTTTGAAACTAAAATAACATCATCATCCCCTACCAAGTAGGTGATCCTAATAACACTGTAATGCTCGTGTAGAACAGTCTCCTCAGATTTGCCTATTGCCCCCTCCATATCACAGTGTACTAAGCCAATTGATTTATCATTTAACTCACTCCAAATTAAGCTTTCACATTCCATATTTCCTATCCATGTTGAACTGGGGTTCCCATTGAATAATACTTTGACTCGATTAAGAATCTGAGTTACATTTCCCAATTTTTTACCAACAAGAGATACTTCTGATGGGAAAATCTTCAATTCACGTTGTCCAACAACATCTGTAATGTTTAATCCTGAGTTATAATAATTCACTGCAGGGCCGAGTGTTGCGTCGTAGCAGGCTAACATTGCTCCTGCTCCCTCTCCTAAAAAAAGTCTGTCTTTGCTTTTATTGACTTCTCTCATTAGTATTTGTGATAATTCTAATGCTTTTAAGCAACTCGTACTATTTATTCCGAACAACCTCAATTGATGTGACAAATAATTCCCACCTTCAGGAATCAACAATCCATGAGCTGCCTGTATTGGTGCCTCAGTAGTTTCAGAATTGATTGTAATTGACCTTATCTTTATTACTTGGTAACTTTTAATTGATAATCCCCAGAAATAACCACATTTATTTTTATTTTTATTCTTACTCCAACTGTTGTCACAATTATCAGAAATCACCTTAGCAATGTTGTCTAGAATATTTTCATCCTCTACAGGATCCCAATCTTCTATTACATCAGGTGGATTAATCCCACGTATTCTTAGATGCTTGATAGCTGTCTTCCTGACATAGGTGACGGTTGAGGGGAACGATTTGATTAACAACCCTGATATCTGTACATATTTTAGTGTCGGATCTTCCTTAACATTCAGGTCTAAGTAACACTTTAATATTTCTAACCTTTCTAAGTATGTCAGATTTGTAAGATTTGGTCCGAAAGATGCGATTTCTGCCAAGCAACACACAAAGGCAAGATGTCGAGAAATAAATGCTTGTCTTCTGTCATCTGCTATTTCCATGTCACTATCACAGATATAAATTTCAAGCGAAGATCCGTTCAGCCATTCCCTCATGAATAAATCTAATGAGTATTCACATACAGAGAGGGCAAGTCTAATTTGATCCTGGCTTGCAATATTTGGTCCATAAATAGGATTCAACACACCACAATCCCAGAATCGTTTGAACACCTTGGGGTGAGATAATGCATTTGACAGTACTTTGAGTACAGAATGTGAAGTGTCCCGCAATGTTCGTGTTATGTAGTCCCAGATAGGATCTCGACCCTCTATTTTAAGACCATAGATGGTATATGCAAACTGATTCACTAATAATCCTCCAAATGTTTTGAGAAATATTAAGATATCGAGGGTTAGAAACTCAGTTATTAGGCTATTTATATCATCATCATTTGCAATAACCACTAATTCCTTGAGGTTATCTCTATCAAGCTGAGACATAGTGTCTGCAATTGTCGAAGCAGTACATATTGATATTGCATGTATGATGTCTTCATCATCCCAATAGTTCATATCTATTGTGTAGGAATGATCTCTTATGCTCATTAGTTTTGACAGATCTATATCCTTCAAAGGATTCCTATCGTAGATAAATTCGTTGCTTTCAGGATACTTGATTAACTCTAGTGTTGACTCTGGATTTATATGCTCATCATTATGACTCTCTTTAATGCAGCATTTGTCTTCTATGTGTAAGTGCATAACAATCGGATTATGCCCAGTATTATCTCTTAACCTAAATAAGTATTCAAAGGTACTCAGCCCTGTTAACATCACCTGCTGATAAATTAAATTTGTATCTTTTGTTTCATTTGCTTCTTTAATAGTCATATTATCATTAGATATTGTGATGAATCTACTTACTCTTACTAGAGATGTACTTGAAAATTTCATCTGTGTAGCTGTATCCTTTAATCTATGTGAGAGGTTGGTAGATGTTGTAACTGGGGTCAATATTTTAAGGTTATCCAATGTAAAATTTGCACGTGTCTGAGCAATTTGTGATGCTTCCATCCAAGATATCTCATCATTTCCAAATGCCCAAGTATAAATCATGGCTATTCTGATGGCAGCTTTTGCTGGCTTACTGAGATTTTTAATATAACCTAATTGTGCTTCTGATCTTTCATCTGTCACTGATCCAAAGTAAGGAACTCTTAATGATGAAATACCTGATTCAGCTGACCCAATATTTAGATTATCTGGTAGGTACATCCAGGTATATGGGCTCTCACCTTCTGTTGAATAACATATTCTACAGTGTTCTGACCCTGTAATTAATATTCCAGATAATAATTCTAAAGGATCCGGTGTTTCAAGTCCATTTATCATCCTTCCTCCTGATAGATGTATCCACATCTTTTGTCGTAATGATATAGCTAGATCAACAGAACACATGTCTTCATACTTTATCTTGTCACTGACTACTAATTTAAGTGTCTTACTAAGTGTCTCATATTGCACAAGATCATAAGTACTTATTTTCCTTAACAAGTTATAAGTTAGGCCTCCTCTACTAATCCCTACTCTTATAAGTGACTTAGTGGTATCCAACATCCCTGCTATTGCATTTCTGATTCCGGTTAGTGAGTTATCTAGTATGTCATGTGCAACTCTTGGTAAAATTATCTTCCTATCCATTAGGAACTCAGCTAATTCTTCATCTTCCTCTATCATTGTAGGTGTAAACAATCCTGATAATAGAGGATTTGGTGAGTCTTGCAATACATTCCGTGCAGTAATATTTTTAATCATAGTTGTGATATTTTGAGATTGTGGTAGATTACACGAATATGGATCTGAAGCCCAATCCAAGAAAGATGAGTCACCTGGTTCTTGATTCATAATCCTATATAGGACTCCGCGGTCTATCAGGTTCACTGTAATGAATCTTTTAATATCTGCTAATGCAGCGACTGCTGGATCTCCTATATTCCTCACAAAACATCTTGACATGGCCATATAATTAAAACCCCCCACACTAGCAGGTATCAAAGAAGCATATCTCAACCAGTTAGGATTTCTAAAGTACTGGTCTCTAATATTTTGAGTTATTGTTGGGTTTATGTTCATCCCTAATGCTATGTATAACTGTTGTATATTCTTAAAAATTGAACATACATACCCTAATACGGGTGAGTATCCATTTTCAATAGCTTTTGCAAATGATGTCGCTAAATTGGAAGAAGCTGATCTAGTTTCATCTATTATTGTCTCAGACCAAAACACACATCTGGATAATGCTTTTAATGCTTGAGGAAGGATTCTCCCATCATAATATATTCTCTTACTATATATAAACATTTTACTACTAATGATAGTCTCATTAAGTTTAAGCTCATGACCCAAATCATCCATTACTTCTCTTAATGAGTCAAAAAATTTAACCACATCTCTGTAGACTATCTCTTTCTTAGTCTTGTAATCATAATTAGTTGGGACTCTCGTTGTAACAGCTATAGCCTGATTGTCTCCTTGTACCATTGCTGTTACCCTTACATCGATTTTGACAGCTGCTAGATGTATCGCACTTATGGATATCAGAGTCCATAATTTTTGACAAAATCCCTCTATTCCTCCTCTTGGGTTATGGACATAAAACCCTGAATCAGGATGGTCATCTAGTGATATATGTTCTGAGTCAAAAGGGGGACAATAAGGATCCCCTACATATATTGTACTATTCTCAAGGCGTGGATGTAGCCAGTTGAACAACTCTTTCAACCCGAATATTTGATTACAAGTCTCGCCAAAAAGTGCTGTTGATTCGTATCTCCAGTTCAAACAATACTTTTTCAGATCTGTTGTTAGAAAGCAACTGATTGTTTCATATCCATCATTGTATATATCTGTAGATTTGAATTCAAATTTCTTCATTTTGTGCTTCGAAAATAGATCAGAATTGACAGCTGTCTCATGGTGTTTGATTTCATCTGAATAACTCTTGGAATTATTATATACCTCGTTATGTCTAGGTACCCCGGACATTGATATTGTGGTCAATCTTTTGAGTAGTTCTATCTCTCCCTTGACCATACCATTCTCTTGAAAGAATTTTCCTATGTTATTTGCTAATAAGGTCTCTGCTAGTACCTGAGCGGCTCTCATTTTATATGTCATCTTCGCAAATAATCTACCTTCCTGTTTAATCTCTTTCTCTTTCAGACTGTATGAAATATTAAATTCTGGATCTTCTAACCAGTATCCTGACTCCACATATTCTAAGACTTGATGAGGATCAAACTTCTTATCTGCAATAAAGACCTCAACAAGACGTCTTGATTCACGAGAGCCATTGATGCGATATAATAAATTTGCTGCAGGGTAAACAGTATCCCAGCTTGATTTTTTGGGGGACAATGCTTTGTCCTTCATATAGATAGTCAAGTCCTCATCCAACTGAGGCTCTATAAATTGGGTGAATTTGATTCCTATGAAACTCTGATAATAATCTACAGCATTTTCATATGATAAGGCAGAGTTAGTTCCATAGGCATTCCTAATAAATTCATGTGCATGAGCAGGTAACACGACTGGGGGCCACTGACCACCATGTCTCTCTCGATACCCATTGATGATTATTGTACAAAACACTGCATGACATTTATTTATAGTATCAAATTTGAGGGATTTTTCAGCATACATATACTTTCTCACTTTTTCAGCTGCTATGCTTGCTTCTAACGGAGGATGTCCAAAAGTCCGAAAAAATGAAAAAATCTCTGCTATTTCATCTATTGTTGACCCTTTAAATACATCTAAAATCCTGTCTATATAATCTATATCATTTGTTTCATCCATATTCTGTTTGGTGCTCAATACCGATTCCATTTCAGCTAATACATGATTTAAAAAAGCTCCTCTTAATTGTTTGACTGGGTCATATGTCTGAATAAGTGACAATGCAAGAGGCTCTAATAATGATATTATATCAAAAATCTTTTCCCCTAGTATAGAGAATAATCCATCTATTACATCCCATAAAGAATTCCCTTTAATATGCATCGAATATAATTTGGGATCCAACTTTGCACATGAGCTGATATTCCATCTGCCTTCAATCACATCACAGTACATCAATACTAGTTCTGGGGTTAACATATACCCTCTATATTTCTGTTTGTCTAATATTAACACAAGTTCTGAATGTATTATAAGTATATTTTTTGGATCCTCTAGTAGATTATAATCTCTTTGATTGTTACATAGAATCTCATTTTTCCCTTTTTGTAATCTTCTCATATCATATTTGATAGTAAACCATGTCTTAAAGGGGCCAAACCATCTGTCTGATTGATAAACTGTATGCACATTGGATATATTGCTTATATCTTCATTAATATCATAAGTACACCTGTCATTTGTTGAAGCTAATTTTGACAAAACATTAATCCATAGGTTCCTAAGCCCGTCTGTCATTCCACTATATGTTTTCTGTGCTCTTCCTAGTAAGTCATCTAATCTAGTAGTTATTCCTGGGATGTGTAGATGAAACATATCAGGAGACATATCTGGATATCTTATAAATGTGTACTTACCTAGATCAGCTACTCTTTCAATTAGAATAGATCTTAACTTTCTAATGGATCGTTGTCTTTTATCTAGTTTGTTAAGCTTTAGCTTATGCCTAGTTATATTTAATATTGAATTGTCATCCATATCATATGGTTGAGGTAAGCTCATAATTGTGTGTAGTTGTGCTATTTTCCCTTTGACTATAGGAGAATTTAAATGACATTCTGGGTACAGTATATCAGATGTAGTTCTATTTTGGATTTCGAATTCCATTCTATTCAGGAACGCGTTAATCCTAAGTTTTTTATTTTTAATTTTACCCATATGATTTTGAGGTACTTTGATCAGAATTGGACCATGGTTATTTCCTTTGACTGGTTGATTATCTATTAGTCTAGTTGCAACTCTTTGGAATCTCTGTTTTGAATAGCATAGGTTGAAGAGTATTTAAACTCTTATGATTTATTTCTATGATGTGGAAACAATAACCCTTGCCATAATGTGTCACACAATTTGTTGTAGTATATGCTGCCGATAGTGTATTATTCCTAATTGCTAACTCATTCACCCTTGATGTATCTGTAGAGTAAGTAATGACAGGGTTCTCCCTGGATGTTCGGGAATCAAGAATGACAGACGATACTACACTCCCCGATGGATTCAATGGGTATGCATCATTGTAGACTCCCGTTATGCACCCTCGTGGACAGGTGTTGCCCCATGGGCACTCCTCACTGCCTGGTCTCGATAGCACATTGTGGTATGTCCATCTGATTCGTATATCATTGTAGTTGGAAATATCTAGTATTCCGAGCTGCAATTTACTATGCCAACTTGTAGATCTTGTATAGATATAAATTTTATTTCCTAATAGAAGTAATCTCCCTTCTGATCCCCAATAATTTTGCCCCATAGGGATGGTCCGTACTTGCAAACTTGGTGCCTTGCTTAGCCCCTTATTAACAATAATAATAGCATTGACCATCCTCCTGTTTGAAAACCATGGACTGTAAGAAGCCTGATTGCAGTCCATTTGAGTTTTGCCCGGGCATCCAGTGATATTGCAAAGTACATCACCGTTTTCCTCGTGTTCTAACCCCCCATATCCAAGAAAGATGATTTTATTGTCATAATATATTCCTGGTCCTACAGATGGATAAAGTGCAGCATAAGGCTTATCAAATGTTATATTATTGTTTGTAAATCTTGTAGTTGAGATTATACCCTCACTTGTAACAATGTCTAATACTATGTCTTCAATACCTGTTGATGCATAATCTGATCTCTCATCTACTTTTGGAGTTGAACATAACTGGTAGACATCGGCATTTCGTAATGCTAAGGAGCAAGACTTACGGTTATCATCGATATCAAATGTATGGGTAACTCTTGGATTTAAATCTGGCACTAAATCTGAGTTTATAGTTATTATTCCTATTTGGAGTACTTGATAAGACTTCCCGATATCTTGACATCCTTGAGTTATTAGGTTAGACGTATAAGCATATATTAAGTTATTTATAACTAATGATGGGAGTCTAATACAACCATTGATGGTCGTTGATGTTGCCAACAAACCAGGTCCTGGGATTAGCCTGATCTTGGGATTGGCTGAAATAGTGGGGTTCCCAGAAGGACACTTCCAAAAATTATCTGGGATTAGAGGTTCTATCCCATCATCATGGGTCATTCTTTGTATTGGGATTTTTGACTGTACCTCCTCTCTTTTAGCAATCAAATCATTTATAGATTCTCTAAGGTTAGAAACTTGCTGTGTTAGTGCTAATGGAATATAGTTCTGTACATGATTTTGAATTGTTAGAAGCCTTGTGTTTATCCCTGATTGTATAGAAACTCCTATATCATTTGATGCTTTCTGTATTCTAGCTTCAATAGCATCTGTTTCATCTCTTAATTCTTGGAGTATGATTCTATTGTTGTTGTTATTTTGGATAAAACTAATTAAGACTAGTGTAAATGCCACTATACTCATAATTGATGTCACTATGGATACAATAAATGTTATGATACTTAATATTTTGTTCCTGTCTCTCACTTGGTCTGCATCGATTTTTGTGTTGACCTTGTCAGGATTATTTGTGTGTCTCCAATACTCCATTGTCGGCCCCTCTTTGAGTGTTGCTCTCCTCTGTCTTGTTTGTTCTCCTGCTTGGTCTAGCAGCTTTTCCCCTAAGTTTTTTGTATTTTATGTGTATGTAAATATTATCTATTGTATTTTGTTGGTTAGTATATATGGTTCATTTGTATGATTGTTCATAAATTGATTCTGTGATCTTGAATACTTGATTAAAAATATGAGAACTATGATATTGATTATAAATAAGATTATTATCATGATTATTTGTATGATTTCTGTTGTGCTGGATTGATACCATCTTCCCACAGAGTCCAATTTAGCTTCAGATCTTTTTATCCACTCTTTTGACTCTGTTAAGTCTGACCTAGCTCTGTTCAATTCTATTGATAGATCAATTGGATCAAGATTTACAGAGTTATTCAAAATAATATCAACAGGTGTATAAGTTGCTAGTGTTCCTTCTTGATTCATCTTAAACAGCATCCCATTTATGCCTATTGTCTGACAATCTTTGTGTGTTATTATTTTGATCCCTTGATCTGGTGCTTGATTGATTCTGTTATCGATGCCATTACATGTACAGGTTGTCGATAAACAATTTGCTATAACCCCACCATCTACAAATGCATATCTTGGAACAATGTCTGATATAACAAGTGTCTTTGGACATAGTGTTATATTTCCTGATAGACAATTTTCAATGTCATGATTTAGGATAAAACCTGGGTCAGAGGGGCAGATATAATTACTGAATGATTCTATACAATCCTGTAGATTTGCACCACCTAGGAATGCTCCTTTTGTCATGATATTGCGAGGGAGAGGTATGTACCACTCTCGTCCTCCTATGTTATATGATACTGAATCCACATTATAGATTTGGGCATCTGATATTTTGGTTAAAAGAGGCAATCTGACCTGTAATGTTATTGAGTAGTCATTTAAATCTACATCTATAACTCTCATTTTGATTGATTCTGTAAACAGTAAATCATAAATATCATATTGATCAACTGTTGATGTTGTAAATATTTCTGTTATATTGGTGTGGTAAAGAGACGCTATCCCTTGTAATTTTATCCCTTTCTCTTTAAGCGTTCCTATATTATCTCCAAATATATTTGTTAACTCTGAATAATGTTGTGTCAATGCAATTCCTAATTGTAGACCCGCGGCTTCACAACCCAGCCTCTTAATTGATGGAACAATTTCATTGTTGACATAGTCTTGGATTGATTTGACCGCAACAATCAAATTCCCAACTGAGCCTTGTATAGATTGCACCGCTCTGTTCGTGTCTCTAACTGCATCTTTGACTTTTTCAATATCAGATCTGGCCTGTTTGGCCTCAACTAGTGCAACTGCTGCAGTTATCTGAGCAGAGGTGGCAACACCCAATGCAATTGTCCCAATTATCTCACCAAAAAATCGTTTTGTTCTACGATTTGTATTGTTTGTAGGATTATTGTCAACCACTATTATATCTTGCTGTAAACGTAATCCATCATACAAAGGGATTATTAATCTGTCCAGTAACTTCTTATATTGCTTAATTTGTTGATCCCCACATGATTGAGCGTTTTCGATCTTTGGAATCAAGTTTAACACTAAGTATCTAGTTTCAAAATTTTGTGATATTTTTATACTCTTAGGTTTACTTACAAATATCCCTACACGTTGTAATTTGACTATGTCTATTTGACATAATGATAATGATATTAATATTGAGAGCACGCAGATGGTTTTCGTGATCATTTCTCGGTGTTTTGTGTGTTTGTTGGTTGGTCTTGATTTTGGTCTCCGTCTTCGTTCTTTTCTTTTTGGCTTTTTTGTCTCTGGCTGCTGGTTTGTTGGTTGAGTGGTGGGTGTGGTGGGATTGCTTGTTCTTCTTTCTGCGTCTGTGATTCGCTTGTGTTTTGATGTGGTGGTCTTCTTTTTTTTGTTTGGACTTTCCCTTTTCCTGTTTTCTCTGTTGGTGTCTGGTTTCTTGGTGTTGTTTTGCTTTTAAAGTTGGAGACTGTCCTTTTCTCCTAAGTTTTTGTTTTTTCTATTGCATGGCACGCTTGTGACATCATTCTATATCTGATATCCTGATTCTATTGTTTAATCTTCCCAACTCCCTTCGCTATTATGTTTGGGTAGTATCTGAACTCACCAGGCAGTGAGGGCTGGAAGATTGCATCTACTCTCGTGATCTCAACTGAAGATGCCCAGATAACAATGTTCAGATGTGGGTTAAGATCCATGAGAGGATAGCAAATTTCTCGTTTGAATGTTAACTGACTTGCTAAGGTTTTAGATATTGATCCAGTTGCGTTGATATGGAAACTAATTCCTCCGATTAACCCTAATGAAAATATCAATCTCATCTTTTCGATTTTTTGCTTGCAGTATTCAATTGAATACATCTTCCCAATCTTTCGTTTGATCAAGCCAAGGTGAACCATAAAATTTAGTGATTTCTCGCCCTTTTCATCCAATATCTGAACAATCCCTTTTGAATCTGTCTGTATTCCCGTTTTGATGTGGACCTGAAGATTAATTGATATTGTATTCGGCAATGATAACATTGCCATTGATTTTGGAATTTTGAATAATGTTACTGAGCCAATAGCTGTACAGTTAACGAATATGACTCTGAATTTTATTCCTCTATCTAGTGGAAGACATTGAGGGGCGAGTGCTACTTTTTGAGCATCAAAGATCATCCCCTTTCTCAATCTGTTAACCCATGGATATAACTCAGGTTTTACATTTTGCACAGTGTATACAATCATTTCTGTAGCCTTGACTGTCCTCCTTACTTCTATATCCAATTTTGTTGCAGCCTGTAAAAGTTCCTTATCGCTTCCATTGTATTTAGCTAACCCAATTGGTAGAGAGCCGGATCCGCATACTTTGTATCCTGGGTCTTCATCCAGATCACTTATACTCCCGTATCTATCTTTGGTCCTTTCCATTTCAAAGAAACCGAGTAAGAATACATCAAGGTATCTAATCCCATGTTTTGGTGGGTTACCGATCTTGACAACCCTTATATGAGGGATTGCTTTTTTGCTCTCATCTACTTTAAGTGGTAGTGGTTCTAAATCACCATTCTCAGTGAACGATGACCTAGGGAAAGTGTATATTGCTGGACTTGTTATGTTTGCCATCTGAAAATCTAGATCAAACCTTTGATCCTAAGTTTTTCTTAATTGATTCAGTGTTTGAGCTTTCCGTGAATTGTGTTTTGTCGTGAGTTCTTGAGTTTGTTCATGTCCGGATGCTGCATTGTTTGGTGGTTTGTTATGGTGGGTTTCGGATTTGATTTGACTATGAATTGATGTCTTCATTGAACATCTCCATCAATTCTGATATTTCTTCATCATTCTTGCAAAGCTTGAGTTCATTTATGTATGACTGCTTGGATGTTGATGACAGACTGCTATTATTGATGATTGTGACGAGTGATCTCATGGTATTACTGGTCCGCTTTGGTACTAATCTGGTCGCATTGGAGTCACCACTTGACCAATGTATATCGGATCTGATTTGTAGATCATTTTCTGGTATTTTCTCTGCGTTTCTGTATAGATCCGGGACGTTTCTATCATCTCCTTGTGATTCCATTAAGGGATCAAACCTGACTTTCTTGACTTTCTCTTCTTTGGTTTTTGTTCTAACCATAGGCGTACGGTCAGATGATTCAGTTTGATCTTTCTTCCCTCCCCTTTCTGTTATTATCTTAAGATTAGAAATTAGCGATACAATTAATGATAATTGTTCCTTCTGATTTTCAATCAATCTCCTGTGTGATTCATCTACTTTCTTAAGGTCATTTTTAAGATCTATTATTTCATTTTGAATTTGATTGAGCTTATTATCATTATCTATCGAAACACCAATCATTAATCCTGCAAGGAAATCAATTTTTGATGCAATATCTACATTGTTTAGGACATTTGCCACATATACAATTCTCTTGTCTTGGTATAGGTCTAATTTTGCTGCAGATTGGATTACACCAAGATTCTGTAATAATGTAATCGCCCTTTCTGTAAATTGAGTGCTCTCTTCTGTGTTCTTTTTTTCCTCTCCAACTCTCTTTTTCGACTCGGTCTGTGATCCCTGTGTTGGTTCTCTTGGCCTGGATGCTTTGTTCCAGTCTCCTGTGGATTTCTGTGTTCCGTGGCCGGGTTGGTGAGCTTGAATGTGTTGTCTCTTGATCTGTGCATCCAGGAATGTTGGTCTTTCTCCTTGGTTCCCACCTGTTGTTTTGGTCGGGTCCACTCTTTTTGTCTGGGG
>Ga0255060_10000194_pt1 | contig 13014 bp, 1 predicted proteins | sample 172RNAGHGlowgp2_FD_183094 | JGI IMG/M metagenome (GOLD analysis project Ga0255060, IMG submission 183094) | Metatranscriptome of sheep rumen microbial communities from Palmerston North, Manawatu-Wanganui, New Zealand - 1728 RNA GHGlow gp2... | ecosystem: Host-associated > Mammals > Digestive... | reverse complement strand
GAGTTTTTGTTTTTTATTTCTTTGTGCGTTGTGTACGTATATTTGTTTGTATATAAAACAACACTCTCACTCATTGAAAGATAACAGCCATGGTAAAGCACAACATGTTTATGAATATTGGTGTGCTTGCTACGTTGGCGATGTTTTGCGTGGTGGCATGCTTTTCAGCGACCATTGAAGACGTGTGTGTGGCGCTGAAGGCTGTGTCACTTCCGCCTACATCCCAACAGCATATTACACTTCCTGATGCCATTACTGGCATCGAAATTTCTACTGTTCCCGACCTCTCCTGGGTGTCTCCCAAGAGTTGCGTGGCAGGCTCAAAATCTCATAAAAGCACGGGCGACTGGACTGATGCTCCTGAGCTTTGCTTGACCATTCTGGGCGATGAACAACCTCAGTGCTCTGGCGGCAAGACTCGCGCAGTCATTGATGCTGCTCTTGACAGTGATAACTCCCTCACAGTTAGCGCTAGGCTCGAATTCTCCTTCACAGCAAAGATCGGTGCGGGCTCCATCCCTATCACTGGTGAGTATGGTTTTGACCTCAAGAACGTTCCTTCTTCTCTTCTTGGCCGTGCTGTCCCTGTCTGGACTGGAAGCCTTTTCGGCAGTGCCGATGGTGTCACCGTTGTCGATGCTGATCTCTTCGATGGCGTCTTTGCTCGCGTGTATTCCCGCACCGAGGCCGGTCAGGCTAGTGCCGACGTTGTCGCTACCATGCAGCGCATTGCACAGTTCTCCACAGACGTCGCTTCTCGTGTGAAGTTCTTCGAAATGGTTCCAAGCGCTCTTAGCGGTGATCTCACTGCACGTATGGCCTTCCCCGACTCCCGCTCTCTCATGAAGGTTGAGGCTAAGGACATCAAGATGCTCGGCAGTGACATCGCTTTTGGCACCGCCACCGCTTCCTGCCAGGATGATTCCTGCGGCCAGGCTATGGCTCGTGTCATGAGAAACTTTGCCGAAAGCGAGGGCAAATGCGGTACAGCCTCGCTTACTCACATTTACGGCAGCCTCTCTGCAATCATTTCTGCAAATGTCTCCTCCGTCATGCACAGCGTCATCTCTTCTCGTGCTTGGGTTCAGGGTGTTCTTGATTGCTCCACCGGCGGTCAGGTTCTCGTCACTCTCGAAGCTCTTTCTGATAAGAATGCCGCTAGCAACGTGTATGATACCGATGTGTTTGTTAACGACGAACATGCTGCAGCGACCATGACAAAGTCCATTGCCATGACTCTCAGCGGCTCTCGCGTCGCTGCTGTCGGCTTGAACGGAAATAACGTGTTCACTACCATGGAGGGTGACCTCTTTGGTAATGGACGTAGCGGTGTTTTCGTCGAGGATGTTCTGATCTCTTCAAACACCAAGGAACAGTTCGTCACTGCCGTCCAGAACTTTGTCGACGCATTGAAGACCGGCCGCACTGGCCTCGACAATGCAGTGAACGCTCGCCTCATGAAGACCAAACCCGCAGATTACTTTGACTTCTATTTTGCTCGCACAGCTACTCCCACTGGTCACGGCCTCTGGCAGTACTGGGCCCATCAGATGAGCGGAATCGAAATCGTGGTTGATGAGTCTACTTCACGCAGTGGCCTCGTTGCTAATGTCGACATGACTCTTCGTGGTCAACCCCTCAAGTTTGATGCGGCGGATCCTGCTTTTACTTCGATGAACAGCGTTTTGGCCGCCATGCACCGTGATCTGAAGGGCGCCGACAAGAATCTTACTGTCCCAACTCTGACTGCAGATACCAATTACATCAAGTGCAAACTGGACGGAGCAATTTCTGCTCGCATTGCTATCCCTAAACTTACTGCTGGCCTACGCGTTCGTGCCGACTCTGATGTCGATTCATGGGCACTTGCCACGGTTAGTGCAAACTTTGGTGGAAGCTGCACTCTTTCTTCTGCCACTCTCTCTCTTCTTCTCGGCAAGGACGTGTCTGAGGATGCTCCTGTTGTTGAGTCTGCAACGAAGAATTCTGCTCTCGGTGGTGATGAAGTCGCTCGCTCTGCTTCGGGCACTATCATCTCTGATGACGCATGGGACGATTCTGCTGTCAAGGCTATTGCAAACTCCCTCAATGCCGTCTTGGACCAGGTTAACAAGGCCATGAGCACTTCTGTCGAGCAACTCCGCCTTGTCTGCGAGGACAGCCCCGTGACATATGCTGACGTCTTGACCGAACTCCAGAAGAGCCTTAACTCTCTGAAGTCTCCTAAATCTGTTTCTGGTATCATGAAGACTGTTCAGACCAACTTGGCCATACTGGTGGATAAGGTTAACGCCAATCCTCTCATCGCTCATTTTGGCATCGTTCCCGATCATAAGGCCGGTACCATCGACTTTGCTTTCGATGTTTTCTCCATCCGTCATTTCACCTCTGATGCTGACAGCTCCGAGTGGAAGAGAACTATTCCTCTTCCACGTCTTGCTGTCCAGACTCCTACCACCACCAACCTTTACTTCAAGGGTGTCTCAAAGGGTGATGGCGTCCTTTCTTCTTTCACCACTAAGGGTGAGTCCTCTGTTGCTGGATGGTCTCTTCCTGTTCGCAATGGCATGCGTCATGGTCTTGTTTCTGGTACTGCAAAACTCGCTATCAATTTCCCAGAGTCTGCTCTGCTCATCATCGACCTCAATGGTAAGATGGAGCGTGGTTCTGACATCAAGGCACACTTTGAAGGCAACATGACCGTCCACATGGACGAGTCCTCCACTGCCATTCCTTCGGACTTCTTCACTTGGAGCTTTGAGGAGAGCAACCGTGGTGGATATGCTCAGGCTGTTCAGCCCGAGGATGTCGTCCATAGCTTCTTTGACAACGGCATCGTGATGAGCTCTGTGCCCAAGTACCGTCTTGCTTCTCCTGTGCCTCCCTTCGCAAAGCCTCTCAGTGAGTTCTATGATATCACTAATATGTGGGATACGGAACGTTCCTATTTCTACACTGATGATGCCAATCCCGTTCTTGCTGCTGCTGTTCTGGACTTCCCTGTCAGCGCTTCTGATGAAGATTACAACTTCACCATCAACGGCGACATCACTAAATACTGCACGCTGAAGCTTCCTGCCCTCACTGCCGACAACGCCGAACAGGCCTTTGCCGACGCTCTTAAGCAGTGCGAAATTGGCAAGTACGTTAAGGTTTCATACATTCCCAACAGCGAAGGCTCTCAATTCGACGACGAAGATAATGGTGGCCGTATCGTCTTCTATCCGACTACTCCTGGTATGGTGTATTCATTTGCTATTTCCACAGACTGCAACACCAGCGCCCCTCTCAAGACCCAGTCTTGGAAGGCTGGTCAGACCCTTCCTGATGCTCTTTCGTGGAACGATTTCTACGACAGCGTCTACGCCACATTCTTCCGCAACACTGATGTTGAGTATCAGCTTCCTGAGCTTCAGACAATCTCTCTGGACGATCTTGATCTTGTCGACAAATCTCGTAAGGAGTATTATCCAACCGAGATTCCTGCCATGCTGTTCCCAATTTCATTCCACATTAGCTCCTTTGCTGATGCTGTCCCCATCAAGTCCAGCGTTGAGAGTTCTAATCTTAACACTCACTTTGACATTTCCGACGATAGCTTCACAATGCCTGTTTCCGTTTCTGCTGAAGTTAATACTTCTTACGGTTACGCTTTCTGGTGTTCTCTTGGAGATGGCTCTCTCAATATGTCCACTTCGTTCTCTGACATTGAGGAGTCTTACGACAATGTCGTTGTCCCAGATGCCCCCAACAACACCTTCTCCATCTCCTTCCAATATGAAACCCGCAACAAGGCAAATGTGACAGCCACTCCACCAATCACCACCTTCCGTCAGGTCGTTACTCTGACCCCTGGTGCTCTTGTCGGTGAAGAACTCCTTAAACTCGCCGAAGTCATCACTGACGAAAAGATCAAGAAGATGATCGTCGTCGACACTGTCGTTGACCCACTCCGTGAGCCTGTTCTTACTCAGGTTGCTTTGATGTTCTCCGTATTTGTCGATGAGAATGCAGGAACTATTGACGTCCCTCTTTCTGTGTCGATCGATTATTCTGGCGTTCCCTTCTGGGGCAACGGTGACAATCCTGTCATCTCTGCTACTATGACTACTTGCGCCATTAACAAGGACTTTGTCACCAGCTTTGATGTGCGTACTAGTCCAGCCAGCAACGACGAGTCTAAGGCCTCTTGCTCTGGTGTCACTGGTGTTGTTTCTGCAAATGCTACTGCAACCCTCAGCAGTTCCCAGAACTTTGTCGCCACCACCCTGAACAAGTACGAGTTCCAGGCTAACCTCATCTCTTCTGTCGTTGATGATAAGCTCTTTAGCCGTTTCTTCGATTCTCTCGCTACCGTCAAGACTTCTTTCGATATCTCCGACTTTGAATTTGCCGTCGATCGTATTGCTTCCGGTGATCTCACTAAACAGGTCATGCGTTTTGTCAGCGATTCTACACCTATGTCTTTCGGTAATCTTTCTCAGTTGGTCAACTCCAAGTTTGTCACCGATGTCATCACCACCGGTGCATCTGCTCTGTTGTTGAAGACCCTGTCAGAGTCTGGTCGTGCTCACCTCTGCACTGCATTGAAGCTTGCCAACTCTGCATCTGAGGCTTTCGTCAGCGATTCTGCCAACAAGGAATCTCTCCCTATGGTCGATAGCTCCGTTGGTCCTCTGTTCGAAGAGCGTTTGGGCACAATCCTCTCTGGTGTTGCTGATACTGTCTGCGGTGATTCTGGTGAGCTCACAATTGACCCACTGTGCCTTACTCTTAGCAAGGGCTGGGGTGTTCAGGCATGCGCAGAGATTGCAATCGAGGAGAAGGCTCTTGTGATGTATGTGAAGGCAGAGCCTCCTCCATTTAAGGTTGACACTGGCTTCAAATTTGATGTTAACAAGTTGCTTCCTGTTGCTGGTAAGAACTATTCTGCCGGTTTTGGCGCCGATGGCGACTTTGTGCTTCTCGCTAACACTTCTGCTTCCTTCGGTATCCGTCTTGAATTTGTCACAGGCAACGAGACAGAAGCAGAAGACGCAATTGTGGATAAATGGTCCATCAAGGTTGGTCTCGATCCTGAACGCACCAAGTTCAACGCTGCTGCTGGACTTGACGCAAACTCTCAGGTGAAGGCCTCCTTTGGCTCCATCGTGCTGAACTTTGCTTCTGCCAGCGTACACTTGGACGCTCACATCAATGCTGCTTGGTCTGCTGCAAACAAGATTGATGTCGACATTGATGGTTCTGCCTCTCTTAAGGCCGGTGTCTCTCTCGAGCCCATCTTCTCCTGCAACGTTGAGGCCAGCGTCCCTTCCCTTGCTGATTTCCTCCATGATCGTCATACTGCCGTTTGGAAGGAGAGCTGCGGTACTGGTGTATCATTCTTGGACGCTCTTGACGCTTTGATTGAAGGTATGGACTTTGCTCGTTTCTTCGAACAAGACCCAAGCCTCTTCTGGAAGCAGTTCTCCAAGGGCCTCGATAAGGTGTTCGATGAGCTCATCACAAAACTCCTCGATCGTGCAGTCGCTTTCATTGGTAAACAGCTCCAGGGTCTTGTGCACAAGGCTCTTGATAGCGTCACTGGTCCTGAGGTTGCCGATGCTGTTGGTAAGGATATCACCGATATGGTTTCTCGTGTCATTTTGAACCACACTGCTCCTACTGGTGAAGATCTTGAACGCATCGTGCTGACTGTGTTCACCGGCATCATGAACAAACAGTTTGCTCCTCTTCTTAAGGAGCCTATCCCAACTCCCGAGCCTAATCCTCAGGATGGCAGATATGTCTGGGCTATGAGGTTCGGCAAGGTCACCACAAAGCCTCTTACCAACATCGACTTCCATCTTGGAGACCACGGTCTTGCTCAGTTTGGTGTGAAGTGCCAGCCCGAGTTGCAGCTTGATTGGAGCGTTAGCTTTGATATGGTGTGGACAAAGGGCAGTGGCATCTCCATCGAATGGCCTGTCACTCCTGCATTTGGCGGTAAGGTCACCATCTCTGGCGACAGTCAGTGCACCATGGAAGGTCGTCTTCTCTATCTTGGTGCTGTTCTCACTGCTGAGCTCAAGTGCGATGTTGCATTGCAAGTCGTTCCCAACGAAGAGAAGAAGCTTCAGGCACTCGAATTTTACGCTGATGCTTCCATCGATGGTGAGGCACAGGTTGGCCTTGTTGGCATTTTGGGCGCCAAGGTTGATGACAACATCCAGAACTCACTTCCTGCTCTTCCTCACGTCAAGTCTGGCATTTTGATGACTTGGGGTGTTGATTTGCGTACTGATCACAAGGGTCAGGACACCCCCTTCAAGTTTGAATTCAAGGATCCTAAGCTTTGCCTGGGCACAATGCTCACCAAGTTCTTGAAGCGCATCACTGATCAGATCTACAAGGTCGTCCGTCCTCTGCTTCCCATTTTCGGTAAAGATGGTATTTTGCTCAAGAAGATTGACGTCTTGAAGCCTTTCCTTAACGATCACAACGATCTTCTTGGTATCATCGAGTTGATGTGTCACTTCTTCTCGGATTCTTGCAATGTGGGTGCTGTTCGTCAACTCTGCGAAGTAATTCGTCAAGTGAGCGATGTTCTCGAAAAACTTGAAGAGTTCCAGACATGGCTGGGTAGTGATCCGGAGGGTTGCGCTACTTTCGGCATGGTTTACAATGCTTTCCACATCAACTGGACCAAGTCTGAACCTGTTCCTGAGAATCCTCTTGGTGCTGACGGCCTTTCTGTGGGCGACTACGATGAAAACGGTCACTTTGACTTTGGTGACGAGTTGACCCCGAAACAGAAGGACGAGCTCTCCACATCTGTCACTGGCTGGCAGACTGGCGGTGAATTCAAGTTCACCCTTGACATCCTTAAGGAGTTCCCCTCGAAGCTTATCCAGATTTTGCTTGGCGCTAACGTTCCTTTGTTCAGCTTCTCGTTCCCATACGCATCGTTCGGTTTCTCGACTAGTTGGAGCATCCCTGTGTGGGCCTTCCCATACGTGGAAATCGTCATCGAGGCTCATGCTTCCATCGAATTCCATCCACCTCCAATTGCTTTGATGAGCAATGCTGTGGTTGATACCATCCGTACCCACAACCCATCCCACATCTTCCGTAACTTTGCCCTTCGTTCTCTCCAGGACGGCAAGCCATTCTTCTTCATCAAGGGTTCTGTTGAATTCGGTGGTGGTGCTGGTGTTGGTCTTAGCATCTTCCTTGTTTCTGTCACTGGTGAGGCCACAATCTTTGTGAAGTTTGAAGCCGGCATCGCTGTCGTTTCCATCAACAACGAAGAATGGACGACATTCGATACCATTGCTATGCAACTTAGGACACAGGGTCTGAAGGGAACTGTCGATATCGAACTTACATTCAGCGGTGGTTTCCGCATTGCTCTTAAGGGCTGCATCCACTACATCATCGGCAAGAAGTGCTGGACCATTGCTTCCAAGTCTTGGAGTTATACTTTCGGTTCTTGGTCGATCAAGCCCAAGGCTCTTGACAACATCGCAGGCACTGACGGTTTGATCAACGGTGATGCTGCCAACGACAACATTCCTTCCGCTGATCCTACAGAGTTGTTCCTTTCTGACGGCCTTTATGCCACTACCAGTGAATACGCTCGCTTTACCATTACACCAACCGATGTCATGCTTCTTGCTCGTACCCAGTCTGATGCCGATGCCCCACGTCAGCGTCAGTTGTCTTCGAACCCATCCATCCGTTTCGGCGGTGATGTATGCAAGGGTAAGATCTCTGTCACTGTTGTCGGTGATGTGAACTTCCCCATCCAGCTGCCTGGCTGTGGTGATGCGCTCCTGAACGTTAGTCAGAGCAACTACGAGTCTTCCGGCTCTACATTCACTCTCAATTCCAATAGTATCCGCGCTGGTGATCGTCCAGCAATGACCTTCAGTGGTGACTGGGGTAATGTTTTGCTCTCTGAGGCCGCTTTCGGTACTACTTACGATATCTCTGGTAAGCCTGCCTGCCCTGTGAAGATCGAGACTGGTGAGCTTAGCACTCTTTCTCTTCACGGCAGTCCTGCCGACTATGGCAAGGAATCTCTCGAGCTTGTAGGTTCTCTGGAAGAGGTTAGTTCTACTGTCCTTTGTTCCAAGTTTGACATCAACATGGACCACTTTAACTGCTCCGTCAAATCTTCCTCCAATACCGTCGACCTTTACACTCCTTCTTCAGTGAACAGCTTCTCCGCCTACGCGTCTGTTCCTGAGGAGTCTGTGTTCCGCATCTTGGGCACTCCTAAAGGTCGCACTGTTTCGTTGAATAGTGCCACATCTTACACCAACTTTAGCGTTCCTGATTTTGCTAACATCCAGGGCTACACCGAGTGCGTTGGTAACTCTGCTGGACAAATGTATCTGATTTCGACCATGAGGACACGCAAGGAGTCTCCTGCTTCCATCCGTCTCTCTCTCTCCAGCGCTGAGCTTGATAACGGTGATGGCATGTCCCACATTATCCGTCACTCCAATGTTCCTTATCGTGAATTTGATGTCCACGGTGCTGAGAGCCAGACCACTGATACCGTCTTGATGCCTCCCACCGAGTTTGATGTCGTGACCCTTCGTATGCACAGCAAGGAGGGCAGCAACATGACTCACTACATCACTGGCTGCCACGTCCGTTCTGGCGTGCAGGTGAGCCTTGATGGTACTGGCGACAGTTATCAGACTGTTGTGTTCGGTGACAAGCAGGGTCTGAAGAACTCTGCCTGTTCTCCAAGCGTCGTTTCTCTTTCAGACAATGTGAAGAGCCACATCGTCGTGAACGCTGGTCGTGATGACCGTAAATTACGTTGGGATTTCCGTCCCGGAAAGTTCTCTGTGAGTTCTCTCGATTCTCACTCTGACACTTTCCAGGTTTTGTACAACAAAATCAATCGCATTACTGTGAACTTTGCCGCTGAATCCAGCGATGTGTATGTGAACACTCAAGTTGGCAACACTGATCTTGTTCTGAACTTCCCAGAGACCGACGGCGATGTATCCAATACCCTTACAATCACGGGCTCTCCTGCCTCTGTGTTGGTGAACGGCCCTGTTGATGTTATCAAGGTCGGTACTCAGGATGACTTTGACTACAAGACTCCATTTGCAAACGTTGGTGGTCTGATTGCTGTTTCTCACGACACTCGTATCACTCTTGATTCCTCCAAGAGTTCGAACGTCGTTGATCACGTGTTCAGAATGAGCTCTCTGTGCTTGGTTGATGCAGTTGGCCAGAACACCAGCAATTGGAAGAGCGTTTCTCCATGGATCCGTGAACAGATCAAGGCATATGGCATGGACGTTCCCGAAGAAGGCGCTGAGTGCAGTCTTCTTTATAATCCGAAGGCCAAGCAGTCGCTTGAGATCACCACCGGCAACGGTGCTGATTCTTTCGTCGCTGATGGTGCTTCCATCCCTGTTTCTCTGACCCTTGGTGCCAATGCTGATACAGTGAAGCTCAAGAATACCAATGGTGTGAAGTTCACAGTGGACCTTGGTGAAGGCGCTGATGTATTGGAAGTTGAATCAACGGGTGATGTTGACGCTGATTTGGGTGATGATAAGAATACCGATGTGGTGAACGTTTACTTCAAGGACGTGTCTCCTTCTCTTGATGGTACGACTATCTCTCCTGTGGGTGATAACAATGCAAAGTTGTCTCTGAAGAATTGGCTGCAGCAAGACCTCATCTCTGTACTCCGTGACGGTGATAAGCGGAGTATGAACAACCGATTTCGAGCCGGTCAAACAGTTCTAATTAACGCAACCGTCAAAGGATCTACAGTAACTTACGAGCAGCAATCTGATGCAACTTATCTCATTGTTGGATGCGCCAGCATGGCCGTCATTTCCTTGAACGTCCACAGTTCGACTTCCCCTTCATTGGCAGAGAACACAAAGGTTTATTACAACGTCAACGATGTTTCTTCGCGTTGCAGTGTCATCATCAACAGCGAATTAGCCGCCAACGGCACCGCAGGTATTCTTGTACCACCAGACATGAAAGACCCTCCAGTGTTGATGCACGTGGAGAAGAGCAATGATCCAGTTGGTACTGGTGTGTTGACTTATGGCAGTCTCCAGATCCATCCTACGAACGTCAGCCACTTTGAGATTTCCATCCCTTCGATTTCTTCTCTCAGCAGGGAAGGCACAATCGAAGTGTACGATGTTCCTGCAGATGGAGATCTCCTCATCGACACCCCTGGAGTGGAGTGGCAAGTCAATTTGTATTCTCTTCACAGCACAGCCGTCATTCTCGATGCGAAGACATCCGTCTTTGATAGCGTGCTGAAGAGCAAGGTGCCTGTCATTATTGCTGGTAACAGCCAAGGTTCAGTCGTCTCTGTTAACGCCAAGCAAGCCCAACAGATCAATTACGTTGCTGGATGCTTGATCACAGAAGATGGCCAGAGAGGTTATACTATTTCTGACTGGATATTGTGGAGCGCATTGCTTAATTACAATGTATGGATTGGTGATACTCACGCTTGCAACGTCGAAACGACGAACACTTCTGCGGTTTACATCGGAAACTGCAGCACCGTTGGTATCGGTGGTTTGACTGCTGAATCCACCAACCAAGTGTTTGTTGTTGATACAAGTAAAGTGTCTCTTACGATCGACCCTGATATTAACATCCCTAGTCTCCAAAAGTATTACGGTTCGTGGGCTGAGGTCAAGTACAGCGGCTTCTCCAACAAAACTAATCGTTTCGCTGCGAAACGCGCGAATGGAGAATCGTTTGTGGTCGACGTCGTTGGAGCCGAGTCCCTTTCGGTCAATCGTGGTGTGACGAAGTTTGATAAGGGCTCTTTGCTTGACATCGATTGTTCCAACTCTGCGGCGGACACAACGCTTAACATGTACAACGAATACACTGATGAAGTCCAGATGCATGCCGATATGACCGCCAATTCGAGCAGGTGTTATGCGCGCATCAACAACATGATATCGACGAACACGAGCCTGGCTCCTACTGTCGTGCTTGGCCATGACTTGCACCTTGAACTGTCGATGTCTATGCTGCCTCCGTACACTCCTGATGAGGGCACTGATTCTACTGGAGCACCTGTGCGCTCTCTGAAGATCGTCGCTGACCCCACGACCAACCGCACTTGCTACTCGTTGTCTGAGAAGTCTGTTGACAACAAGACCACCGCTCTTGTTAACGTCTCTTGGGATACTGCATACACTAAGGACATTCATCATGATTTGGGCGACAACGCCGAGTATGTGCTTGATTTCGACGCAAACACCATTGACTCGAAGTTTGTCCATCTGAACGTCAGCTCTGGCGCAATGCTGAGCTTTGGAGATCTTCATCAATCGACTGTTTTGTTCGTTGGTGCCAAGACGAGCGAGTTCACTCCATCGAAGCGCGAGTTCTCATTGACTCATGCCAACTCTAGCGGCGACTACTGCTTCGACCCTTGCCTGGATTGCACTGAGGGTGCATGGGGCCGTGTTGTCATTTCCGGAAGGATTTGCCAGCCACGCTCTCAACAGGATTCCTGCAAAGAACGTGCCAAGGTGATTGTGAACATCACCAGCACTGTTGAAGGTGTGTCTTGTGGAGCTGCTTCGTTCGACCCCGACCGTAACGAGACCTGCGCTTTCGCCATGAACTATAATGGCCACGACAACGGCGTTCTGACCGTACCCGATGCTGTGATGCTAGCCACCACGATCATCATCGCTGTGAGCTGTATCTTGACCATTGTCGGAGCTTCCAGTGCCATTGCCCGTCTCGTGTTTTCATGTAAGGGTTACTCGAACATCAACATTTGGTGGACCAACAACACATTCCGTGACCTTCTGACTGACCAGTTCTCTTGGGCTGCAATTGTCATCACAGCCTGCTTGCCTGAGGTGAACGATGTCGACTACGCCCAGTGGGGAGGCCATGTTGTAGCCATCATGATGCGTGCCAAGACGTTTGTGCTGAACTGGTTTGTGACTTGTTCCGATGACGGTGAGCCGGTGTGGATCACCCCCGCGACCATCGTCTTCTGGTGTGTGACTTTCATCACTGTTATCCTTCGTATCGTTGAACTTGTTCTGTCCAAACGTGAGGTTGTGCTTAGCGATCCTATAAAGAACACTGGTCTTGCAATCCAGAGCGTTCTTACTGTGACAGGCTTCCTTTTGATGCCTCTTGTAGGCTACTCTTTGGCGTTCCTCGATTCCACCTCTTATGCTGGCTTCGTATCGGCATTATGTGTGATATTGTTGTTCCTCAGCCAGCCTGTTGGTACAGCCAATCGTTCTTGCATCAAGGGCATTGTGGCCTCTGTGTTGAACGTGTTGATCCCTGTCGCTCTGTGCATTTATGCTGGTGTCGGCGCGAACTTCCTTCCTCTTGTCATTGTTGCCATTGCGTGCACCATCATCCTCCCGATGTTTGACATCCTTCTTCTGTGGTTGTCCTTCTTCCACAAGGCCGTTCTTCATACCACTGCATGGAAGCACAGTATTGGCTGGACGATTGCCATTCGTGCTCTTTCGATGCTTTGTGGACTTGGTTTCCTTGCGTTGCTCTTCTTCGAGCTCGATGATACAATGACGAAAGTTGCTGCTGGCTTGTGGTTCGCTTGGATCTGTCTTCCATATTTGTGTGTCGTTCCTCTGACTGCTGGCGTCCCATCTGTTCTTTCAGCATCAGAAGTTGTTTCTACACGCAAACCATTGTTGTCGTCTTCTGTTATTGAGGAAGGTTCTCCTCTTCTTGGTAACATTGACGGTGATGGTGAATCAAGTGGACTATAAACACAGGCAATGCTTTTCTCTTTTTTCCCCCCTTTTTCTCTTCGTTGAACATCATTTGATAAGGTATCTTTATCTCTGTGGTTATTACTCTTCTCCTCTTTTGTTGCATATATAACACACACACGCACAAAGTCCTTTCTTTCAAAGTGTTCTCCCTCTTAATCGAGAGACCACACGCATCAAAGATAGGACATATAACCCAGAGAAAGGATTAATTCAATCAATTTTTATAATTCGG
>Ga0255060_10000190_pt1 | contig 13094 bp, 7 predicted proteins | sample 172RNAGHGlowgp2_FD_183094 | JGI IMG/M metagenome (GOLD analysis project Ga0255060, IMG submission 183094) | Metatranscriptome of sheep rumen microbial communities from Palmerston North, Manawatu-Wanganui, New Zealand - 1728 RNA GHGlow gp2... | ecosystem: Host-associated > Mammals > Digestive... | reverse complement strand
TACGGACTGAGCATCAACATTGCCCGACACATCACCAACTGGCTTGAGATAGGCACGAGCAGCCATTTTACCAACGCCACGACCGACTTCCAACGCACCAACTCCGAGAATACAGGCATCATCCGCTCGGCACTCATCTTCCCACCCACGGTGAAAGAAGAGACCGATGCCACCGACTGGCTGGCCGCCAACCCCGCAAACTATGTGAACGGTGCCACCGACCAACTGAAACAGATTTCGTGGTTCTCGTCATCGTATGCTGAGGCGCAGATTACGCCGTGGCTGAAATTCCGGCAGAACCTCGGTCTGGGCTACAACGACGGGCATCGTAACACCTACTACAGCCGTCTCTGTCAGGAGGGCAAGAGTCCCATCAACGGTAAGGCGGGCAAAGCCACGAACACATGGAAGAGTTTTACCAGCGAGAGTCTGCTCACCCTCGACAAGACTTTCGGCATCCACAAACTGAACGCCGTGGCAGGCATCACCTTTGAGAGCGGACGCGGTGAGAGCCAGAGCATGACTGCCACCAACTTCCCCAACGATCTGACGAAGGGTGCCGACATATCGATGGCTCTTGACCGTGCCACCGTGAAGAGCGACCCTGAGACGAAGATGAATCTCGAATCGTTCCTTGCCCGTGTGAACTATACCTTATTAGACAAGTATCTCTTCACCGCTTCGGTGCGTACCGACGGTTCGTCAGCCTTCCAGGAGAACAAGAAGTGGGCCACGTTCCTTAGTGGTGCCTTTGCGTGGCGTGCCATCGATGAGACCTTTATCCAGGACTTGAACTTCTTCTCGAACCTGAAGTTCCGTGTGTCGTATGGTGAGACGGGTAATCAGGGCATCGGTGCCTACCGCACCCTAGTTGTGCTTCAGGCCGCCAACTATCCCTACAACGGCACGTTGTCGAGCGGTTTCTCAACGATTGACTGGCGCGGGCCGCAGAATCCCGATCTGAAATGGGAAACAACGGCACAAGTAAACGCCGGCATAGACTTCGGCTGGTTCGACAATCGTCTGCAACTGACCGTCGACTACTACTACAAGAAGACGCGTGACCTGTTGCAGATGGTCACCATCCCCTCATCGTCGGGCTTCTCGCAGCAACTTGTCAACAGCGGCAACGTGACCAACGAGGGTCTGGAACTGACGCTGAGTTACGACGTTCTGCGTAAGGGCGACTGGAAATGGAACTTCTCCGGCAACATATCGTTCAACCGCAACCGCATCAGCGGACTTGACGGCGACCAGTATGCCACGGCTCTGTGGTCGAAGGCTGACCAGGTCTTTTTGCAGCGCAACGGCTGTCCCATCGGAACACTCTACGGCTATGTGGAGGACGGCTATTATGACAATATCTCCGAGGTGCGTTCCAACAAGGCCTACGCAGGACTGAGCGATGCCGAGGCCATGCGCTATGTAGGTGAAATCAAGTATCGCGACTTAAACGGTGACGGGCAGATTACTCAGGACGACCGTACCATCATTGGCAATACGAATCCAGACTTCACCTACTCGCTGACCAACAACCTTTCGTACAAGAACTTCAACCTGAGTTTCATGCTCCAAGGAATGCAGGGCAACGACATTCTGAACTACAACCTGACAGATGTCACCATGTCGAACATCGGCAACATTCCAGTCTCGGCATACGAAGGACGCTGGACGCCAGAGTCTGCGGTCTCGGCTAAATGGCCCAAACCTACAGCAGGCTACACCCGCACATGGCTCGTCTCCAACCGCTATGTGGAGAATGGTTCCTATCTGCGTTGCAAATATGTGACGATTGGCTATGACTGGCTGAAGCCATTGAAAGGTATCGAGAAGATAGGTTTCTCGCTGACGGCCAACAATCTCTTCACCATCACTGACTACTCATGGTTTGACCCAGATGTAAATGCTGGTGGTCAGAATGCTGCCTGCCCAGGTGTCGACAGTTACTCTTATCCTTCGGCACGCTCATTTACCTTTGGCATGAACTTTGTGTTTTGATTGAAGATTGAAAATTGAACATTGAAAATTATGATTACCAAAAACATAAAAAATACCATCATCGCCTGTTTCGTATGCTGTGGCATTGCCTTGTCCTTCACACTCTCTTCCTGCAAGAGTTGGATTGAGGAAGATCCCGAAGGTCTCGTGACTGACGAGCGTGTGGGCGACAGCGAAGAGGCTGCTGCCGCCTGGGTGACGGGTACCTATTCGAAACTCATCTACGATATGTTCTGCTGGGGTTATTTCCCCCGTGTCCTGGAGTTTGATGCCGACTATATCAGTGGTCCCGACTGGCTCTTCGGAACCTTTGGTGCCGGCAACTTCCAAGGCGAGAGCGACGTGACTGATGCACTCTGGAAAGGGTGCTACGGACTCATCGCACGTGCCAACAATGCAGAGCGACATATCAACGCCATGTCGAACATCAGCAACGAAGCCAAGAATAACGCCATCGGTGAGATGAAGTTCCTGCGCGCCTTTGCCTACTTCCTGATGGTTCGTGCTTACGGTCCGCTGCCCATTCAGCCGGAAGAGGCAACCACCGAGTATAACCAGCCTCGCCAGTCGGTAGCCGATGTCTACGCCTATATCATCAGGAACTTGGAGGAAGCCTCTACGCTTATGTATAAGAACACTGACAAGGCATACCAAGCGGGTCATGCCTCTGCCGGTGCAGCCGCCGGATTGCTGGCCAAGGTCTATGCCACACAAGCCTCTGCCGCCATGCCCGCCGGAACAGAGATTACCGTCAGGACAGGTCCTGCCTACGATGGCACAGGTAATGACCGCACATACGCTCCATTGCGCTCTATCACTATGCAGAAGACTGCCGTCAGTGGCTATGAAGGGATGGATGCCACGTCGCTCTATCAGCATGCTGCTACATGGGCCAAGAAGGTGATTGATGGCGAGTATGGCAGTTATGAGCTGCTGGCCTACGACCAACTATGGAAGAAGGCCAACTGTAATGCTTCTGAGTTCATGTTCTCACTCTGCACGGTCAGTGGTGATGCCACCTATAAGGTCAGCGTACATTCTCAGTACGAAGGCTATATGACTGAGCAAGGCAGCGACTTCATTCAGGAAGGTGGCTGGGTAGGCTGTACGCGCCACTGGTATGACCTCTTCGATAGTCAGGATCTGCGTATTGTGAAAGGAGTGAAGCACCGCTGGCGTGCCAAGACACAGCGCGAGAGCAATAGTGGATTCTACTATCCACAGAACAATGAGTACACTATAGCCGCCACTGGCTATGACCTCTCCGGCAATCATATCGGCGACCCCACGGACATCTATGCTGACGGCGTTTCGTATTACTACTCACAGGATGCGCAGTGTCTGGCCTTTACCACAAAGTATATGGATGTGACCAACAATGCCATCAACAACGCCGATGCCAACTTCCCCTTCCTGCGCTATGCCGACGTGATGCTCGTTTATGCCGAGGCACAGAATGAATTAGGTAACAGCAGCGAGGCTATCGATTATCTGAATAAAATCCGCACCCGCTCCAATGCCACAGCAGCATCAGCAACTGGTTCGGCAGCCCTTGACACTCAGGTCAAACGCCGCTCTGCCATCATTGAGGAACGTGCCAAGGAGTTCGCCTGCGAGGCCGACCGCCGTTGGGATCTCATCCGCTGGGGCATCTACCTGCAAGCCATGAATGCCATTGGCGGCAGCGATGATGCCGGTGTGCTGAAGACCCGTCAGGAGCGCAACCTGCTCTTCCCCATCCCGCAGCCGGAACTGAATACCAACAAGGCCATCACCGAGAATAACCCTGGGTGGAACTGATTACTAAGGTAAAAGTGAATAGTGAAAAGTGAATAATTTGCTACCGCATTAAGAATAAAAACACGAATTATGAAAAGTATATTTGTTCTTTTGTTATTATGTCTTTTTTCGTTCTTCTGTCTCACAAGTTGCGACGACATCGTGAACTACAATGACGGCTATACCCCTGCCGAGCAGCAGGCTAACGCTGGCGCACCTGTTATCAAGGCTGTCTATGACGTGGCTGACACCGCTTTTGCCACACCGATCACTCAAGGAACGCTTGGCCAGACGGTAGTGCTGGTGGGACAGAATCTGAATCAGGTTCAGTCGGTGTCATTTAATACCGTAGCTTGCGACATGAATAATGTCCATACGATGGCGACCCGTGCCATCGTTCAGATTCCATCGAAACTCTCTACCGAGCAAGTGAACAAGATTGAGTACATCACGCCACAAGGTACATGCAACTACGATTTCATCATTCCTTTCCCCGATCTCATCATCAACGGACTAGCCTGTGAGTTCACGAATGCCGGTGATTCCGCGACAGTATATGGAAAGAACTTCGATCTCTACGACTTTGAGGGTGGTGTGTCTATTATCAAGATAGGCTCACAGACTTTGGGTGTGGGATCTGTTACCTCAGAATCAATGAAAATCCTTATACCGGAAGGAACGCCTGAGAACACAGACATCCAGTTCTGTTGGCAGACCAATGGAACCTCCCACGAAGCAGCACTTCCTTTCCGCCCCTCACAATATATGCTCTTCGGTGACTTCAGCCACGTGAGCGTGAGCATAGACGGCTCTGTGCAAATGACGATTGAGACCGATGACGGCATTGGTGCATCCTCTTGGCTCAACCAGAAGAACATGCACTTTACGGGCCATTATGGAGCCTGGGCATGGAACACGATTGATCTTTCCTGCAATATGATAGATGTTGTAGTTGAAAATCCTGATGACTACGTCCTGAAAATGGAAGTGCTGACCAATGCCAACTTCCCGCTCACCGAACAGACAGGCCTTCAGTTCTGCTTCAATTGGGGCGACGCATATGCCTGGAATCCCGCGAATGGCCTTGGCATCAACACCCGTGGACAGTGGCAGACCGTCACGCTACCCCTAGCTTCGATGGCAACCAAAGGCATCTCTGAACCTGGAAAATGGCAGACGCTGCGCATTATCTTCCAGCCCCACGCTGACTACGATGCCGACTTCCGACTGGCTAATTTCAGAATAGTAAAAAGATAGTTTTCGGATAACAAAAAGTAATGTGTCAGAGACGGGCAACTGAGTGTTAGCCCGTCTCTGTCATTTCTGCTACCTTTGCACTCGATTTCTAAACCTTTTTAAACAATTATTTATGAAGAAAATCTTTACACTAATCGTTGGCCTGTTGGCCATGATCGCTGCACAGGCAGAAGAGAGAACCGTATGGGAAGGTTCAGAACAAATTTCGTGGAACACTGAGGTGGCTCCAGGTACACAGTTCGAAACACCAGAGGGAACATTCAATGGTTTGGCTGTAGGCAATACAATCCGTATCTACACCACTACGACCTACGAGGAACCACAGTATGTAGTAACCTATAAAAAAGGTGCCTCTTGGGATTGGACAGACCTTGAGACGACTTTTGCCGATGGTATCATCAGTTATACTATCGCCGATGAGCAGACTGCCACAGAGATTGCCGACCGTGGTCTCATTCTTCGCGGTCAGGCATGGACAGCCACAAAGATTACCATCGATGCCGAAGCACCCATACCCGTAGAGGGAGAGCAGACCGTATGGGAAGGTTCGGAGCCTATTTCCTGGAATACTGAGGTAGCACCCGGTACCCAATATGAGACCGTTGAGGGAATCTTCAAGGGTCTTGCTGCCAATGATGTGGTCCGTGCCTATACTACCACAACTTATGAAGAACCCCAATATGTCATTACCTATAAGAAAGGTGACTCGTGGGAATGGACCGATCTCAATACCAGTGTAAACGACGGCATCATCACCTTCACCGTTGCAGATGCTCAGATGGCTACCGAGATTGCCGACCGCGGTCTCATCTTCCGTGGTCAGGCTTATACGCTCACTAAGATTACAGTGACGAAAGGGGAAACAACGGGCATCAATACAATTTTTACTAATAAGTATTCCGATGTGACACACAATCTCTTTGGCCAGAAAGTAAGAACCTGTCGTGGACTAATTATTAAAAATGGAAAGAAATACGTTGTAAAGTAGGAGCATTTTTCTCGTTAGCAAGCACTTCACCCAAAATGAAGTGCTTGTTGTTTTTTTTCGATGGAAAAAGTGTCAAAGGAAGTCAAGAAAGTGTTGGTCTATTTGGTGAAATTCCAATAACTTTGCAGCCATATAACAGAAATATGATGACAACAATGAAGAAAACAATTCTTTTACTGGCGACAATGGTCCTTAGCGCAGTTCCCTCAATAGCATGGCAAGGGGAAGTGAAGGTGGAAACGCCAAACATGCTGATGCTGCTGACGGCACAAGAGGGACAGGACTTGCACTTGGCGTATTTTGGAACGAGGATGACCACGTTGCAGGAAGTGCGCGATGCTGGTGATGATGTGAACTTCCCTGCACTGCCAGCTTTCGGTACGGTTGATATGATTCATCTGCCAGCCATACAGGTGCAGCACGCCAATGGCGACCAGAATTTGGAGTTGAGAGTTGAGAGTTTAGAGTCGAGAGACGAAGCCAGTGCGAAGGTGCATACAGTCACCATGAAAGACAAGCTACTGCCTGTCACCGTGCGACTCTTCTATAAGGCGTACAAGAATGTTGATATCATCGAGACATGGACGGAGATAGAACACCAGGAGAAGAAGGCCATCACGCTGAAGCGCTACGACTCCGGCCATCTGACGCTGCGCCGGGGCGACGTGTGGCTGACGCATCTGCATGGCGACTGGGCTTCGGAAACCGACGTGACACAGGAACCACTGACACGAGGCCTGCAGGTGATCCGTAACTCAGACGGTGCACGCAATGCCCATTTGGATGCGCCAGAGGTGATGTTTTCATTAGACGGACAGTCTTATGAGCAGTATGGCCGGACTATTGGCGCAGCCCTATGCTGGAGCGGCAACTTCGAATTGCGCATCAACACCACCGACAAGAACTACCACCATTTCTATGCAGGCATCGACCCGCAGGCATCGGAGTATATCTTAGAGCCTAAACAGGTCTTTCAGACTCCTCATCTAGCCCTTACCTACAGCGAAGAGGGCATGGGTGGTGTGAGCCGCAACTTCCACCGCTGGGCGCGGACTTGCGGTATGCTGCATCGTGGTATGAACGTGGGCGACATACTGTTGAACTCATGGGAGGGTCTATACTTCGATATCAACGAGGAGCGTATGGTGCAGATGATGGATGACATCTCGACGCTGGGCGGCGAACTGTTCGTGATGGATGACGGCTGGTTTGGCGACAAGTATCAGCGCAATAACGACTCTTCGACGCTGGGCGACTGGATTGTAGACAAGAAGAAGCTACCCGGTGGACTGAAAGCGCTGGTCGATGCCGCCCGCGAGAAAGGCATCAAGTTCGGTATCTGGATTGAGCCGGAGGCCGTGAACACGAAAAGCGAACTCTTTGAAAAACACCCCGAATGGGCATTGCAGACAAAAGGGCGGGAACTGAAGTTAGGACGTGGAGGCACACAGTTGGTGCTTGACATGACCAACCCGCAAGTACAGGACTTTGCCTTTAAGATTGTAGATGACTTGCTGACACAATACCCTGAGATTGCCTATATCAAATGGGATGCCAACGCCTCGATACAAAATGTCGGTTCACTCTATCTGCCCATGGCGAAACAGACTAACCTCTACGTGGACTACCATCTAGGACTCTTGAAGGTGTTGCAGCGCATCCGCGAAAAGTACCCCAATGTGGTAATACAAGACTGTGCCTCGGGTGGCGGTCGTGCCAACTACGGTCTTTTGCCTTATTTTGACGAGTTCTGGGTCAGCGACAATACCGATGCCCTGCAGCGTGTCTATATCCAGTGGGGCACCTCGCTCTTCTTCCCCGCTAACGCGATGGCAGCCCATATCAACCACTGTCCTTACTGGAACACGGGCGGGCGAGTGATCCCTGTGAAATTCCGCTGCGATGTGGCTATGAGCGGTCGCCTCGGTATTGAACTACAGCCCAAAGACATGACTCAGGAAGAGCGTAGTCAGGTGGAGACATGCTTCAAGGACTACAAGGAGATACGCACGATTGTTCAGACTGGCGACCTCTACCGACTCATTTCTCCATACGACAGAAAAGGTGTAACTGCGCTGATGTATGTAACCGACACGAAGAACCAAGCCACCTTATTTGTTTATAAGATCGATAATTACTATGGCCAGCCTATCCCCCGCATTCGCTTGGCAGGTCTCAATCCCGATAAGACCTACACCCTCAACGAGAAGAATGTGCGTGCCGGTCAGAAACCGTGTGTGCTCAGTGGTAAGCAGTTCACAGGCCGTTTCCTCATGAATGTCGGTATAGAAGTACCACTATGGGAGGATTACGCCAGCCGTGTTTTTGAATTGAAATAATAGATGTTATGAAACAGTATGTTTTTTTTCCGTTAATTGCTGTGCTCATAACGGCTTGTGGGTCAAAACCTGTCAAGGAAATGACTATTAGTGAACAATTGGAACAGCGGCTGCTACAATTGCAGACGCAAGGCTATATGATGGGGCATCAGGACGATCCTTTCTATGGCGTCAACTGGTCGGGCATCGCAGATGGCGCGAAGCCGGAACTTGGGCGTAGCGACACGAAAGAGACCTGTGGCGACTATCCCGCCGTGATGGGCTTTGACCTGGGTGGCATAGAGATGGGCGACGCAAAGAACCTCGACAGCGTTCCCTTCACTCGTATCCATGACGAGTTGGTAGCTCATCATGAGCGGGGCGGCATCGTTACCCTGTCATGGCATCCCCGCAACCCATTGACGGGTGGCACGGCCTGGGATGTCAGTAACTCCGCTGTGGTGCGCAACATTCTGCCCGGCGGCAGTCAGCATGAGAAGTTCCAGCAGTGGATGGAACGTGTAGCCAACTTCATCAGTACGCTAAACGACAGCAAGGGGCAGCCTGTGCCCATCATCTTCCGTCCTTGGCACGAGAACAATGGTTCGTGGTTCTGGTGGGGCGAGAAACTGTGCACGGCAGAAGAATATAGGCAGTTGTGGAATCTGTTGCAGGATGATTTCCGACAGCGCGGTTTCGACAACCTGTTGTGGAGTTATTCGCCGAATCTCGACGGGCAATGGACGGAAGCACGTTTCATGCAGCGCTATCCGGGTGACGACCGAGTGACGCTATTGGGTGAGGATGCCTATCAATGGGGGACGGAAGAGGATTTTGTCAGTCAGGTGACAGCCGACTTTGACTTTCTCAGTGTCTTTGCCAAGAATCATGGCAAACTGCTGGCACTGACCGAGTGTGGCCTGAAAAATATGCCCGACTCAACGTGGTGCACCCGTGTGCTGCAACCCGTCATGGAGCACTACCCCATCAGTTATTTCCTGTTTTGGCGCAACTCCCGCGAAGAATTCTTCGGTCCTGTTCCCGGACAGCCGTGGGCCGATGACTTCAATAAAATGGTAAGCAGCAAAAATGTGCATACGTTAAAAGAAATCATCCAATAAAGACCATATAAATATGAATTATCAAGAAAAAGTAAAACTACTGCGCGAGCGCCATGCAGCACTACTCGCACGTAAGAACAGCCCCGTAGAGAACGGAAACGGTATCTACGAGAAATACCAGTACCCCATACTGACCGCCGAGCATACACCGTTGGAGTGGCGCTATGACTTCTCGGAGAAGGACAACCCCTACTTGATGCAACGCATCATGATGAATGCGGTGCTCAATGCAGGGGCTATCAAGTTGGACGGCAAGTACCTGCTGGTGTGTCGCGTGGAAGGAGCAGATCGTAAGAGTTTCTTTGCCGTAGCGGAATCGACTAACGGTATAGATCAGTGGCACTTTTGGGAAGAACCAGTCACCATGCCCGACACATTGATACCTGCTACCAACGTCTATGACATGCGACTGACACAGCACGAAGACGGATGGATTTACGGCGTGTTCTGCGCCGAGCGTAAAGACGAACTGCGACCTCAGGACATGAGCGCAGCCAAGGCCACGGCAGGCATAGCCAGGACAAAAGACCTGAAGACCTGGGAGCGGCTGCCCGACCTGAAGTCGAAGAGCCAGCAACGTAACGTGGTGCTGCATCCAGAGTTCGTGAACGGAAAATATGCCTTCTACACCCGTCCGCAGGACGGATTCATCGACACGGGTAGCGGCGGCGGCATAGGCTGGGGGCTGGTGGAGGACATCACCCATGCCACGGTGGACGAGGAAATCATCATCAACCCGCGCCATTACCACACCATCATGGAAGTGAAGAATGGCGAAGGGCCGCATCCTTTGAAGACTGAAAAGGGATGGCTGCATCTGGCTCATGGTGTCAGAAACACTGCCGATGGTCTGCGTTACGTATTATATATGTATATGACGGCTCTTGACGACCCCACGCACGTCATTGCCCAGCCGGGCGGCTACTTCCTTGTACCCGAATGCGACGAGTATATCGGTGACGTGATGAACGTGGCTTTCTCGAATGGCTGGATAAAGGACGATGACGGACGGGTGTTGATATACTATGCCTCGGCTGATACCCGTCTGCATGTGGCCGTGTCCTCTGTTGAACGCCTTATCGACTACTGCATGAACACACCCGAGGACGGTCTGACAACGTCGGCCAGTGTGGAGACCATTAAGCAGTTGATTGCAAAGAACAAGAGGAATGGCTAAGCTGCGCGAGAAGATAGGCTACGCCCTGGGCGATGCGGCGGCGGGCGGCATTACGTGGAAGGTGATGTCGATAGCCTTTCCGTTGTTCTTTACCAATGTGTTCGGACTGACCGTAGCAGATACAGCAACGCTGATGCTTATTGCCCGTATGTTCGACGTGGTGACCGACCCACTGATGGGGTCATTGGCCGACCGCACACAGAGCCGCTGGGGCACATACCGTCCTTGGCTTATCTTCGGTGCCGTGCCGTTGGGACTTATCTTTGCCCTGCTGCTCTATACGCCTGACTTCGGTCCTGTGGGCAAGCGCATCTGGGCCTATTCGCTCTATCTGCTGATGATGACCACTTATACGGCAGTCAACGTGCCTTACGGTTCGCTTTTAGGCGTGATGACAAGCGATGATAACGAGAAGAACCAGTTTTCCTCGTTCCGCATGGTGGGAGCCTACGCCATGGGATTCGTAACCCTGCTGTCGTTCCCCTATCTGCAGAAAATGGTGGGTGGCAGCGAGCAACATCAGTATGCCGTGGCAGGCATGATATTGGGGGCATTGGCAACGGCTGGCACGCTGGCCTGCGGACTGATGACGAGAGAGCGTTTGAAGCCGGTACGTGCGGAGAAATTCTCGTTGAGGCCCTTTGCCGACTTGTTCAGTAACAAACCGTGGGTATACTTGACGCTGATAGGCATCTGCATGAACTTCTTCAACGGCTTCCGCTATGCCGTGGCGGGCTATATGTTTGAGTATTGTCTGCATGGCGATGTGACCGTTAGCGGACTCATCATCAACTATACCGTGTTTATGACCTTCGGCGAACTTACCTGCATGGTATTCGGTGGTGTGTCACCCGTGTTCACTAAGTGGATTGGTTCCAAGCGCAAGGCTTTTATGTGGGCGGCACTTATCTGTGTGGTCACCTCCGTCGCTTTCTTCTTCATCCCCATGGATGCGGACTATATATGGCTGATGGTAGCAATGGTCATCATCGCCTCGATAGGCATAGGGCTCTATTCGCCGCTATTGTGGTCAATGTATGCCGATGTGGCTGACTATGCTACTGAGAAGAACGGGACCTCGTCGACGGGACTCATCTTCAGCAGCGGCACCATGTCGCAGAAGTTCGGAACAGCCATATCTGGGTCGCTGGTGGCATTGCTATTAGGTATTGCTGGTTTCGTGTCGGGAACGGATGCCACAGGACAGACCGTTATCACCATTACCGATGCCGATTCGGTCAACAACATGATTTGGGCGTTGTTCTCACTGTTTCCTGCCGTCATTGCAGTCATCATGATTGGTCTCATCTATATTTATCCCATTAAGAAATGAAAAAAGTCCAACTATTGAAACAAGAAGTGCGCGAGGTGTTGGAAAATAACATTTTGCGCTTCTGGATTGACCGCATGCAGGACGAAGAGCATGGCGGATTCTATGGACGCATTGACAATAACAATGTACTTCATGCAGATGCTGACAAGGGAGCCATCCTGAATGCCCGCATCCTGTGGACTTTCTCAGCGGCCTATCGGGTGTTGCGTAATCCTGAATATTTGATAATGGTCAATCGTGCAAAACGGTATTTCATCGACCATTTCATTGACCCTAAATATGGTGGTGTGTATTGGAGCCTGGACTATAAGGGACAGCCAAAGGACACGAAGAAGCAATTCTATGCCATCGGCTTTGCCATCTACGGTCTGTCGGAATACGCCCGCGCCACCGGCAACAAGGAGGCACTGATGCAGGCTGTCCGATTGTATCATTGTATTGAGGAACATGCCCTCGACCGTGAACAGGGTGGCTATATTGAGGCCATGACCCGTGACTGGCAGCCCATCGCCGACATGCGTCTGTCGGAGCACGATGCCAACTATCCCAAATCGCAGAACACGCATCTGCACATCATTGAGCCATACGCCAACCTTTATCGTGTGTGGCCTTCGGCAGAACTGGAAAAGTCGCTACGTAACATCATTGACATCTTTACAGACAAGATTCTCAACCCCGAAACACATCACCTCGACTTGTTCTTCGATATGGACTGGACACGTGGTGCCGGGCAGTTGGAGAGCTATGGGCATGACATCGAATGTTCGTGGCTGATGCACGAGGCAGCACTGGTATTAGGCGACAAGGTAGTATTAAGCAAAGTGGAACCGATTGTGCGGATAGTGGCATCGGCATCAGAGAAAGGCTTGCTGACCAATGGAGCCATGATTCACGAGGCCAACCTCACGGCAGACACCACTGATGACGACCTCCAATGGTGGGTGCAAGCCGAAGCGGTAGTAGGCTTCATGAACTTATACCAGCATTTTCATGATGAATCCGCCTTCCACAAAGCCCTCTGCCTATGGGAGTATATCAAGGACAATCTGATAGACTATAAGCATGGAGAGTGGTATTGGAGCCGTCATCGCGACGGGTCACTCAATACCATTGACGACAAGGC
>Ga0255060_10000186_pt1 | contig 13198 bp, 11 predicted proteins | sample 172RNAGHGlowgp2_FD_183094 | JGI IMG/M metagenome (GOLD analysis project Ga0255060, IMG submission 183094) | Metatranscriptome of sheep rumen microbial communities from Palmerston North, Manawatu-Wanganui, New Zealand - 1728 RNA GHGlow gp2... | ecosystem: Host-associated > Mammals > Digestive... | reverse complement strand
CTGTATTTATCAATTTTCTGCTGTTATTCCACAGTAACTGATTTTGCAAGATTCCTCGGCTTATCCACGTCAAAGCCCTTACCTACACTTACATAGTAGCTGAGAAGCTGAAGTGGGATAACACTAAGACTTCCTGCGAACAAGTTCTCGATGGCAGGCACATAGCATACAAACTCTGCTGTATCTTCAAGGGAGTAATTACCTGCTGTTGTAACTGCCATTACATTAGCACCACGGCTCTTTACTTCTACCATGTTGCTTATTGTCTTTTCTACAAGTCTTTCCTGTGTGACAACTGAGATTACAATCGTTCCATCTTCAATCAAGCTAATTGGACCGTGCTTTAACTCACCTGCCGCATAAGCTTCCGAGTGAATATAGCTTATTTCTTTCAGTTTCAGGCTGCCTTCCATGCCGATAGCATAGTCAATGCCACGACCGATGAAGAATGAATCCGTAATACTCACAAGCTTATTGCTGTACCACTGAATACGTTCTTTGTCGGCAAGTATTTTTTCTATCTTTTCCGGGATAGTATTGATTGCAGAAAGAAGTTCGTTGTATCTCTCAACTGTTATCTCGTCACGGCTCTTTGCAAACTTTAATGCTAAAAGATAACCTGCAACAAGCTGACAGCTATACGCCTTTGTAGTTGCAACTGATATCTCAGGGCCTGCAAGAGTATAGAATACATTGTCTGCTTCTCTTGCTATGGATGAGCCTACAACATTGACAATGCCCAGTGTCTTGACGCCTCTGTCCTTAGCCATACGGAGTGCGGCAAGCGTATCTGCCGTTTCACCTGACTGAGAAATAACGATAACGAGGCTATTCTTTCTGAGAGTCATCTCACGGTAACGGAACTCAGATGCAAGTTCGACACGGACTGCCAAAGATGTAAGGCTTTCAATAACGTACTGTAAATCCATTCCCACATGATAAGCTGAACCACAGGCAACGATATAGACAGTATCAATGCTTTTGATCTCGTCATCTGTAAGATTTACAGAATCAAAGTGAACCACACCATTGTTTACAACAGAATTGATCGTATCCTTTATAACCTTCGGCTGCTCATGGATCTCTTTCAGCATGAAGTGTTCGTAACCGCCCTTTTCAGCAGATTCAGCATCCCACTTTATCTCTATCAGAGACTTTTCAATTTCTTCCGAATCAATATTGTAGAAAGTTACATTGCCCTTTTCAAGCTTTGCTATTTCCATATTTCCGATATAGTAAACATTTCTTGTATACTTCAGAATAGCAGGAACATCTGATGCTACATAGGATTCACCGTCAGCGATGCCAATAATCATTGGGCTGTCTTTTCTTGCACAGTAGATCTCGCCAGGGAAATCATTAAACATAACACAGAGCGCATATGAACCTCTGATATGTACCATTGCACGTGCAATAGCTTCTATCGGCTGACTTGAATACTTCTTATAATAGTAATCAATGAGCTTTACTGCAACCTCAGTATCAGTCTGCGAAACGAAAGTATAACCTTTCTTTGTCAGTTTTTCTTTCTGCTCCTGATAGTTTTCGATGATACCATTGTGTACTGCTATAACGTTTCCGTCATCAGAAGAATGAGGATGTGCATTTGCTGCTGACGGTTCGCCGTGAGTCGCCCAGCGTGTATGACCTATTCCGCAGGTACCCTTTACCGCTTTTCCTTCATTAGTTTTCTCAATAAGAACTTTGAGCTTACCTTTTTCCTTGATTATCTCAGCTTTTTCATCGCCGTCACGAACGGCGATGCCTGCTGAATCATAACCTCTGTATTCAAGCTTCGACAGACCGTCAAGCAATATCGGTGCTGCCTGTCTTTTGCCTGTAAATCCTACTATTCCGCACATTTTATTGTTTCCCTTCGGTTATCTTTTGGATTTGTTGTTCCTGTTTTCGTTTCTTGATTCGACATTCTTTTTGCTCATCTTCTGAGCATCTGTCATATCCTCAGCAGTCTCAACATTTCTGGACATCTCTCTTATCTTGTTGTACTTCTTATTCTTCTTGATATCGTTGAGAATGAAACCAAACATATTTGCTTCAAAGAAGCTTATTTTGCTCATTGCAGAATCAATATCAGATTCAGATGTCTCATTGTATCTTGTTACCATTATCATACCTGATACCTTCTTTGCTATTTCAACAGCATCCGTAAAGTAGTTAACAGCAGGTGTATCAATGATAATATAAGAATACTTTTCTTCGAGTTTTTCGATTATTCTGTCCATAGTTGAAGAAGCAACAAGCTCGGAAGGATTTGATACCGGATCTCCGGCGAAAATAAGATCGAGATTTTCCATGAATGTATGTTTTATACAGCTTTCAAGTCTGGAAATATCTTTGAATGCACTTGAAAGGCCATTCTTTGCGTTAGTATGGAATATCTCATGCTGTACAGGGTTTCTGAGGTCGGCATCTATAAGAAGCACTTTGTTTCCGCCCTGTGCAAGTGTAATTGCTATATTTGCAGCGGTAACTGACTTTCCTTCAAACGGTTCAGCCGATGAAACTGAAATTACCTTCTTATCGTAAGAAGAAAGCATATAGATAACACCTGTACGTATAGCCTTGTAGTTTTCTACAACTATTGCAGGGACGTTCTTGTCAAACAGGCTGACAAAATTGCTCTTTTTCTCACCGTTTACCGGCTTGCTCTTGAAATGTCCTACCTCGCCGATAACAGCCTTGTCATACTTATGACTGAGTACATTTACATCCCTTACCGAATCATCGAAGAAATCAATAAGGAATATAAGAAGAAGTGCGAAAAGGACAGCCGAAACACATCCGAGAATGGTATTCTTCAATATATTAGGGGATACCGGAACATCATTGTATTTTGCCCATGCCATATACTGAGCACGGCTTCCATCACCGATAGCCTTGTTGAGATACACATTTGAGTATACGGCAAAGTAGTTGCATATCGCTACAGACACTTCAGGGTGCTTTGTTATTACCTGAAGTTTCAGAACGAGAGTATCCGGAACGCTTTCGATATAGATGCAGTCACGGAGTTCATCAGCAGGAATGTTATTATCCTTTACAGTAAAGACAGTGCTGATTATATCCATACCGAATCTCTTAACAAGCTCACTGCCCATTTCCTGCATGATGAGATCATCATTCAGAACTTCGATATATGTATTGGTAAGCTGTTTAAGATTGTTAACATCGTTTCTGCTTACGTTATTCGCATTTACCGCAGCGCCGTTTTGAAGAAGCGGCGAATCACTCTGTACATACAGATTGATATGTGATTCGTATTTTGGCGGTAATATGTAGTGTGATATGCAGAAAGCAATAACGCCGCCGCATACTCCGAATAAAATTATAAGCCATAATTTTCGGAAGATCAGTGAAAAGATCTCCTTGAAATCTATTACGTTTCTTTCGTAATTATTCATGGTTTCAGCCTTTCTGTTTATTGATAATTTGATAGCTTATGAAGCGAGCAGCTCAGCTTTTACGCAAACCGAGAATAATATCGCATATCCTTTCAACGTTTTCTTCGCTCAGATCAGCATAAAGCGGCAGTGTAAGAACACGCTTGCTTATATGCAGAGCAACCGGTGTTTCGTTGACATCGTACTTACCGTGAAAACACTCGAAAGTATTGGATATCGGATAGAAATACTTTCTTGCATTTATACCGTTTTCAGCAAGAGCTCTGAATACCTCATTTCTTGTTGCACCAAAGAGCTTCTCATCGAATACGACCGGGAAATAACCGTAATTCGGCTTTACGTCCTTCTGCGGCTTACAGAGTATGATACCGTTGACACCTTCAAGGCGGCTTCTGTAATGCTCGGTCACTATACGTCTTTTCTCTATCTCATCATCGATATGTCTGAGATTGCATATACCCATAGCGGCCTGGAATTCATTCATCTTGGCATTACCGCCGATGTATGCAACATCCTCAGGACCGTGAATACCGAAATTCTTCATATCGTTCAGCTTCTGGACAAGACTGTCATCGCTGAAGCAGAGAGCTCCGCCTTCAATGGTATTGAACACCTTTGTTGCGTGGAAGCTGAGCATGGAAGCATGTCCGAAGCTTGCAGCGCTTCTTCCTTTATATTCAACACCGAATGCATGGGCTGCATCATATATTACCTTAAGATCGTACTTATCAGCTATTTTCTGTATCTTTTCCACATCACAGATATTTCCGTAAACATGGACAGGTACGATAGCACAGGTCTTATCCGTGATAAGTCTTTCTATCTTGTCGGTATCCATCGTGTAATCTTCATCATTGATATCACAGAAAACAGGTTCAAGACCGTTTCTGACGATAGCATGAGTAGTCGATGCAAATGTAAAAGGTGATGTTATGACCTCTCCGTGTTTTGGCAGATTCATAGCTGCAATGATATTTTCAAGAGCAAGATGTCCGTTAGTATAAAGTGTAACGTGAGGAACCCCCAGTCTTTCCTCAAGTTCTTTCTGCAGCTGTACGTGCTTCTCGCCCATATTTGTAAGCCAGTGACTTTCCCAGAGTCCCTTGATTTCGTTGCAGTATTCATCGAAATCAGGCATAGAGGATCTGGTTACAAGGATATTCTCACTCATTTTCCTTCAACTCCATATACTCTTCTTTTAATATTGAAAAAATATACATATCTTTATACTGACCTTCTTTATACACAGCCCTGCGCTTTACGCCTTCTTTAGTGAAGCCGTATTTCTCGTAGGCTCTGTGTGAAATGGTATTTGATGCCAGGCTTTCAAGCTCTACCCTTTGCAGATTGAGATTGAGAAATGCATGATCGAGCATTTCCTTTACTGCAAAGGTACCGATACCTTTGTGTCTGTTTTCAGCATTTCCTATCATGAGATGAAGTTCGGCAGACTGATTAAGCTGGTCTATATTCGTAAGGCTTATCAGACCGTAGAGTTTGCTGTCATTTTCATCAACGATAGAGCATCTGACATTTCTTGAACGTGATCTCATATAATTCTCGAACCATTCCTCATCAACTCTTAAGTTGATATATCTGTAAGGAGCACCAAGATTGCTGATAAGTTCGGGATCATTTCTCCATGAGTTGATCTCAGCAAGGTCTCTGCTTTCAAGTTCACGAAGTTTATACATTTTTTATCGCCTCGATTACATATTTAATTTCATTGCAGGAGTATCTCTGATCGCACGGAAGCGGAAGAATGTTCCTTGCAAGATCATATTCCGTTTCGTTTTCAGAGCATTTTTCGATCACATTCGGCCAAAGAGTAGGTATATATATCTTCATATCTTTCAATTTTTCTCTGATCTTTACACCATTGTCGATGTAAAGAGGATACATGAAAGCTCCGTTCGGGATAATGAGATCTAACTTATTGACAGAAGCAAGCTCATCATGATAGATACCGAAATTATCAGTCCTTCTCTTTCTGATGAAATCATAATCTATTCCGTGAAGGATGTTCTCTGTCAGTTTGGACATCCTTTTGACAGGCTCATCGAAGAACATATCGTTATTCGCAGCGTATTCTCCGTAAAACTCAGAAGCGTTCCTCTCAAATCTTCCTAAGAGGTAATTCATTCTGCTAAATGATTCATCAACCGGAAATTCAATGCCAAGCCTGGCATCGGTGTAAAGAATCCCACCATCTGCAACACCGAAGAATTTGCGGCAGGTATAGATAGTATCGATACCGTCGGCAGGCCTTTGGAAATAAGCCTGTGCATTATCAACTATTATCCTGTCATATTTTCTTTTCAGCGAGAGGATCTCATCATCAGAAAGCTGCCCGTAATAGTTCACTACGTACAGCCATTCATCTTCGGCAAGAGGGACATCTTCCGGTCTGAGATCGTTTCCTATGGAATAATACTTCACATCAAGACCATTGTCGCTGAGTACTTTGTCATTTGAATCGCACATCATTTTAGGAAACCATATCTTTCTGATATTCCTGCTTTTTATAAGATAAGCAAAAGCATTTCTTCCACAGTTCAGCTTTATGCCGTCATCATGAAGCATATCAGAGCGAAAGGTCTCAAATTCAATATATCCGCCTATTTCTTTCATTTTATCAGTCTTCAAATTCAAAGAGCAGCCATTCATCTGATCGTAACATTACTTCATCAAGCTCTTCACGTGTATCAAATCTCAGGAACAGGTCACCGAGAGTCATATTAGCACCTGTGAACGGTTTAACAATGTCTCCCTGCTTTGCTGTTATCATCGAGTATTTTACATACTTCTTTTCAATTTCAGGAGCGATTCTGAGTGACTTCAGGACATGGTCTTCGTTTGCTGTAGAATGGATGTCAAACTGTACCCAGTGACCGTCACACTCGCCTTCTTCGATCTTTGTAAGAGGAAGTCCGACTGCCTTTCTTATCTCGTTCTCAATAAGGTCGGCATTTTCACCATATGCCATGTGCTGAATCTCAGCTATACGGCAGCCGCCGCCACGAGGAGAAACTTCCATTATATAAGGCTTTCCGTTTGCACCGATACATACTTCTATGTTGTATATTCCTGTCTTCATGTTGAGAGCATACATAAGTCTCTGCAGATCATCATGAAGCGCCTTGTTATCTGAAGCATCCATAGTGGAAGGCCATATCAGCATAGCAGGAGTATAGGGATTTACAGCGTTCTTGTCAAAAAGCTGATCTGCAAAGGGACCGAAGACGATCTTTCCGTCAACTGTGAAGAAGTCTCCGTCATTGTGGAAGCCCTTGAATGTGATGAAATCTTCTATGATAAAGTAACCGTTATGTCCCTCATCAAGAGCAATATCGATAGCCTCAGCAAGCTTGTCGGGAGTCTCTACTTTTGTTACACCCTTGCTTCCTGCGGAATCAACAGGCTTTACGATCACAGGCCAGTCGAAATAGTCTATATCATCGAAAGGAGCCTTTTTGTCGCAATAGCTCTTTGAATGTGGTGAATTGAAGCCATTGTCTTCAAGGAATTTACGGAAAAGGCCCTTATCCTGAAGTATCTTTACCGATTCATATGGTCCCTGAAAAGGAAGACCCATCTTCTCCGCAACGTAAGCGGCAGGTGCAACGCCCGGATCACAGGCAAATGAGATGATACCGTCGATCTCATGCTCCCTTGCAGCCTTAAGAACAGCTTCCTTGTCTATAACGCTGACATTGCAGTATTCATCGGAGTACTTATGTGCTGCATTATCCGGAAGATAATCGCAGGTTATGACATAGCATCCGAGTTCATGAGCTTTTTCGATTACGGGGATTATAAAAGATGATCCGCCAAGTATCATAAGTTTTTTCATATTACTTTATCCTTCTTTCGGTTTAACAGACTTTTCAGAGTGTCTAAGAGATATTCAAAGCTGTCAATATGCATTACCTTTGAACAGATAATGTATACTACAACTCCTAAAGGTATCTGAATGAATAAACGCAGGATATTATCTATATCTGTAAAGTTTACGAGATATACAACAATGCCCATAACAACTGATGCGATTATCTGCGGCATCATATCTTTTACCTGTTCAAGATAGCTGTAATCAAGCAGTTTCTTGTTCGGCCATGCGTTTATGACCTGACTGATAATGGATGCAACGAGCATTCCGTATACCATAGCTTTTACGGAGATGAACATTGTCGTGATTATAGCAGTAAAATCAACGAACTTCTTTATTATTTCAAGTTTGAGATAAGTGTCGCTTCTTCCGATAGCCTTTATAGCATTGAGATTCGCAGTGTGTATCGGCATGAAGGCATAGGATATGCAAAGTATCCTGAGATATGGTATGATGGGAAGCCAATCGGGAGTAAGAACTATTTTTACTATAGGCTCAGCACATACCATTATTCCTACCATGAATGGCATCATTAAGAATGTACCTATCTTGATCGCACGTCTCGTCATGTTTTTGACATTTTCACGTGAATCCTGAACCTTTGACATAGACGGCAGAAGAACGCTGTCTATGGAAGAATTCAAGATACTCGTTATAAACTGAGGAAAATATTCTGCGTAGGTGTAGAATGCAAGGCTCTCGTCAGAATACCTCTTGCCTATTATAAGATTTCTCAGTTTAAGGTATATTACCTCCATTAGCGACGAAGCAAACAGTTTCCATCCATATGAATAGAGATATTTCAGACGCTGAAATGAGAAGCATTTTTTAGGTCTCCATTTTACTGTTATCCACAGGATCAATGTATCAACTGTCACATTAACGAGATTCTGAGCTACAAGAGCCCATAATCCCATTCCGCTATACGCCATTGCTATTCCGACAGCTGAAGCTATAATCGTACCTATCAGAGTCGCAAAAAAGAAGCGCTTGAACAGCATATTTCTGCTGACATATGCCTGCTGGACATTCTTCATGCCGGATACAATAAGTACAAGGCTCATGACTCTTATAACAGGCGTCAGCTCGGGTTTATCATAGAAACCGGAAATAAACGGCGCTGCAAAAAACATCAGCAGATACATAAGAGCGCATATTACACAATTGAAATAGAATACCGTTGAGAAATCAAGATCGTCAGCATCTTTTTTCTGGATAAGAGCGTTTCCGAGTCCGCTTTCGATGAATATCTGCAATATCTCAATAAACACCAGTATGAGACCAATGGTGCCCATAAGCTTTGGAGCAAGCATCTTTGCAAGTATTATCTGTACAATGAATTGCACCATTTTTGCACCAAGACGCTCTCCAAGCCTCCAGATAAGGTTTTTTACTACTGTATCCCTTTTCATCTGCCCTGCACCGCCTGAACTTTTTCATAAGCCTTCACAGCAGCTTTATGTGTCAGAGTCCTGCATAAAGCGATCATGCATTCAGGCGATCTCAAAAGTGCGGGATAATTCTTTTCCATGACCATTATCTTCGCATTTTCACGGGCAACAGCCTTTTTTATTTCAGAAGAATACCTGTGATCAGTGTACTCATCTATCGATCTGAAGCCATTGATGATGTTGCGGTGCTGGTTTATCCTCTTTTTGTTATCGGAATTCATCATTGAAGACCATGAACCGACAGCATTGAGCCTGTAGCATGACATTACCTTCGGGATATAGTGTATGGATCCAAGCGTAGCGAAGTAGAGAGCCATCGGATAATCACCGATACCTTTCATTTCAAAAGCACTGACCTTTCGCCTCATCGTTTCATGTCTCCACATAAACGAACTGAGGTGAAAGTACGCCGATGGTTCAGAATCTGCTATATCTTTAAAGGTGTAATCCCTTTCCCTGCGTGAACGGTTAAAGACAGTTCCGGTGGATTCTCCATTTTCAAATATTTTCTCCGTGTTATGCACACAAAGCGAACATTCGGGATGCTTTTCCATATAATCTACTTGTCGCTGAAGTTTATACGGATCATTCCAGTAATCATCTCCCTCACATACACAAACGTATTTTGTGTCTATCGCAGGAAAGATGTATTCATCCTCGATGTCTATCCCCTTCTGATATTTATTTTCTTCCTGAAGTATTACTTCAAAGAGATCGGGATATTTCTCTGTATACTCACTGATTATATCCCTTGTAGAATCTGTTGAAGCGTCATCGTGTACAAGTATCTTGTATTTAAATGACGTCTTTTGCTTTACAAAACCCTCAAAGGTAGTTCTGATATATTTCTCATGATTATAAGCGAGGCAAAATACCGTCACCAAACAATTATGCACTTTTCTTCTCCTCTATTCCTGATTCATAATAATATTCGTAAGGGCTGTCTTTAAGGCAGCAGACATTTGCAAGCAGGATTATCATCCAGAAGGATGCCTGACGGTGATTTACAAGTGTGAAAGCCTCAAGGAATATCGCACAGTATACCGGAACTACCTCGAGTTTTATATTCTTTACATTCTGGTATATCCATGCAAGGAGTATACAGAATGGCACAATGCCGTAGCAGTAGCACAGAGAAATCCATGTCGAATGCATTTCTTCCCAGTGTCCGTATCTGACGAACGTAAAACCCTCACCGTATCCGAAAAGGAAGTATTCGGGATGATCCTGAGCGATATTCAGTGCTCTGTCATCGATAAAGCTCTGAAGAATAGATTTATTGCCGCCTAATTTCTGAGAAAGACGGTAGTGATCCCAGTCGATATGGATTATATCAAGCATTATAAGCAGAATAATACCGCCGATACCGAGTATGACGAGAAATACTATCGCATACGGGATACCGCCGTTATCCATAGCTTTCTTCAGCATCAGCGCACCGTCAAGTGCAACCAGAATAAGAAGCGCAATAAGCATACCGCTTGACGAGGTCTGCAAAATGATAATAGCTGCTACACCGACATAGAGATATTTCCATTTATCCTTGAGAAGGAAGAGTATCGCCAGTGTTGAGATAACAGCGAATCCGAGCTGATTCGGGTCCGTGTAGGTTCCCATGTATCTGTATGTACCTTCCCAATAGTTGCCAAGGTGAAGTATAAATATCACAAGCTGCATAAGCAGGTTTATTTTGCAAACGATTCCAAGTGCATTCAGCCATTTCCTGTCATACATAAAATGTCGGAAGCACAGTATGACTATATAATTGAATATATAGTACAAGCAGGATTTCAGAAACTCTGTGCCGTGAGTTATACTAAAATATATAAAATTGATAATCATGACACAGATGAGAAAAACTCCGTATACATAATCATCGTTTCTGAGACCTTTTTTATTCTCATAAACCAGAAAGGCAAATGAGATCAGCAGAAAAAAATCTCCGGGCTGTAACGAACCACTGTCAAAAAGATAAAACGGTTTTAATAGAAAATATAACAGGAAGCATACCGATGATATACTGAAAGATATTTTATTCTCTGATCTGGCCATAATCACAATCCCTTACAATAATACGTCTTTATAGATCTTTTCCCATTCAGCTGTTACAATGCTGATATCAAACTTTTTCACAGACTGCATATTAGCAGCTCCCATAGCTTTTCTGTCTGCTTTCAGACACTTTTCTATCGCAACGGAAAATTCATCAGCTGAAGCAGGAGCGCAGAGGTATCCTCCGCCCTCTTTCAAAAGATCGGTATTTCCTCTTATTTTTGATACTACACATGGCAGTCCGCAAGCCATAGCCTCCATTAGCGAACGTGAGAGACCTTCTCTGAAAGAAGGCATAACGAAGATGTCACAGGCAGACAGCAGTTCCTTTATATCATTCCTGTAACCGAGAAAATGTATATTCTTTTCCAGACCATGTTCGGAAGCGTACTGTTTTATAGCTGCTGCCTCTTGCCCTACACCGCAAAGATAATAATGCAGATTGTCATTCTTTATCTTTGCCATGGCTTTAACTATCGTTATATTATTCTTATTGCTGTTGAGTTCACCCACTGAGATAACAGCAATATCGTCATGATCCAGACCAAGTTCTGCACGCTTGCTTTCCCTGTGTTGTGTAATACCGTCATAGACCGAAAGATCTATCCCGACACCATGAACGTATTTAAGACTGCCGCCTTTTTTCAGCCTGAATGCTTTTGCAGCTTCAAAGTCCTCAAGGTTTATGGTAACAAGAACATCGGTATACTTTGCAAAAAACTTTTCTATATTATAAAAAACAGTGCGGTTGACAAAAGGCGCTCCCTTATAAAAATGGAAACCGTGTGCCTGATAGATGACTTTATCAACTCCGCACTTTTCTGCGGCAAGTCTGCCGACAATACCGCCGATCGGGGTATTGCAGTGTATCAGGTCAAATTTTTCACGCTCTGTAATAGCCTTTATCTGACGATAAGCCTTATAATTGCGTGGGTCATACGGAGCACGTATGAAATCAATCTGATATATCTTAATGCCGTATTTTTCTTCATCGGCTCTTCTTGCTGCTTCATCGGGATAATTCCAGTTTCCTGCAATTGAAAACTCTATTCCCAGTTTCCTGGCAGCACACATTGCGGAATAGGAAAAATTATTTACCTTTTCCGCAATATTTAGTATATATAACATTTTCATCGGCTTATCGACCTCTGAATCTGTATTCATTCATTTTTCGTCCCTCTGGTGAGAAATAGCTTCCTGCCAGCTCGAATCCGTTCTTTACGTAAAATCTGTTCACAGCATCATTGCCGATGGCATCTGTCTCAAGGTTGATATATTCATATTCGTCAAAATCTACCATACCTTTAAGGTGATCTATGAGCTTAGAACCTATCCCCTTCTGTCCGATACGTGGATCGACACATATCGAAGCCAGTTCGACATACTTCTCATTCTTTACAACAGAATCGCTTTTTTTGAAAGCTCCGAGAAGGCGCTTGATAAATGAAGGATGCCTGATCGCAGCTCCCACTGAGTATACAGCGAATCTTAAAAGATGATGCTTCATAAGTCCCTTGTAGAAATTCGGGTAATCATTTGAATAAGCAATAAAACCTGCCAGTCTGCCGTTGTTTTCGGCAATAATTATCCCCGACCTGTCATCGTCAAGATATCCTTCATACAGAGCATCGAGAAAATTCACGCCGAGCTGAGTGAGAAAGAAATCGGGAAAGGCACGGACATGAAGACGTGACAGCTTACGTATCTTATCCTTTTCTGATGAAGACATTTTTCTGATCGATACCATCTGATAATCTCCTCAATCATATTCTTTTCCCAGAACCGCAAGAACAGTTCTGATCATTGTCAGCAGCTCACGTAAAAATGAAAAACGTTCTATGGAATTAAGGTTCCATACCATTTTACCGGGCAGCACCTGTTCTATATAGGTCTTATCAACATCTTCTGAAGCGCTCAGAAGCTTATACTCATCCTTGTATCTTATTGATGCTTCACTTGTTATTCCGGCAGGAGTAAGCAGTGTAGCAAAAAATTCGGGACGATACTTCCTGACGTACTTTGAAGCCTCCGGACGTGTTCCGACAAAGCTCATAGTACCTTCGATCACATCTATGAGCTGAGGAAGTTCATCAAGGCGAAGTCCACGCAGTAAAGCGCCCACACGGGTTATCCTGTTATCGTTGCTGACAGTAACAGCTGTTCCGACGCTGTCTGCATTATCTACCATTGTACGGAATTTATGTATCCTGAACTTCTTACCGTAAGTAGTTATTCTTTCCTGACGATACATAACAGGTCCCTTTGAATCGAGCTTTATCATTACTGCGATAACTATCATCGGGATAGCAGCGATAAAGAGAAGTATCCATGCGGTAATGAGGTCAAACGCTCTCTTAACAGCAAGATGCCTGCGTTTTTTCCAT
>Ga0255060_10000185_pt1 | contig 13203 bp, 10 predicted proteins | sample 172RNAGHGlowgp2_FD_183094 | JGI IMG/M metagenome (GOLD analysis project Ga0255060, IMG submission 183094) | Metatranscriptome of sheep rumen microbial communities from Palmerston North, Manawatu-Wanganui, New Zealand - 1728 RNA GHGlow gp2... | ecosystem: Host-associated > Mammals > Digestive... | reverse complement strand
GGTAAAACGATCTTTAAAAAGTGTTGATGATTATTTTTTAGCCGATGTAGCTCAGCTGGTAGAGCAGCTGATTTGTAATCAGCCGGTCGGCGGTTCGAATCCGTTCATCGGCTCAAAAAATGGTCTGGGGAGATACCAAAGTGGCCAACTGGAGCAGACTGTAAATCTGTTGTCGTAAGACTTCGGAGGTTCGAATCCTTCTCTCCCCACTACAGGGAAGATGTGCGGGAATAGCTCAGTTGGTAGAGCATCAGCCTTCCAAGCTGAGGGTCGCGAGTTCGAGTCTCGTTTCCCGCTCAAAAAGCCAATGTAGCTCAGGGGTAGAGCACTTCCTTGGTAAGGAAGAGGTCATGGGTTCAATTCCCATCATTGGCTCTTTTTTTGTGTTTATATATTAATAGGTAAATAAAGTAATTTAAGTATTATCATTAAATAAATTTGAAGTCATGGCTAAAGAGAAATTTGAAAGGACGAAACCGCACGTTAACATTGGTACCATTGGACACGTTGACCACGGTAAGACCACATTAACATCTGCTATTACTAAGGTATTGGCAAAGAAGGGCTTGTCGGAAGTAAAGGATTTTGACTCAATCGACAACGCTCCAGAAGAAAAGGAAAGAGGTATAACCATCAACACAGCTCACGTTGAATACCAGACTGAAACCCGCCACTATGCACACGTTGACTGCCCAGGTCACGCCGACTATGTAAAGAACATGGTTACTGGTGCTGCTCAGATGGACGGTGCTATCTTGGTAGTTGCTGCAACTGACGGTCCTATGCCACAGACAAACGAACACGTACTTCTCGCTAAGCAGGTAAACGTACCTAAGATGGTTGTTTTCCTCAATAAGTGCGATATGGTTGACGATGAAGAATTGCTCGACCTCGTAGAAATGGAAGTTCGTGACCTTCTTACTAAGTATGATTTCGACGGTGACAACACTCCGGTTATCCGCGGTTCTGCACTTGGTGCTTTGAACGGCGAACCTCAGTGGGAAGCTAAGGTTGAAGAACTTATGGCTGCTGTTGACAGCTGGATTCCTCTGCCAAAGCGTGAGAACGAAAAGCCATTCTTGATGCCTGTTGAAGACGTATTCTCGATCACTGGTCGTGGTACTGTTGCAACTGGTCGTATCGAAACTGGTGTTATCCACGTTGGTGATAAGGTTCAGATCGTTGGTTTGAGCGACGAATTCAAGGACACCACCGTTACCGGTGTTGAAATGTTCCGTAAGCTCCTCGACGAAGGTGAAGCTGGTGACAACGTAGGTTTGTTGCTCCGCGGTATAGACAAGGACGAAGTTAAGAGAGGTGAAGTTATCGCTGCTCCTGGTTCAATCCACCCGCACACTCACTTCAAGGCTGAAGTTTACGTTCTTACTAAGGAAGAAGGTGGACGTCACACTCCATTCCAGAACCACTACCGTCCTCAGTTCTTCTTGAGAACTTTGGATATCACTGGCGAAATCGCTCTTCCAGAAGGAACCGAAATGGTAATGCCTGGTGATAATGTAACTATTGACGTTACTTTGATTTACCCGGTTGCATTGAACGTAGGTCTCCGTTTCGCAATCCGCGAAGGTGGTAGAACAGTTGGTGCTGGTCAGATTACCGAAATCGTTGAATAATTAATGATTTACATAAAGTGATGGGAGTTTCTCCCGTCACTTTGTAATACGGGTGTAGCTCAGTTGGTAGAGCACTAGTCTCCAAAACTAGGTGTCGGGAGTTCGAGCCTCTCTACCCGTGCAAGACAAAGAATTATACGCTATAATGAAGAAGATTAAAGCATATTTCGCCAACGTTTACGAAGAGTTGGTTAAGAAAGTTACCTGGCCGAAATGGTCAGAACTTCAAAGTAGTGCAATAGTGGTAATGGTTGCTTCCTTAATATTTGCTCTTGTAATCTTTGTAATGGACTTTGCATTCAAAGGTCTGTTGGAATGGGTTTACAAGATATTTTATTAAACCAGTTTTTTTCGATTGGAGTTATGTCAGAAGTTACTAAAAAATGGTATGTTGTGCGCGCATTGAGCGGCAAGGAGAAGAAGGTGAAGGAGTATCTCGAAAGCGAAATCCAGCATCGTAATCTTACCGAGCAGGTGCCTCAGATACTAATTCCAACAGAAAAAGTTTATCAAGTTAGAAACGGAAAGCCAGTTCACAAGGAAAGAAATTTCTTCCCGGGCTATATCCTTATCCAAGCTGCCCTCGATGGTGAGGTCGAGCATGTGATAAAGAGCGTGACCGGCGTGATAGGTTTTCTTGGAACCAAAGACGGAAAGGCAGTTCCCCTGAGAAACGACGAGGCTGCAAGGATTCTCGGCAAGGTTGATGAATTGTCCGAAAATGCGGACGAAATCACAGTGCCGTTCTTTGTTGGCGAGGCCGTAAAGGTGACCGACGGACCGTTCAACGGTTTCAGTGGTGTAATTGAAGAAGTGTATGATGAGAGGAAAAAATTGAAGGTTATGGTTACCATCTTCGGTAGGAAGACCCCAATTGAACTTCGATTCATGCAAGTCGAAAAAGAGTAATCTAAAGTAATAACGGAAAAGTTATGGCAAAACAGATTGGCGGTTTTATTAAACTGCAAATTAAAGGTGGTGCTGCAAATCCAGCTCCTCCGGTAGGTCCAGCTTTAGGTTCGAAGGGTTTGAACATCATGGAGTTCTGCAAGCAGTTCAACGGCAGAACCCAGACTCCGCAGACCGCAGGTAAGGTATTGCCTGTTGTCATCACTTATTATAGTGACAAGTCCTTCGACTTCGTAGTAAAGACCCCGCCGGTTGCCGTTCAGTTGATGGAAGTTGCTAAGGTTAAGAAGGGTTCGTCAGAACCTAACCGTTCGAAGGTCGGCTCTATCACTTGGGATCAGGTGAAGACCATAGCCGAAGGTAAGATGGTTGACATGAACGCTTTCACAATCGACTCGGCAATGAGCATGGTTGCAGGAACAGCTAGAAGTATGGGAATCGCAGTAAAGGGCGACTCTCCAATTAAGAAATAATTTAAGTACTTTTTGAAATGACAAAAATTAGTAAGAAAAGAAAAGTTGCTTTGTCTAAAATAGAAAATGGCAAGAAGTACGATCTTCAGGAAGCTGCTAAATTAGTAAAGGAAATAACTTACACAAAGTTCGATGCATCTGTTGATTTGGATGTTCGCCTTGGTGTTGACCCTCGTAAGGCCAACCAGATGGTAAGGGGTATCACCACATTGCCTCACGGAACCGGTAAGCAGGTTCGCGTATTGGTATTGTGTACTCCCGACAAGGAGCAGGAAGCCAAGAATGCAGGCGCTGACTATGTAGGTTTGGATGACTATATCGAGAAGATCCAAGGCGGTTGGACCGATGTTGACATCATCATCACTATGCCGATGGTAATGGCTAAGATAGGTAAGTTGGGAAGAATATTAGGTCCTAGAGGCTTGATGCCAAACCCAAAGACCGGAACAGTTACCATGGAAGTCGGTAAGGCAGTAGAGGATGTTAAGAAGGGTAAAATCGACTTCAAGGTTGACAAGTTTGGTATCATTCACGCTGGTATCGGTAAGGTTTCGTTCGAAGCCAACAAGATAGCCGACAACGCAAACGAATTGCTCCAGACTATCATCAAGTTGAAGCCGGCAGCTGCTAAGGGAACTTACGTAAAGAGCGTTTACCTTTCAAGCACAATGAGTCCTGGAATAGAAATCGATACAAAAACAATTAATTAGTAACACACGAGTATGAAACGAGAAGACAAGAATGCTCTTATCGAGAGCCTGAAGTCAGCAGTAGAACAATACAATCACTTCTACGTAGCCGACATTTCAGGATTGAACGCTAAGCAGACATATACGCTTAGAAAAAAATGCTTCGAGAAAGACATTGAACTGATTGTTGTTAAGAATACCTTCTTTAGAAAGGCATTGGAACGTATCGGCAACGGTTACGAAGAATTGTATCCCGTTTTGGTTGAAAATTCCGCAGTAATGTTCTGCAACACGGCTAACGTGCCTGCAAAGCTCATCAAGGAATTGAACCAGAAGAGCGACAAGCCTCTTTTCAAGGGTGCATACGCTGAGGAATCCATCTATGTCGGACAGTCCAACCTCGAGGCATTAGCTAGCCTCAAGTCTAAGGAAGAACTTATTGGTGATGTTATATTATTGTTGCAGTCGCCGATGAAGACCGTATTGGGACAACTCGAATCAGGCAAAAATTTATTAGGAGGTTTAGTAAAAACCTTATCAGAGAGAGAATAAAAGAATTTAAAAGTTAAAAAAGTTAAAAATTTATAAAAATGGCAGATCTTAAGAAATTGGCAGAAGAATTAGTTAATCTTACTGTTAAAGACGTAAACGAATTGGCAAACATCCTTAAGGAAGAATATGGTATCGAACCAGCAGCAGCAGCAGCAGTAGTAGCAGCTCCAGCAGCAGGCGCAGCAGCAGAAGCAGCAGCAGAAAAGACCGAATTTGATGTAATCCTCAAGGCAGCTGGTCCAAAGAAATTGGACGTAGTAAAGGTTGTTAAGACTTTGACTGGCCTCGGATTGAAGGAAGCCAAGGAATTAGTTGACGCAGCTCCAAAACCTGTAAAAGAAGGTGTTGCTAAGGACGAAGCAGAATCTTTGAAGAAGCAGTTGGAAGAAGTTGGAGCAGAAGTTGAACTTAAATAAACGACTTTTGTTGCATAATTTATAGGTTTAGACCCCCTCGGGGGGTTTAAACCTTTGTTGGTTTAGGTTCATTTTTAAAAATTGCGACAATGGCTGTTAATACAAATCAAAGAATAAATTTTTCAACAACAAGGAATCAGCTGGAATATCCGGATTTCTTGGAAATACAAATAAAATCGTTTAAAGATTTCGTTCAGCTCGATTCAACCGCTGAACAAAGAAAGTCGGAAGGGTTATATCAGGTTTTCGCCGAAAACTTCCCTATAACCGATACCCGCAACAATTTCGAACTGCAGTTTATCGACTATACCTTGGACCCTCCAAGATACAGCATCGAGCAGTGCATTGATAGAGGTCTTACATATTGCGTTCCGCTGAAAGCCAAGCTGAGACTTACCTGCAGCGACGAGGAGCACGAAGACTTCGAAGATTCCATTCAGGATGTATGGTTAGGTACAATACCTTATATGACACCGAGCGGTACTTTCGTTATCAACGGTGCCGAAAGGGTCGTGGTATCACAGTTGCACAGGTCGCCAGGCGTATTCTTCAGCCAGTCGATGCATACCAACGGTACCAAATTGTATTCGGCAAGAGTTATCCCGTTCAAGGGTGCTTGGATAGAATTTGCTACCGATATAAATACAGTGATGTATGCTTATATCGACAGAAAGAAGAAATTGCCTGTAACAACTTTGTTGAGGGCTATAGGTTTCGAAAACGATAAGGATATTCTTGAAATCTTTGATTTGGCAGACGAAATAAAGGTTTCAAAGACCGCTTTGAAGAAGGTTGTCGGAAGACGCCTTGCCGCAAGAGTACTTAAGACTTGGATTGAGGACTTCGTTGACGAAGATACCGCAGAAGTTGTATCTCTCGAAAGAAATGAAATTGTTCTCGACCGCGAGACCGTTATCGAAAATGAACACATTGATAAGATTGTGGAAGCTGGTGTAAAGACTATCCTCCTCCACAAGGAGAATCAGAAGATTTCCGACTACGCAATCATCTACAACACTTTGCAGAAAGATACCTGCAACTCCGAAAAGGAAGCAGTTTTCTATATATACCGCCAGCTCAGAAATGCAGAACCACCCGACGAGGCAACAGCACGCGACGTCATCGACAAGCTGTTCTTCTCCGATAAGAGATACGACCTCGGCGATGTTGGCCGCTACAGAATCAACCAGAAGCTGGCTCTTGATGTACCGGATACTACCCGCGTACTTACTAAGGAAGACATCATCGCCATCATAAAGTACTTGATTGAACTTATCAACTCGAAGGCTGATGTTGATGATATCGACCACTTGAGCAACCGTAGGGTAAGAACCGTTGGCGAGCAGCTCGCAAACCAGTTCAGCGTTGGTTTGGCTCGTATGGCTCGTACCATCAGGGAAAGAATGAACGTTCGTGACAATGAAGTTTTCCACCCGATGGACCTTATCAACTCGAAGATTTTGTCTTCGGTGATAAACTCGTTCTTCGGAACTAACCAGTTGTCGCAGTTTATGGACCAGATTAACCCGTTGGCAGAAATTACCCACAAGAGACGTCTGTCGGCTTTGGGTCCTGGCGGTCTGTCGCGCGAAAGAGCTGGTTTCGAAGTCCGTGACGTTCACTACACTCACTACGGCCGTGTGTGCCCGACTGAAACCCCTGAAGGACCAAACATCGGTCTTATCTCTTCGCTTTGCGTTTACGCTAAGATTAACAACCTCGGTTTCATCGAGACTCCTTACAGAAAGGTTTCCGATAATGCTGTAAGCTTCAACGATATAGTATATCTGAGCGCAGAACAGGAAACTGGTTTGGTGGTGGCTCAGGCAAATGCAGAAGTCGATGACAAAGGCAAGTTCCAGAGCAACAGGGTTAAGGCAAGAAAGGAAGGCGACTATGTGGTTGTTACTCCCGAAGAAGTTCAGCTTATGGACGTTGCTCCTAACCAGATTTCATCCATCGCAGCATCATTGATTCCTTTCTTGGAGCACGACGATGCTAACCGTGCGTTGATGGGTTCGAACATGATGCGTCAGGCTGTTCCGCTGCTTCGTCCCGAAGCTCCAATCGTCGGTACCGGCATCGAGCACATGGTTGCTCAGGATTCGAGGATACTTCTCGTTGCCGAAGGTAGTGGCGTTGTCGAATATGTTGACGCTGAAAAGATTATCATAAAGTACGACAGGACAGACGAGGAAAGGTTCGTAAGCTTCGTCGGCGATTCTGTTGAATACAAGATTCCGAAATTCAGGAAGACAAACCAGAATACATGCATCAATCTTCGCCCTGTTGTAACAAAGGGACAGAAGGTTACCAAGGGTATGATTCTTACCGAAGGTTACGGAACTCAGGGCGGTGACCTCGCTTTGGGTCGCAACTTGAAGGTTGCTTTCATGCCTTGGAAGGGTTACAACTACGAGGATGCAATCGTGCTTAACGAAAGGGTTGTGCGCGAGGACTTCTTCACATCTATCCACATCACCGACTATCAGCTCGAAGTTCGCGAAACCAAGCGTGGTATGGAGGAACTTACTTCCGATATTCCTAACGTTAGCGAAACCGCAACCAAGGACCTTGACGAAAACGGTATCATCCGCGTTGGTGCAAGGGTTAAGCCTGGCGATATAATGATAGGTAAGATTACACCTAAGGGCGAAAGCGACCCGTCACCAGAAGAGAAACTCTTGAGAGCTATCTTCGGTGAAAAGGCTGGCGATGTTAAGGATGCTTCATTGAAGGCTTCCCCATCGACAAGCGGTGTTGTTATCGACAAGAAGTTGTATTCGAGAAGCATAAAGGACAGAAAGACAAAGACTCAGGACAAGATATTGGTAGAGGCAATCGAAGAAGTCGAAAGGAAGGAACTCGACAAGCTGAAGGATATTCTTATCGACAAGTTGTTTGTCCTTGTAAACGGAAAGACTTCGCAGGGCGTAAAGGACAACCTGGACCAGGTTGTAATACAGAAGGGCGTAAAATATACCCAGAAGTTGTTGCAGGGCGTTGACTTCATCAACGTTAACCCCAACAAGTGGACGACCGACAAGTCGCGCAACGACCAGATAGCAAAGATTTTGTTCAACTATATGGTTGAATACAAGAAGATTACTGGTAAGTACAGACGCGAAAAGTTAGATATTACCATTGGCGACGAACTTCCATCGGGCATCATGCAGATGGCTAAGGTTTACCTCGCAAGCAAGCGTGTAATCAGAGTTGGTGATAAGCTCGCAGGCCGTCACGGTAACAAGGGTATCCTTGCACGTATCGTACGTCAGGAAGATATGCCTTTCCTTGACGATGGTACTCCTGTTGACATTGTACTTAACCCGTTGGGCGTGCCTTCGCGTATGAACCTCGGTCAGATTTACGAAACCGTTCTCGGTTGGGCAGGACGCGTTCTCGGATGCAAGTTCGCAACTCCTATCTTCGACGGTGCAAGCCTCGAACAGATTTGCGAATACACCGACAAGGCAGGTGTTCCTCGCTACGGAAAGACTTGGTTGTACGACGGTGGCACAGGCCGCAAGTTCGACCAGCCTGCAACTGTTGGTGTCATCTACATGCTGAAACTCGGTCACATGGTCGAGGACAAGATGCACGCACGTTCGATTGGTCCATACTCACTTATCACTCAGCAACCGTTGGGAGGTAAGGCTCAGTTCGGTGGACAGCGTTTCGGTGAAATGGAAGTCTGGGCACTCGAGGCATTCGGTGCAGCAAACGTACTGCAGGAAATACTTACTGTTAAGTCTGATGATGTTGTCGGCAGGGCAAAGACATACGAAAGCATTGTCAAGGGCGAACAGATGCCAGTGCCGGGAATCCCCGAATCGTTGAATGTGTTGTTGCACGAATTAAGAGGTTTGTGCTTGAAAATTAATCTTGAATAATTGATAAAAATCTGGTAAAATGGCTTTTAGAAAAGATACAAAAGTTAAGACCAACTTTACAAAGATAACCGTAAGCCTTGCTTCTCCTGAAGAGATTCAGGACTTGTCGAGCGGCGAAGTTACAAAACCCGAAACCATTAACTATAGGACTTACAAGCCCGAAAGAGATGGTTTGTTCTGCGAAAGAATTTTCGGTCCGTGCAAGGATTACGAGTGCCATTGCGGTAAGTACAAGAGAATTAGATATAAAGGTATCGTTTGCGACAGATGTGGTGTCGAGGTAACAGAAAAGAAGGTTCGTAGGGAAAGAATGGGTCACATTAAGCTCGAAGTGCCAGTAGCTCATATCTGGTATTTCAAGACCCTCCCGAACAAGATTGGTTATCTGCTCGGTCTGCCGTCAAAGAAACTTGATGCTGTAATATATTATGAAAGGTATATCGTTTTGCAGGCTGGCGCAAAGGCTGCCGATGGCGTTGCAGAACTCGACCTTTTGACCGAAGAGGAATATGTACAGATAATCGATTCTCTTCCACGTGAAAACCAGATGCTTGAAGATACCGACCCCAACAAGTTCATCGCTAAGATGGGTGCCGAGGCTATCCTCGAGTTACTGAGAAAGATAGACCTTGACAAGTTGTCGTACGAACTTCGTGACAAGGCTGGCAAGGAAACTTCGCAGCAGAGAAAGGCTGAAGCTTTGAAGAGATTGAACGTCGTTGAAGCATTCAGAATGTCGAAGGACATCAACAAGCCCGAATGGATGATTGTTCAGGTTATTCCTGTTATTCCTCCCGAGCTCCGTCCTTTGGTTCCGCTGGATGGTGGACGTTTTGCTACTTCCGACCTCAACGACCTTTACCGTAGGGTTATCATTAGAAACAACCGTCTGAGAAGACTTCTCGAAATAAAGGCTCCAGAAGTTATCCTCCGCAACGAAAAGCGTATGCTTCAGGAAGCCGTTGATTCATTGTTCGACAACTCAAGGAAATCGAGCGCAGTTAAGACCGATGCTAACAGGCCTCTCAAGTCGTTGAGCGACAGCTTGAAAGGTAAGCAAGGACGTTTCCGTCAAAACTTGCTCGGTAAACGTGTCGACTTCTCGGCTCGTTCGGTTATCGTTGTAGGTCCAGAACTTCACATGCACGAGTGCGGTCTTCCGAAGGATATGGCTGCTGAACTTTACAAGCCGTTCGTTATCCGTAAGTTGATGGAACGCGGTATTGTAAAGACAGTTAAGTCGGCTAAGAAGATTGTTGAGCGCAAGGACCCGGTTGTATGGGACATCCTTGAAAACGTAATGAAGGGTCACCCGATACTACTTAACCGTGCTCCTACGTTGCACCGTCTTGGTATTCAGGCATTCCAGCCAAAACTTATCGAAGGAAAGGCAATCCAACTTCACCCGCTCGTATGTACGGCATTCAACGCCGACTTCGATGGTGACCAGATGGCTGTACACTTGCCGTTGGGCAACGCTGCCGTTATGGAAGCTCAAATCCTTATGCTTGCTTCGCACAACATCCTTAACCCTGCAAATGGCGCTCCTATCACGGTTCCATCACAGGATATGGTTCTCGGTCTGTACTACATCACCAAGGAAAGAACAGGCGAACAGGGTGAAGGTCAGACATTCTACGGTCCGCAGGAAGTTATTATAGCATACAACGAGGGCAAACTTGGTCTTCACGCAAAAATCAAGGTTAAGCACCACGATGTTGACGAAAACGGAAATTTCATCGAACATATTATCGAAACAACTACTGGTCGAGTATTGTTCAACCAGGTTGTTCCGAAGGAATACGGATATATCAACCAGCTCCTTACAAAGAAATCTTTGAGGGACATCATCGGTAACCTTATCAATAAGTGCGGAACTGCAACTACAGCAAGGTTCCTCGACGATATCAAGAATATGGGTTACTACAACGCTTTCATCGGCGGTCTGTCGTTCAACCTCGACAACGTTATCGTTCCTGACGAAAAGGCTCAGCTTATCCAGGATGGTTACGACCAGGTTGACGAAATCATGTTCAACTTCAGCAACGGTTTCATTACCGATACTGAACGTTACAACCAGGTTATCGACGTTTGGACCAATGTAAACGCCAAGTTGAGTATCGCCGTGATGAAGAAACTTTCGACCGACGACCAGGGATTCAACTCAGTATATATGATGCTTGACTCTGGTGCCCGTGGTTCTAAGGAACAGATTAGCCAGTTGTGCGGTATGAGAGGTCTTATGGCTAAGCCGCAGAAGTCTGGTACAGGCGCAAGCGAAATCATCGAAAACCCAATTCTTGCTAACTTCAAGGAAGGTCTTTCGATTCTCGAATACTTCATCTCCAGCCACGGTGCTCGTAAGGGTCTTGCCGATACCGCTCTTAAGACGGCTGATGCTGGTTACTTGACCCGTCGTCTTGTCGATGTGGCTCACGATGTAATCATCACCGAGGAAGACTGCGGTACATTGCGCGGACTTGAAGTTTCTGAACTCAGAAAGGACGACGGCGAACTTATCGAATCGTTGTACGACCGTATCTTGGGTAGAATCAGTGTTCACGATGTATTCCATCCACAGACCAACGAACTTATCGTTGCTTCGGGTGAAGAAATTACTGAAGACATTGCTAAGATAATAGCTGACTCTCCAATCGAGAAGGTTGAAATCCGTTCGGTTCTCACCTGCGAATCGCATAGGGGCGTTTGCGCTAAGTGCTACGGACGTAACCTTGCAACCCACAGAATGGTTCAGAAGGGCGAGGCTGTAGGTGTTATCGCTGCTCAGTCAATCGGTGAACCTGGTACTCAGCTTACTCTTCGTACATTCCACTCTGGTGGTATCGCTGGTAACATCGCAAGTGAATCTACAATCACTGCAAAGTACGACGGTATTCTTGAAATCGATGAACTCCGTACAGTATCTCACGAAGAGGAAGGTGGTAATGTTGACATCGTTGTTACCCGTATGGCCGAACTCAAGATTCTCGACCCGGGAACAAAGATTGCATTGGTTAACAAGACATTGCCTTACGGTTCAAGATTGTATTTCAAGAACGGTGACCTCGTTAAGAAGGGCGACAAGATTTGTGAATGGGACCAGTACAATATTGTAATCATTTCCGAATATACTGGTAAGCTTGTCTTCGAAGATGTTGTCGAAGGTGTTAACTTCAAGCAGGAAATTGCTCCGCAGACAGGTTTCATCGAGAGGATAATTACCGAAACCAAGGATAAGTCCAAGATTCCTGTTGCAAAGATTGTTGACAAGAACAAGGAAGTCCTTGCAGTTTACAACTTGCCTGTAGGCGCACGTCTGATGAAGAACGAGAAAGACCAGATTCTGGCAGGTGACATCCTCATCAAGATGCCGAAGGTTGTAGGTAAGGGTGGTGATATCACGGGTGGTTTACCACGTGTAACCGAGTTGTTCGAGGCTCGTAACCCATCCAACCCTGCTGTTGTATCCGAAATTGACGGTGTTGTCCAGTTCGGTAAGGTTAAGCGTGGTAACCGCGAAATCGAAATTGTTCCGAAGGAAGGCAACTCGAAGAAATACTTGGTTCCGCTGTCAAAGCAGATACTTGTTCAGCCGAACGACTACATCAAGGCTGGTACTCCGCTTATCGATGGTGCTATCACTCCATCCGACATCCTTGCTATCAAGGGTCCGACCGCAGTTCAGGAATATCTTGTAAACGAAATTCAGGATGTTTACCGTCTGCAGGGTGTTAAGATTAACAACAAGCACTTCGAAGTTATCGTACGCCAGATGATGAGAAAGGTTCTCGTAGAAGACCCGGGTGACACCCAGTTCCTCGAGAATCAGGTTGTTGACAAGTGGGAATTCAGGCAGGAAAACGACTCTATCTTCGACAAGAAGGTAGTCGTTGACGCTGGCGATTCCGAGAACTTCACCGCAGGTCAGATAGTTTCTTACCGCAGACTCCGCGATGAAAATTCAATGTTGAAGCGTAAGGACAAGAAGTTGGTTGAGGCACGTCCAGCAATTCCAGCAACATCAAGCCAGGTATTGCAGGGTATCACCAAGGCTGCTTTGCAGACATCAAGCTTCATGTCGGCTGCATCATTCCAGGAAACCACAAAGGTATTGAACGAGGCTGCTATCCGCGCTAAGGAAGATACTCTCGAAGGTATGAAGGAAAATGTTATCGTCGGTCACTTGATTCCTGCAGGAACAGGTCTGCGCGAATTCCAGAGCTTGCGCGTATGCAACAAGGCCGAAATTGCTCCTTATCTTGAAACTATGGAACAAAACAATGAAATTTAATAGCTATGGCAGAGAATAACAACCAGTTGAACATTGAATTGGACGATACGATAGCACAGGGTACATACGCAAACCTTGCTGTAATAACCCACTCGTCATCGGAATTTATACTTGACTTCGTAAGGGTTATGCCCGGTGTGCCAAAGTCGAAGGTGCAGTCGAGGATAATACTTACTCCCGAACATGCAAAGAGACTTTTGCGAGCATTGCAGGACAATATCCAGAAGTTCGAGTCCAATTTTGGCCAGATAGAAATTCAATCTTCAAAGTTGCCGATGAATTTCGGAGGCAATACTGCAAAGGCATAAATAGACTCGAACTTCTGGATATTGTCCTGCAATGCTCG
>Ga0255060_10000183_pt1 | contig 13214 bp, 8 predicted proteins | sample 172RNAGHGlowgp2_FD_183094 | JGI IMG/M metagenome (GOLD analysis project Ga0255060, IMG submission 183094) | Metatranscriptome of sheep rumen microbial communities from Palmerston North, Manawatu-Wanganui, New Zealand - 1728 RNA GHGlow gp2... | ecosystem: Host-associated > Mammals > Digestive... | reverse complement strand
TAAAATGAAGACCAAGTCCGCTGCCAAGAAGCGTTTCCAAGTAACCGGCGGCGGCCATCTGAAGAGAAAGCACGCTTATCATGGCCACATCCTGACCAAGAAGAGCCAGAAGAGAAAACGTAATCTCGACCACACCGCCATCGTGGAGAAGGCCGACGAGAGAGTTATCAAGCAATTGCTTCTCATGTAATTAACTAAATGTGTAATTTGTCCCAGCAGAGAAGTTCTCGAAAGGAGCGAGGCGCTGGACGAAAAAATCAAACAAAATGACAAGATCAGTCAATGCAGTGGCTTCAAGAGCCAGAAGAAAGAAAATCCTGAAGAAGACCAAAGGTCAGTTCGGTACGAGAAAGAACGTCTGGACTGTGGCGAAAAACTCTTACGAAAAGGGTCAGACCTACGCTTATCGCGACAGAAGAAACAAGAAGCGCGAGTTCCGCAGCCTGTGGATCGTCCGTATCAACGCCGCCGTGCGCGAATATGGTATGAACTACAGCCAATTCATCAACAAGCTGAACTTGGCCGGCATCGAGATGAACCGCAAGGTTCTGGCCGACCTCGCCCTCAACAACCCCGAGGCTTTCAAGGCCATTGTCGAGAAGGTGAAGTAAACCGCGTTATTGTTATGATAACAACAAAGTCCCAGCCTTGCGGTTGGGATTTTTTTTGTATCTTTGCATTCACTATGGATTTCAAACTTGTCTCCGATTTCGAGCCTACTGGCGACCAGCCCGAAGCCATCAAGCAGTTGGTGGACGGCATCAACCGTGGCGACCGTGCCCAGACGCTGCTCGGCGTGACGGGCTCTGGCAAGACGTTTACCATTGCCAACGTGCTGGCACAACTCAACCGTCCGGCCTTGGTTTTGAGCCACAACAAGACCCTTGCAGCGCAGCTTTACGGCGAGTTCAAGCAGTTTTTCCCCGAAAACGCGGTGGAGTATTTCGTCTCTTATTACGATTATTACCAACCTGAGGCGTTCATCCCGGCCACCAACACCTATATAGAAAAAGACTTGGCCATCAATGCCGAAATCGACAAGATGCGCTTGGCCACGACCTCGGCTTTGCTTTCGGGACGGCGTGATATTATCGTAGTTTCCTCAGTGTCATGTCTTTATGGTATCGGCAACCCTGAGGATTTCGGGAAAAACATCATCTATCTGGAGCGTGGCATGAAAATCGGGCGCGACGATGTGGCTAAGGCTTTGGTGAGTGCGCTTTATGTGCGCAATGAAATCGAGTTCACGCAAGGCAAGTTCCGCATCAAGGGCGAGACGATGGACGTGTTTCCGGCCTACGCCGACTTTGCCTACCGCATCGTGTTTTGGGACGACGAAATCGACAGCCTTGAGATGTTCAATCCTGTGACGGGTCGCCGTATGGAGGAACTTCCGGGGATTACCATTTTCCCGGCCAACATTTTTGTCACTTCGCAGGCCAAGCTCAATTCCGCTGTCGCAGAGATTCAGGACGACATGTTCAAGCAGACCGAGTATTTCCGTGAGATAGGGAAGGGGCTGGAAGCCAAACGCTTGGAAGACCGTGTGAACTACGACATCGAGATGATGAAGGAGTTGGGCTATTGCTCAGGCATCGAGAACTATTCGCGTTATTTCGATGGGCGCAGTCCGGGCACGAGACCGTTCTGTCTGCTCGACTATTTCCCCGACGACTTCATCACCGTCATCGACGAGAGCCATGTCACCATCCCGCAAATCCGAGGAATGCACGGCGGCGACCGCTCGCGCAAGCAGACCTTGGTGGAATACGGATTCCGTTTACCGTCAGCGTTGGATAATAGGCCTTTGCAGTTCGATGAGTTTGAGGCACTTACGGGACAAACAATTTATGTCAGTGCCACGCCTGCCGACTTCGAGTTGCAACAGAGCGAAGGCGTGTATGTGGAACAGGTGATTCGTCCCACGGGCTTGCTTGATCCAGTGATTGAGGTAAGGCCAAGTTTGAATCAAGTTGACGACTTGATTGACGAAATCCACAAGGTGGTGGAGAAGAACCAGCGCGTGCTTGTCACCACGCTGACCAAACGCATGGCCGAGGAGTTGAATACCTATCTTAACAACCTGAAAATCAAGACGCGCTATATCCACTCCGATGTGGATACGATGGAGCGTGTGGAGATTTTGCAAGGCTTGCGCATGGGCGATTTTGATGTGTTGGTAGGTGTTAACCTTTTGCGCGAGGGTCTTGATTTGCCCGAAGTCAGTCTTGTGGCCATCCTCGATGCCGACAAGGAGGGTTTCTTGCGTTCGGAACGTTCCTTGACCCAGACGGCAGGTCGTGCTGCACGAAACGCCGAGAGCAAGGTCATCATGTATGCCGACACCATCACCGACTCGATGCGCAAGACCATTGACGAGACTGCCCGCCGCCGCGCCAAGCAAATGGCCTACAACGAGGCGCACGGCATCGTGCCCAAGACCATTGTCAAAGCCATCGACAATTCGTTGGGCACCTTGAAGAGCGGACAGCCCGCACCTGTGGCCTATGGCCAGCAGGCTTCTACGTCGATGGCCGCTGAAAGTCAAGCCGTTTACATGTCGAAGGAACAAATACAGAAGGCTATCCAGCAGGCGAAGAAAAACATGGAGAAGGCCGTCAAGGAGATGGACTTCCTCAACGCCGCCAAGTATCGCGACGAGATGATTGCTTTGCAGGAGAGATTATGAGTTGGGCGAAATCAGATTGCTTGCTATTTTTCGAGTTTGCGATTTTTTATGGAGAAGGTGATGTGTTATATGATGTCACTTAACCAATTGGCCATGGATAAATAGTCTCCTGAGAGTGGCACATTTTTTGGGAAAAAGTGTTGGATTAATGGCTAAAGTTTCGTTTTTTTTTGTATTTTTGCGCTGTAAATGTTTGTCAAGTGGCAACAGATAAGGTGACATATTGGATGGAAATTGCTGATTACGACATAGGTACAGCCGAGTCTTTGTTCAAGACAAGACGATGGCTTTATGTTGCATTTATGTGTCATCAGGCTATTCCTTTTCCGTCAGCTTTCCAAACAAGCCTGTCGCCAGATGATTGATGAAACCAAACAACTGATGCAATGGATACACGAAGAACTCTCAGCCGCGACGAAGCCCTCGAACTCGTCAGACGCTACAAGCGTGTCATAATGCCGCGTTTCCAGAAAGAGCCAAAAGTCTTCATGTTTGGCTCCTATTCGAAGGGCTATGCCAATCCTGACAGTGACATTGATGTTGCTGTCATAGTTCCAACGTATGGCGATAGAAAGTTTGAGATTTCCACATTGCTATGGCACGATGTAGACCAAGTGAGTTTCCTCATCGAACCAGTTCTGATGGCCGAAGACCGTTGGTCGCCTCTTTATGACGATGTGATGCGCACCGGCATCGCCGTTTAAACAATCATATAAAACTAAAGTATTACAAAAGAAATCCGCCCATGAACAAATAACCCTCCCGTACCTGACATATTTATAGAAAAAGCGTTAGCTTAACAGCTTGTGTATCGGAAATCTACCACATATTCGAAACACTACAGGCGATAAGCCGATGCTCACGTGTTTTCACGTGGGCTTTACTTATATAGTTGTAGTGTTTAGGCTGTGGTAGGCCGTCCGATACCAACTAGAGAAAAATACAGTAAAGCCTTCGTTTTTTTATTGCCCGCTCGGGACAAGGATAAATGCTGAAAATACGAATCTTTAAATATCAAACCTATGAAAATTAATACTTTACAACTGAAAAGGGCATTGGGAGTCGCCTTGTTCGTCTTGTTACTGAGTGTGATGGGGCTAACGAAAGCTGCTGCAAATGTCTTACAATCTTATGTAATTACTGCTTCGGCTAATCCGACAGTAGGAGGTTATGTGAGTGGTGCTGGAACCTACAATGAGGGAACATCATGCACTTTAAATGCTAGTCCAAGAACAGGATACACTTTTGTTTGTTGGACGAAGAATGGTGATGTGGTATCAGCAACTACTTCGTATACATTCACCGTTTCCGAAGATGCCACCTATGAGGCTCGTTTCTTGGCTTTACCTCCAGAGATCGGCGTACCCATAGGCAGTTACAATACAAGCAGTTATTATTTGCCTTGTGGCTGTATGGGTGGTTATTATTTGACTCAACAGATTTATACTTCGGATGAGATTGGTGGAGCCGGAACCATCAATAGCATAGCATTCTATAATATGCTTGCAAATACATCCCGTAATTGTGATTTTTATTTGAAACCCACGGAAAAAACTGTCTTTGATAACAATACCGATTGGGTGGCTGTAACCGATGCAGATAGAGTCTATAGTGGCAGCGTAACGTATAACGCAGATGCCTGGACGGTGGTTAACTTCGATATTCCATTCGAGTATGATGGTACTTCCAACCTTTTATTGGTTGTTCATGATTATACACAAAGCTATACTATGTTTGGTCTGCCTCTGTCTTTTCAGGTTACAAACACGAATGGTGATCAGTCACTATACATAATGGATAGAAGTACCAATTCTGGAGATTCCCCATTTGACCCAACAAATCCTTCCAATTATAATGGTACTTTATTCTCAGGAAAAAACAGAATCGTTTTTGGCGGTATTACTAATAGCGGTAATTATAATGTAAACGTAACTATTAATCCAGCAAATGCGGGTGTAGTGACCGGAGATGGCTCATATCAGTGGGGTAGTATATGTGTGCTTACGGTAACTCCTAATCCCTATTACCATGTTGAAAGTTGGACAAAAAATGGAGTAGAGATTTCAACAGATGCATGGTGCGCATTCCCTGTCGTGGATGATTGTCAAGTAGAGGTTAACATTGTCTCTAATACTATTGAATTTGCTGATGCCAATGTGAAAGCCATATGTGTGGCTAACTGGGACACTAACAATGATGGAGAGTTGAGGTATGCCGAGGCCGCAGCAGTGACGAATTTGGGTGAAGTGTTCAGAAACAATAGAACGATAACTTGTTTTGACGAATTTCAATATTTTACAGGAGTTACATCCATAGCTGACAACGCTTTCTTGTTTTGCAATTCATTGACATCTATCACTATTCCTAACACAGTCGTATCAATTGGTGAACATGCGCTTAGTTGGTGCAGATCATTAGCGCAAATAACCATACCAAGTTCAGTTACTTCAATTGGTGCTTATACGTTTACTTGTAGTGGTTTAACCAATATAACTATCCCGAATTCTGTATGTTTTATCGGGAATAGTGCTTTTGCGGGGTGTGCTAATTTGACCTCTATTATTCTTCCCAATTCGATTAATTCTATCAGGAATGGTACGTTCACTAACTGTAGCTCATTACCTTCTATTGACATACCTGATTCTGTGACTTCTATTGGAAACGATGCTTTTAATGGATGCCATGCCCTGACCAACTTCACAATCCCTAATACTGTTGTTTCTATAGGGAGACAAGCTTTTCATGGTTGCTCCAGCCTAAATACAATAGTCATTCCAAGTTCTGTCAGTAGTATAGGTACTAATCCTTTTACAGAGTGTACTGGTTTGGAACAAATTATTGTGGAATCGGACAATGTTTACTATGATTCCAGAGAAGGCTGTAACGCTATAGTTGCGACCGAATCTAATTGTTTGATTACAGGTTGCAAGAATACGGTCATCCCAAGCACCATAACTTCTATTGGTGATGAAGCTTTTTTGGCATGTAGGGGCCTAACTTCAATCTCCATTCCTAATACTGTTTCTTCAATTGGTTGGCATTCATTTACAGCTTGTAGCGGATTATCTTCCCTCGTTATCCCTAGCTCGGTGATTGTCATTGGTGAAGAGGCCTTTTCGTCTTGCTCTGGTTTGGAAATCATTTCCGTAGAACAAGGGAATCCCAATTATGATTCTAGATTCAATTGTAACGCTATTATCAAGACAAATACAAATGCTTTGGTTGTAGGATGCAAAAATACTATTATACCACAGAATGTTGCTTCGATTGGTGATGGTGCTTTTTCGGATTGTATCGGTTTGGTTTCAATTTCAATTCCTATTTCTGTAACTTCTATTGGATCGTTTGCATTTCACAAGTGCACTGGTCTTGCTTCAATTGCCATTCCTAATTCTGTCACTTCTATAGGTTGGGATGCCTTTAGTGAATGCAATGCGTTAACAACTATTAAGTTGCCTGAGTTAATAACTGCTATTGATGGCTTTACGTTTTCCAACTGTAATAATTTATCTTCCATATTAATCCCAAGTTCAGTAACGACTATAGGCAATAATGCATTTATGTATTGTACAGGCATGGCAAGTATGATTGTTCAGGCTTCGATTCCTCCAACATTGGGCTATAATGCTTTTGGGGAAGTTGATAAATCCATTCCTGTATATGTCCCTGCTGGAACCATAGAAGCATATCAATCGTCCGATGGTTGGAACGAGTTTTTCAATTTCATTGAATTAGAGACAATTGGGGTAGGTGATGGCACAAATACATCATTTCATGTTCCGTTCAATTCCTTCTACAATTTCTCTTTTGTTGAACAATTGTATCCTGCCAGTGAAATTGGCACTGCTGGCACTATAACCGCCATTGGTTTCAATATGGCAAGTAATAATACACAGTCGAATTCCGTTGTCGTGTTCATGAAGCATGTAACGAGAAGCCGATTTGAGGATATTTCGGACTACGAATCGGTTTCAGAAGAAGACATCGTGTTTGAGGGTAGTTGGGATGTTGCGAATGGTTGGCCGACGATTATACTTGATACTCCTTTTGAATATGACGGAACTAGCAATCTGTTGATTGCCATAGATGAGAATAAACCGGGTTTTGGAACGAGGGAGTTTTATGTTACAGAGGCTGACAGTTGCTGTTTGAATTACTATTCTGATGGTATTAACCCCAATCCATACATGTTGGAATCGTACGGCGGTTCCAAAGCCTTGAGGAGTCAACGAGCAAATTTACGAGTGTTTATTAATCCAGTAGAGTCGGAGACAACTTACTCTGTTAACGCTTTATGTGTTCCAAACGATGGAGGAAGCGTAGCTGGTGCTGGTATTTATGAAGAAAATTCAATTTGCTCTTTATCAGCAACCCCGAATGTAACAAATCTTTTCCTTTATTGGTCTGAAAATGGTGAAATTATCTCTATGGAAAATCCGTATGTTTTTGAAGTTCATTCTGATAGAGATTTAGTGGCTAACTTTTGCATGAGGGAAAACCATTGGATTCCAATCACGGGGAATCAGTACAACATGTCAGTGATAGGTTGTATAGTCATCAATGGAGAGGAACAAAATAACAACATTTTTGAAGTTGGGGCTTTTTGCGGGGATGAATGCCGAGGCTGTGCAATTGCAGAGTTTTTCCCGCCAACTCAACAATATGTTGTGTCTTTAACGATTCTCAGTAATGAATCTAGTGGTGAAAATATCACATTTCGTCTTTTTGACCGTGCTCTGGATCAAGAGCGAGATGATTTGATTTGCATGAATTCTTTGACCTTCGAGAATCAAGCTATTGTAGGAACCATGGATGATTGGTATGAATTTAGTTTCAACAGTACAAGAGATGTATCGGTAATCGTCAATCCAGCGGATGCAGGAACTGTTATGGGTCAAGGACAGTATGTGTTTGGTACACAAGTGACTTTGGAAGCTATTGCTAACGAAGGTTTCTCCTTCAGGAATTGGGTGCTGGATGGTGAGATTGTGTCATCAGACAATCCATATTCTTTTGTGGCTACAGAGACACTTATTTTTGAAGCAGTATTTGACTATGTGCAGTCACAATCATTTGTGGAAGGTTGGAGTTGGTGGTCCTCATGGACTGATGCCTCTGGTGCTGAAGGTTTGGAAATGTTGGAAAATAGCTTAGGAAACAGTGGGTTGTACATTATTTCCCAAAACGAAATCACTCGCAACTATTATCCGAGTTTGGGCTACAATTATTGGTTCGGCTCATTGACTGGCATTGAGATAGGGAAAGGGTATAAGGTGAACACATCTGAGCCTGTAGATGCAATTGTGATTGGCAATTTGGTTAATCCGATGGACTATCCTATAACTATTACACCAGGATGGAATTGGATAGGCTATCCATTGCATGTACAACAAAGCCCTGCTATGGTTTTCGCTAATTTCTATCCAATGAACAATGACGCAATTGTTAGCCAAGGAGCGATAGCAACTTACTATGAAGGGTACGGTTGGTTTCCACAATCATTTGTGATGACTCCGGGGAATAGCTACTTGTATAAATCGACTTCCTCTGTGGAAAAAACTTTGGTTTTCGGTAATGGAAGAAGCTCTGAGGCTCAAGAATCAAACTGGGAAGATTTGCGTCATTGGCGAAACAATATTCACGACTTTGCAGAAAACATTAATGTGATTGCGACAATTTACGTTGGTGATGAAGAACAATGCAATGATGCTTTGGAGGTTGGAGCCTTTGTGGATGGTGAATGTCGTGGTAGTGCCCGGTTGCTATATTTTGAACCGACAAATCGTTATTATGCCTTGTTGACAATTGCAGGTGAAGAAGGTGAACAAGTGGAGTTTCGCTTGATAGATACCAAAACGCAACAAATCAATACGAATTGTAAAAGTGAAATCATGTTTATCACCAATACCATTACGGGTAATTTGGATCAGCCTTATCCTATATGTTTTGAGGACAGAAATGATGATAAATATGCCTTGGTGTTTCCAAATCCAATTGACCATAATCAATCATTTACAATAAAAATGCCAGAAAATGAAGAGGTTTCAGAGTTGATAATTACTAATGCTTTGGGAACTCAAGTATGTCACGAAATGGGCGATATGGATGGCCTTTTCATGGAAGGACTTTCTGTTTCAGGGATATACTTGATAAAGGTATATTGCAAATCAGGAAAAGTGTACTATGATAAATTAATCGTAAAATAAAGTTGTAAACAATTATGAAAAATGAAATGAAAAGATTTGTTTTGACAATCATTGCTTTGGTATTGTTTGGCTCGCTTCATGCACAGGGACATTATTGGACTCCAATTACAGGAAACCAATACAATATGTATGTTTTTGGCGTAATATTGATAGACAATGTTGAGCAACAATCAACATTGCTGGAAGTAGGCGCTTTTAGTGGAGATGAGTGTCGAGGTACTGCATTTGCTGAGTTTTTCTCACCCACGCAGCAGTATGTCGTGACATTGACTATCCTCAGCAATGTGGTGAGCGGAGAAACAATCACTTTTCGATTGTATGATCATACCACAAACCAGATTCTAGAAAGCAGCAATTACATCGGTTTTGAAGATAGACTTTCAGTCGGCGAACCGTTTAATTGGTATCAATTTGAGTTTATAGCCCCGCATATTGATGCCTTCCACTTCACCACCGCCGGCCAATGGAGTAACGCCTCCAATTGGCAAGGCGGCACGCTGCCTGGCGCCCACGACGAGGTATTCATCGACGCGGCTTGCACGCTCGACCAAAACGCCATCGTGGGCGCTTTGACCGTCACCGATGGCCAGAACCTCACCCTTCAATCGGGCACGACTTTGACCGTTACGGGCGAACTGTCCAATGCAATCGCAACAGGTCTCGTCATCAATGATGGCGCACAGCTTGTCAATGCCTCTGCAAACGTCAGTGCGACGGTGAAGAAGGACATCGTCGCATACGGCACGAGCAACCCCGATGGCTGGTACACCATCGCCTCGCCTGTGGAAGGCATGGAAATTGAAGGAAGCGGTTTCGTCACGCCTAATTTCGACCTGTACCGCTACGATGAGACCAACCTGACAAATGCCGAATGGCAGAACTACAAGGCTAATCACCCCGACTTCATCACTTTTGAGGCGGGGCGCGGCTACCTTTATGCCAACAGCAACACGTTCTCGCCCGCTTTCGCGGGGACGCTGAACGCTGCGGAGGTCACCTACCCGCTGACCTGCACCGAGCGTCCCGATGCCTTGGGCGGCTTCAACCTCATCGGCAACCCGTTCCCGCACCAAATCTATAAAGGCGCAGGCGGAGCCATCGACAATGCCAACCTCGCTTCGGGCTACTATACCCTCACCAACGAAGGCGCATGGCACGTGCATACCTTTGAGGATGCCATCCAGCCCGGACAAGGCGTTTTGGTGAAGACCGTCGTGGCTACCGAACTCAAGTTCGGAAAGACAAACGCTCCGGCTTCGGCGGAGAACGGCGCCAAGGCTTCGGCAGGCCGGTTGGGCGTTGCCGTGGCCGGCAATGGGGGAGAGGATCGTTGCTTCGTTTACCTCGGTTCGGGCATCAGCCTCGAAAAGATGGACGGCTTCTCCGAAACCGTGCCAAGCCTCTGGATCCGTGACGATGGCCGCAACTTCGCCATCGCGCATGTCGGAAGCGAAAGCGAGACGCTGGACTTGATGTTCAAGAACCGGCTCGCTGGAACTTACGCCTTGACCGTCGACGCGAACGTGCCTGCTTTCAACTATCTCCATTTGATAGACCATGCCACGGGTGCCGATGTCGACCTCCTGCGGCAACCCACTTACACGTTCCATGCCACTGGAAACGAGAATGAGGCGCGTTTCGTGCTCGTTTTCAGGCACAACACCGGAATCGGCGAGGACGACGCTCTGGCTGAACCGGCGACCTTTTGCTTCGTCAAAGACAACATGCTGTATTTCAGCGTTGAAGCCGAACATGCCCAAGCGACGCTGACGGACGTTCTCGGTCGGGTGGTGAAATCGGCGGAAGTGAACGGCAACGGCATTTCGTTGGCCGATTTGCGGGCAGGCCTTTATGTGGTTCGCATGGTGAACGACGGTGCGACGAAAATACAAAAAGTAATCATCAACTAAAACGGAAACACGATGAAAAAGATAATGATAACTTTAAGTCTTGTCGTGGGGATTGCTGTAAGCACGCAAGCACAATACTATTCCAGCAAAGATGGTCGAGGTGGCGGTTTGTTTGGCCGAGGTTTAGTCGCTCATGAAATGTATTACGGACTAGGCTATGGGCAGAATAGCTTGCTGAACGACAATGGGTTGCCAGGCATTCCCAATGGCCACGATTTGGAGGGCGACCAACCTGCGCCGCTCGGTTCGGCTGTCGTGTTGCTGTCGGCACTTGGCGTGGCCTATCTGGTGGGCAAACGACGTAAGCAATGAGTAACAATTACATCAAGGGTCTCTCCGAGAGGCGGGACCCTTGTCGTATTTGCTTTAGATTCAAGGCGATTTTTAATAATCCTATGAAAGAATAAAACTTTTTTACCCACGCTAACGGAAAAGCCTTATCTTTGCCCCGATAAACAAACGAAATAGTATTACATTAACATTCACCGATGAACAATTAACCTCCCGAATCAGACCGGTTCGCTTTTACCATAGATTGTGAAAAGTCTATAGCCTAAAAATACAAATCAACAAAACAAACCATCTATGAAGAGATTTCTACTCATGACAATTTTGGTTTCACTGTCCGCACTATGTTTCGGACAGGATGTCGAGACGGTGTCGGAACGGTTCCATTACCGATACTTGAAAAAGGAACAGACCAAAGAGCAAATCCAAAAGGACAACGAGGAACGCCAACGCAACTGGCAGGAGGAACTGGCTGCAATGAAAGCCAACCTTGCCGAGGGGCAGCGCGTTTCCGACAATGTGAAGATTGAGGTACAGACGGATGTCGAGGACAACGACCTCATCATCTCGGTGGCCTACGAAACGCTTGTCGTAGCCGATGCCGCCGACGACTATGCCCTCGGCAAGTACACCATCCAAAACTCGAATGCCTGTATGTTGATGTGCAACTTCCTGAAAAGCAAGCTGGAAAACGATCTTGCCGACTACCTGAAGGAAGGTGCCAAGGTGGACGCGAAGATTACTGGTGCAACCGATGGCACGCCCATCCGCTCCCGCATTGCCTACAAAGGCGAATACGGCGACTTCACCGACAAGCCCATCACCTTGAATGGCGCTCCTTACAACATGACCGTGACGCAAAAATCGGGCGTGACCACCAATGGTCAACTGGCATTTCTGCGCACCCAAGGCGTTGAGGACTTTTTGAAGACGCAAGTGGAGCCTTTGAAGCACACCGAGAACACCTTCCAAAGTATCGCTGTAGAAAACAAGGAAAAAGGTGGCGGCTACCGTCGCGTATCGGTCGAGATGACCATTCGCGGCGCCTTTACTGAAGTGCAACCCGAAAAAACCGAGAAGCCATGAAGAAAAAAAGAATGATTTTGGCAGCCCTATTAATAATAGGTGTGCAAACGCTCATGGCACAGCAAGACAATGTGACCAACATCCGTGCTGTCCAGGAAGATAAGATGGTGACCATCACTTACGATTTGAAGACACGTTCCGATGTGCGCCTGCTGATTTCCATTGACGACGGTGAGCATTACACTGACACGATGAAAATAACAGGATTCGTCAACCGTTCCATTCCGGCTGGTAAAAACAAGACCATCCGTTGGAAGGCTTTCCAGGACTTGGGCTATGGCGACTATCCCCTGATTCGTTTCAAGTTCATTACGCAAGAAAGCAAGCCAGCCCAACCAGTCCAGCCAGTCGTTTCCAAAAGCAAAGGCTTGAAAACTTTCGCCACGCTCAACGGCTCGTATGGTTCTTCGGGTATCCCGATGGTCGGATTCACGGTGGGACAATACGACAAGTTCGGCTGGTTTGTGACCTTGATGACAGGCTTGGATTTCGATTACATGGGCTATCAGGTGGTAGACCATTGCAAGAAAGACGGCTACATCGGCGGCATCCTGCCTTTCTACAATCCTGAAAGCAAGATTAGTGCGGTTTCGGGGATGGTGGGTGGCTTGATGAGATTGACCGATGCCATTTATGCCAAGGTCGGTGTAGGTTATGGGATGCGTTCCGTGGCGTGGCAGCTTTGGGAAGGCGATTATGTGACCAACGACGGTTTCTCAGCCCACGGCGTGGATGTTAGTGCAGGCTTCTTGTTCGACTTAAGCCGATTTGTCATCACTTTGGATGGCGTTAGCACCAATTTCAATGTTTTCGAGGCTCGTTTGGGTCTTGGTTTTAGATTTACAAAATAATTAATTTACTGAATAACAAATAAATAACTATAAATATGAAAAAATTAAATTTACTGATTTTGGCGGCTCTGTTCGCCTTTACAGGATGCGGCAAAAAAGCCGACGATGTCAATGTGGAACTGGTCACCGTCGAAAACGAAGTGAAGACTGTTGGCTCTACACAGGCGTATTTCGAGTGCGAGTT
>Ga0255060_10000181_pt1 | contig 13275 bp, 12 predicted proteins | sample 172RNAGHGlowgp2_FD_183094 | JGI IMG/M metagenome (GOLD analysis project Ga0255060, IMG submission 183094) | Metatranscriptome of sheep rumen microbial communities from Palmerston North, Manawatu-Wanganui, New Zealand - 1728 RNA GHGlow gp2... | ecosystem: Host-associated > Mammals > Digestive... | reverse complement strand
GGAAGAAATAATTAAATAAGTTTTTTTGAAAAAACTATTGCAATTTTCTCCAAAATATGTTATGATGTAAAAGCATTTGAAATCCGTTCGTACTTATGTGCGAATGAGAGTTAATGCCGCAAGACATTAAATCGATCAGTCCGCTGCCTGTATGTCTCACTGTTTTAAGGAGTTGTATGCTCCATTATTTCTGCTTATGCCGAATGCTGAACGGCAGCAGCAGAACAGGTAAGAATGTTCGGAAATTTTAGGAGGAAAAGAAAATGGATGCACTTAAGTTAATCAGCGAATCAAGCATGAAGGAAAATGTTCCACAGTTCAACGTAGGTGATACTGTTAAGGTTCACGTACAGATCAAAGAAGGCGACAAGAGCCGTATCCAGGTCTTCGAGGGTACTGTTATCGCTAAGAAGCACGGCGGTATCAACGAGACATTTACTGTAAGACGTGTTGCACACGGCTGCGGAATCGAAAGAGTATTCCCTGTACACTCACCTGCTGTTGACAAGGTAGAGGTCGTAAGACGTGGTAAAGTTCGCAGAGCTAAGCTTTATTACCTCAGAGACAGAGTTGGTAAGGCTGCTAAGGTCAAGGAACAGATCCGATAAAAGGTCGCAGACTGAGCTCGGGCAGAGCTTTCTGCCTGGCTCATCTTCTCGCCTTGAGGGACTTTCAGTCCCTTTTTTTGCTACAATACCGTTCTATTGGTAAACTAAGATAATTGCAATCAACAAGGAGGTATAAACTATGCCTGAAGAATACACAGAAGTAAATGAAAAAGCAGCAGAAGCAACAGGTGCAGCCGCAAATAACGAGGGTCCATCTGATGACAGTAAGAATCTTGTACGTGATATAGTGGAGATCGCAGAATCTATACTGATAAATATTTTTGTGATTGTTATGATTTTCACATACCTTCTTCACCCTGTAGATGTTGAGGGTCCTTCAATGAATAATACACTTAATAATGAGGACAGACTGCTTATGTCTACAGTATGTCTGGATTACTCTTATGGTGATATCGTTATTATCAATAATGATGCCGCCTATCTTCTTGACGAAAACAACGATGTTTATAAAAAAGATATAACAGGTGACAGACTTGAAGAATGTCTTGTTAAGCGAGTAATAGCTAAACCCGGTCAAACTCTTGAAATAGACCCTGCTTCTCATGAAGTAAAGGTTGATGGTGTAGTTTTAAACGAACCATACATCAAAGACCCTACAAGCGACGGCGGTGTATTCAACTATCCTATAACCATCCCGGAAGGCTACTACTTTGTAATGGGAGATAACAGAAATAATTCCGCTGACAGCAGAAACGGAAGTATTGGTCTTATCAAAAGGGATCAAATCTACGGTAAGGTGATTTTAAGATTCTCCCCGATAAAAGAGTTCAAGATACTTTACAAGTCTGTAAAGTGAGATTTTGTATCTCATAACAGGAGGAAACGTGGATAACAGCGATATGAAACAAATACAGTGGTTCCCCGGTCATATGGCTAAGACAAGGCGCCTTATCGCCGCAAACCTTAAACTGGTGGATGCCGTTGTGGAAATTGTAGATGCGAGAACTCCGCTTAGCAGCAGAAATCCTGAAATGGATTCTATGACACGCAATAAGCCGAGGCTTATAATACTTAATAAATGTGATCTTGCTGATGAGAAAGCTACTCAGAAATGGATAGGCTATTTCAGAAGCAAAGGTTCAGAGGCACTTGCTGTTGACTGTAAGTCGGGCAAAGGACTGAAAAACGTTCTTCCAACAGTCAGGACTAAGGTACTGAAAGAACTGATGGATAAACGTGAGCGAAGCGGCATGAAAGGTGCGGCTGTACGTCTTATGATAGTGGGTATCCCGAATGTGGGAAAATCATCGCTGATAAATCGTATGGCGGGCGGAAAACGTGCAAAAGTCGAGGACAGACCCGGCGTTACACGCACAAAGCAATGGGTCAAGCTGGATAATAACACTGAGCTTCTTGATATGCCCGGCGTTTTGTGGCCTAAATTTGAGGATCAGTCCGCTGCTGTAAGACTTGCTTTTACAGGTGCTATAAGCGATGATATCCTTGATATCGAAACGCTTGCCATGAAGCTGCTCGTTTATCTTTCCGAGAATTATCCGTTATCGCTCACCGAGCGCTACAAGATCGAATATGACGATGATGACACGGGACTTGCTCTCCTTGAAAAAGTTGGCAGGAAGCGTGGTATGATGATCTCAGGCGGTGAGATAAATACCGAAAGAGCGGCGATCACAGTGCTTGATGAGTTCAGGAGCGGCAAGCTGGGACATATCACACTTGAACTGCCCGAAAGTAAGGAACAGTAATGGCAAGGATAATTCTTCACGAGGAACTTTTTGATTATGATAAAGAACTGCGAAAAGACTATCCGGTCATAGTCGGTATCGATGAGGCCGGCAGAGGTCCGCTGGCAGGAGATGTTTATGCTGCGGCTGTCATACTGAATGATGATGTACTTATCAATTATCTCAATGACAGCAAAAAGATATCAGAAAAGCGTCGAGAACTGCTTTATGATGAAATAATCGAAAAGGCTGAAAGATACTCTATCGCAACAGCAAGCGTTAAAGAGATCGACGAGATCAATATTTTGCAGGCTGCAATGCTTGCAATGAAAAGGGCATATGAAGGTCTTGGAGTCAAGGCTGATCTTGTTCTTATCGACGGAAACAAGCTTCCCGATATTGACGCTGAAATGTGTTATGTCATAAAGGGGGATGCTACCTCCGCTTCTATCTCGGCGGCTTCGATACTTGCAAAAGTCGCAAGAGATCGCTATATGAGGGACCTTGCCGAAAAGTATCCTCAGTATGCCTTTGATAAACATAAAGGATATGGCACGAAGCTTCACTATGAAATGATCGAAAAATACGGCATATCCGATATACACAGAAAATCCTTTCTTAAAAAAATTATTAATGACGAAAAGTGAGATAGGTAAGCTTGGTGAGGAAAGTGTATGCGGTCATCTCATCAGGCAGGGCTACAGGATAGCCGCAAGAAATTACCGCATAAAAGGCGGCGAAATAGATATTATCGCTGAGAACGGCGATATCATTGCTTTTGTTGAAGTAAAGTCAAGGAAGCCTGACAGCCTTGTTACAGGCTTTGAGGCGGTCAGCAAACGCAAGCAGGGCCTTATAATAAAAACAGCCGCCGATTACTGTCTGAAGCACCCGAATATTTTACAGCCGAGATTTGATGTGGCTTCTGTCATCATTGATGACGGCAAGGTGCTCAGCATAGATTATATGACCAATGCCTTTGATACAACAGGCTACAATATTATATTCTGAAGGGTGATATTATGTATTACAACAGCACAAGAAACAGCGATGTCAAGGTCACGAGCGCCGAGGCAATCACTCAGGGTATCTCCGCAGAGGGCGGACTTTTCGTTCCTGAGAGTATCCCTCAGCTTACAGCCGCTGACATTAAAGCTATCGGAGATATGAAGTACTCCGACAGAGCTGCTTTTGTATTTTCAAAATTTCTGACAGATTTTACCGATGCTGAGATACATTACTGTACGGATAATGCTTACTCAACAAAGAATTTCGAAACAGATAATATTGCTGAGATAGCACATCTTTTCAGCGGCACTTATATGCTTGAACTATGGCACGGTCCTACTTGTGCATTCAAGGATATGGCTCTTCAGATACTCCCTTACTTTCTTACAACATCAGCTAAGAAGATAAAGCTTGACAAGAAGATCGTTATTCTTGTTGCTACATCGGGTGATACAGGTAAGGCTGCACTTGAAGGATTCAAGGATGTAGAGGGTACATCTATTCTTGTATTTTATCCTGAGGACGGCGTAAGTCCTATGCAGAAGCGTCAGATGAGAACTCAGGAAGGCTCAAATGTAGGCGTATGCGCTCTTAAAGGTAATTTTGATGATTGCCAGAGCGGTGTTAAGGCTATATTTACTGATGAGAGCGTAAAGAAGGCTCTCGATGAAAACGGCATGATGTTCTCAAGTGCCAATTCCATCAACTGGGGACGCCTTGTTCCGCAGATCGTTTACTATATCTCCTCTTACGCTGAACTCCTCAAGGACGGCGAGATCAGCGAGGGTGAAAAGGTGAACATCGTTGTTCCTACAGGCAACTTCGGCAACATCCTTGCAGCTTATTATGCTAAGCACATGGGCATACCTGTAAACAAGCTCATCTGTGCTTCAAACATCAATAATGTACTCACAGATTTCATAAATACAGGTATCTATGACAGAAACAGAAAGTTCTACGCTACAGTTTCACCTTCAATGGATATCCTTATTTCCAGCAACCTTGAAAGACTTCTCTACATCATGACTGACAGAAATGATGCTGTTATAAGAGACTGGTTCGGCAAGCTTGCCTCCGAGGGAAGATATGAGGTCTCTGATGACGTAAAGGCTAAACTAAAGGATGAATTCTGTGCCGGCTACTGTGATGATGAGCAGACAAAGGCTACTATTCACTCTATCTATGAGAAATATTCCTACACCTGCGATACTCATACAGCTGTTGCTGTCAAGGTATATAACGATTATAAGGAAGCAACAGGTGATAACACAAAGACTATCATCGCTTCTACTGCAAGTCCGTATAAGTTCAGCGCTGCTGTACTTGAAGCAGTTCAGGGCGGAAAATCTGATCTTGATGAATATTCTATGATCGACAAGCTGGCTGAACTTTCAAAGCTTGAAGTACCTGCTGCACTTGCAGATCTGAAGAACAAGCCTGAGAGATTCGGCGATGTAATCGACAAATCTCAGCAGAAGGATTATGTCCTTGGTAAGCTTGGGATATGATATATGAGCTTGTATGTACTCGCTGATCTTCATTTGTGCTTCAGCGATCCGTCGAAAACTATGAGTATCTTCAGCGGATGGCAGGATTATCAGGAGAGGATCAAAAAGCACTGGCTTGATAATATAGAAAATGATGATACTATCGTGCTTCCCGGTGATATCTCATGGGGGATGTCGCTGGCGGAAGCAGTTCCCGATTTTCGCTTTATAAACGAACTACCGGGGAGCAAGATAATCATAAAAGGCAACCACGATTATTGGTGGTCGACAAAAAAGAAAATGGATGAATTTCTTCTTGCGGAAGGATTCGATACAATAAAAATACTGCATAACAACCACTACAGATATGAGAATTACGGTATCTGCGGTACAAGAGGATGGGTCAATATGCCGGGAGAAACACAGGATGAAAAGGTGCTGAAAAGGGAAGTGCAAAGACTTGAAACTTCTATCAGATCTGCTCTTGCCGAAAACCTTGAACCTATAGTATTTCTTCACTATCCGCCTATCTTTGCAGCAAATTTCAACTATGACATCCTTGAGGTGCTTTACCGCTACAACATTAAGGATTGTTACTATGGGCATATTCATGGTAAAAGTGCACATGAACTCTGCGTTACAAATACATATGATGGTATAAATTTCCATTTGATTTCTGGTGATTATTTGCAGTTTATCCCTGAAAAAATACTTTGATTTGTGCAAAATGCAGAAGTGCGTAAAATTAGTGGAAAAATATTTTGAAATGTGGTATAATGTACCAAGTATGTTATATAATTAATGGAGGACGTATCAATTATGAGTTTAAAATCTTCAAACAAAACAGAGGTAAATACTACTGAGTTAGTAATTTCTATTGATCCCGCTGCTTTCGAGGCTGCTGTTGAACAGGAATATCAGCGCCAGAAGAAGAATATCCAGATAAAGGGATTCAGAAAGGGCAAGGTTTCACGTAAGCTTGCTGAAAGAGAGTTCGGCGAAGGCGCATTCTATGAGGGCGCTATAAATGCTCTCCTCGGACCTGAGATAGATGCTGCTGTAAACGAAACAGGTCTTGTTCTTGTAGACAGACCAAACGTTGAGGTCACATCTATCAGCAAGGAAGAAGGCGTTGAGCTTAAGGCTGTATGCGTTACAAAGCCTGAGATCGAGATATCAGATTATAAGGGACTCAAGGCTCCTAAGGCTGTCAAGAAGATCACTGACGAAGATATAGATAAGCAGATCGATATGATCAGAAAGAAGAATGCACGCATCGTTTCAGTTGAAGACAGAGCTGCTCAGCTTGATGATGAAGTTATCATTGACTTTGAGGGCTTCTTCGGTGATGAAGCATTTGAAGGCGGCAAGGGCGAGGATCATCCTCTCCGACTTGGCAGCGGTCAGTTTATCCCCGGCTTCGAGGATCAGATCGTTGGCCACAACATCGGTGACGAGTTCGATGTCAATGTTAAGTTCCCTGAGGATTATCAGATGACTGATTATGCAGGCAAGGACGCTACATTCAAGGTAAAGCTCAAGGCTATCAGCTATGAAGAACTTCCTGAGATCAATGATGACCTCGTAAAGGATGCTACTGAATTCGATACTGTTGCTGAGTACAGAGATGACATCAGGACTAAGCTTGAGGATGCTGCTGTTAAGCAGGCTGATGCTTCATTTGAGAATACTCTTATGAATGCACTTATCACTAAGGTAGATTCTCCTATCCCTAACTGCATGTATGAGCAGAGGATAGATGCTCTTATGCGTACATTCGAGCAGCAGCTCCAGGCTCAGGGAATGGATCTTAAGCTTTACTTCCAGTATACAGGTATGGATGCAGATTCATTCAGAGAAACATACAGAGACAGAGCTGAAAACGAAGTTAAGCTCAGACTGGCTCTCGAAAAGATCGCTGAACTTGAGGGAATCGAAGCTACAGAAGAAGATATCAACAATGGTCTTGCTGAACTTGCAGCAGCTAATAATATCGATGTTGAAATGGTCAAGAGATTTATTCCGCTTGATGATTATGCTACAGATATCAAGGTTCAGAAGGCAGTTGAATTTGTCAAGGAAAATGCTGTGGTTGATGATACACCTGCTGAGGAAAACGCTGAATAATTATTTTTCGACAATATTCTATATGATCATACGTTGTCCCGCAGCTTATTGTGGGACAACTGTTTTTAAAGAAAGGACGATGAATTATGAGCAGTTTAGTACCATATGTCGTTGAACAAACAAGCAGAGGCGAAAGATCCTATGATATTTTTTCCCGTCTGCTCAATGACAGGATCATAATGCTGTCAGATCAGGTCAATGATACTACCGCAAGTCTTGTTGTTGCACAGCTTCTTTACCTGGAAAGTCAGGATCCGGAAAAGGATATCTCACTTTATATAAATAGCCCCGGCGGTTCTGTTACAGCTGGTTTTGCTATCTACGACACTATGAATTACATCAAGTGTGATGTGTCTACAATATGCATAGGTATGGCTGCTTCAATGGGTGCATTTCTCCTTTCATCAGGTGCAAAGGGCAAGAGATTTGCGCTTCCGAACAGTGAGATCATGATACACCAGCCTCTGATCGGAGGAGGTCTCGGCGGACAGCAGACCGATATCATGATACACGCTAAGAATATGGAGCGCACAAGAAACAGACTCGAATCTATTCTGGCGGCAAATACTGGCAAAACCATTGAGGAGATACATGATGCCTGCGAGCGTGATAATTATATGAACGCTAATGAGGCTCTTGATTACGGTCTTATCGACAAGGTCATAGAAAAAAGGTAGGTTTTGTAAATGGCTGAAACTTATAAATCATGCAGTTTCTGCGGTAAAGCTGAGCACAATGTTCACAGTATGTTTTCGGCAGGTTCGGTCAATATATGCGATGAATGTGTTTGCTACTGCTATGAAATGCTCTATGGTCCGGGGATCGCTAAATCTCACCGTAAGGCTGCTAAACCGGAAAAAAACACTGATATATCTAAACTCAAACTTCTGAAGCCTGTTCAGATAAAAGAATATCTTGACGAGTATGTGATAGGGCAGGATGAAGCTAAAAAATCACTGGCTGTTGCAGTTTACAACCACTATAAGCGTATTACTGCACAGGAACAGAATGATAATGACGAGATCGACCTTCAGAAAAGCAATGTTCTTCTGCTGGGCCCTACAGGTGTTGGTAAGACTTTTCTTGCACAGACACTGGCAAAACTTCTCAATGTTCCTTTTGCGATCGCAGATGCTACTACAATAACCGAAGCAGGCTATGTAGGTGATGACGTAGAAAACGTTCTTCTGAGACTTATACAGGCAGCTGATTATGATATCAAGGCTGCCGAAAAAGGTATCATTTATATTGATGAGATCGATAAGATAGCAAGAAAGTCCGAGAATACCTCACTGACACGTGATGTAAGCGGCGAGGGCGTTCAGCAGGCTCTCCTCAAGATAATTGAAGGCACTGTTTCAAATGTTCCTCCGCAGGGCGGCAGAAAGCACCCGAATCAGGAAGTTATACAGATCAACACAAAGAACATCCTCTTTATATGCGGTGGTGCTTTTGACGGACTTGAAAAGCAGATACAGTCACGTATCGGCAAGGCTCCTATCGGTTTCGGCGGTGAGATCAAAGCGAAAACTGAGGAAGCAAATGTGTTCAAGAAAGTTGTCCCCAAGGACCTCGTAAAATTCGGTATGGTACCTGAGTTTGTGGGACGTCTTCCTGTTATCTCCGTTCTTGAGGAGCTTGACGAACATTCACTTGTAAGGATCCTTACCGAACCTAAAAACGCTTTGATAAAGCAATACAAGAAGCTTTTCACTTATGATAACATTGATCTTGAAATAGAAGATGACGCTCTTATAGAGATAGCTAAAAAGGCAATAGCTCAGAAAACAGGCGCACGTGGACTTCGTTCGATCATGGAAGGCATACTTATGGACACTATGTTCAGTGTTCCGTCTGACGGAAGCGTAACAAAAGTCGTGGTCAAGAAGGAATGTGTGACTGAAAACAAGCAGCCATCCCTGATCAAATCGAAAATAAAAGAAAAATCAAGTTCTGCTCAGAGTGAAAAAAGCAAGACAAATAAAACTGCTTAATTATTGCAAGCTGTACATCCGATTTGTACAGCTTGATTTTTTTCTTTCACCTTTTCTTCATCATATAATTTTCACTTGCTTTTTTATCCGATATATAGTATAATATAAAGTGATAATAGAAACACCGCACAAAGACGTCAGGTGCGCCTTGTGCGGTGTTTACTAAAATCAGTTATTCTTCAAAGCTGTTACAGCTTAAACATAAGGGAAATGTGGTGGAATAAATGGAACAGACCATTAAAAGCGATAAGAATACAGAAAATGATAATATCTTTTACACAGTAGCTATGAGAGGACTTGTTGCATTTCCTAAAATGGTAATGCATTTTGATGTTTCAAGAGAAAAGTCAGTCACATCAATAGAACGCTCTCTTAAAGAGGGCGGCAAACTGTTTCTCGTAACTCAACATGAGGCTTATGTTGATACTCCAAAAGCCTCTGATCTTTATAAAGTCGGCGTAGTTGCAGAGATAAAGCAGGTATTAAAGCTGCCTGATAGTATAATGAAGGTCCTTGTAGAAGGTGTATACAAGGCAAATCTTGTAAGACTTATTGATGACGGCGATGCACTCAGGGCGGAGGTAAAGCGTACGCCTACCTACTCCCGTGCTAAATACGATGAAGTTGAAGCAGAAGCACTCATGCGCTCGGTCAAGGACGTTTTCGAGAGATATGCCTCATTCTTTCCAAGAATGCCAAAGGAACTGCTGACATCCGTAATGACACAGGATTCACCTGTGAAACTGTATGAAGCGGTTACTTTCAATTGCAATCTCAATTACCGTGACAAGCAGACACTGCTGGAAGAAACTAATATCATAAACAAGCTTTCTGTGCTTTTTGCGTGCCTTTCGTCAGAGGTGGAGATCCTTGAACTTGAAAACCTCATCAACGAGCAGACTAAAAACAGTATCGACAAAGGACAGAAAGAATACTATCTCCGTGAGCAGATGAGAGTTATACAGGAACAGCTCGGTGAAGATGACGCCGAGGAAGCGTTCGGCTATATCAACGATATCATGGAGCTTAAACTTGACGATAAGAGCAAGGAAAAGCTGCTGAAGGAAGCTGACAAGCTGACAAAACTGCCGCCATCTTCTCAGGAAGCGTTCGTTATCAAGAACTACCTTGATACAGTTCTTGATCTGCCCTGGGGCAAGTTCTCTAAGGCTAAGCTTTCAATGGAAAAGGCTGAAGCCGTTCTTGAAAAGGATCACTACGGACTTAAAAAGGTAAAGGACAGAATACTGGAATTTCTTGCTGTGCATATGCTGAACCCTGAAATTAAGGGACAGATAATCTGTCTGGCAGGCCCTCCCGGTATCGGTAAAACTTCAATTGCAAAATCAATTGCTAAGGCTATGGGACGCAAGTATGCCCGTGTATCTCTTGGCGGTGTCCGTGACGAAGCTGATATACGTGGTCACCGTAAGACTTATGTAGGCGCTATGCCGGGACGTATCATTACTGCTCTCATTCAGGCAGGTACATCCAATCCACTCATACTTTTTGATGAGATCGACAAGCTTTGCAGCGATATCAAGGGTGATCCATCATCAGCTATGCTTGAAGTTCTCGACAGTGAACAGAACAATGCTTTCCGTGACCACTTCATTGAAGTGCCTTTTGACCTGAGCAAGGCTGTATTCATCACAACTGCAAACAATGTATCTGCTATCCCTGCGCCTCTGCTTGACCGTATGGAAGTTATCGAACTCCCAAGCTATACAGCAGAGGAGAAGTTCCATATCGCAAAGGAGCACCTTGTTCCTAAGCAGCTTAAGGAACACGGTCTTAAAGCATCGCAGCTGCGTATTGAAGATAAGACGATACACGATATTATACAGTACTACACCAAGGAAGCAGGTGTACGTACACTTGAAAGAAACATCGCTTCACTCTGCCGAAAAGCCGCTAAGAAGATAGCATCTGGCGAGGCAAAACGTATTCAGATCAAAGAAGATGATCTTCAGTCATATCTTGGCATCAAGAAATATCTTGAAGATATCTCCTCTAATCAGGATCAGGTAGGTGTTGTTAACGGACTTGCATGGACGTCTGTAGGCGGTGTTCTCATGCCACTGGAAGTCCTCGTGCTCAAAGGTACAGGCAAGATAGAAGTAACAGGCTCACTGGGCGATGTTATGAAAGAAAGCTCCAAGATAGCTGTAAGCTACGTGAGAAGCGTTGCAGAGAAATACAACATCTCTCCTGATTTCTACAAGGAAAACGATCTGCACATCCACGCTCCCGAGGGTGCTGTGCCAAAGGACGGACCGTCAGCAGGCGTAACTATGACAACTGCGCTTGTATCGGCACTTTCAGGATTCCCCGTAAGAGCAGATGTGGCAATGACAGGCGAGATAACTCTCCACGGAAAAGTTCTCCCCATCGGCGGACTCCGTGAAAAGACAATGGCTGCTTACAAGGCAGGCAAGACCACAGTTATCATCCCAGCCGCAAACAAGCCCGACCTTGAAGAAGTGGACGACGTTGTAAAGAACGCCATTGAGTTTGTTTACGCAGAAACTCTTGAGGATGTGCTTGATACTGCACTCATAAAATAAACTACAGAAACGGAGGTTTCCCCCGTGAAGCTGAATTATAACAAGGCTGAATTCTCAGCCGCATACGGAAAATTCTCACAGATACTGCACCCGAGCGCATAGAGATCGCTTTTGCAGGTCACTCAAACGTGGGAAAATCCACACTTATAAATAAACTTTTTAATCGAAAAAATCTTGCCAGAGTCAGCTCCGTTCCCGGAAAGACGGCTACTATCAATTTCTATGGACTGGAGAATCTCTACTTTGTGGATCTTCCCGGATACGGCTATGCAAAGGTTTCAAAATCCGAAAAGGAGCGATGGGCAGGCCTTATTGAAGGCTATCTCAGTTCAGACAGAGACATCAGACTGGTGTTCATGCTGGTGGATATGCGTCACGCTCCCACCAAGGATGACATACACATGATAAACTACCTTATCGATACGGAAATGCCTTTTGTACTGGTGCTGACCAAGGCTGACAAGCTTAACAAGACAGAAAGAGCAAAGCGTATGGAGGCTTTTAAGGACGAAATACCTTGCTTTGAAGACATTCACAGTATACCGTTCTCATCCCAGACCTTTGAGGGCGTCGAGGAACTGAGAGCTATCGTTGAGGATATCGCAGACGACAATGACGTCGCTGACGAATAAATATTTCCGAAAGGATGGATAAAAATGTTTGTATCCGAAAATCTTGGTGTCAATAAAAAAGGACACCTCACCGTAAGCGGCACTGATACTGTTGAGCTTGCCGCAGAGTACGGAACTCCGCTTTATGTCATGGACGAGGAAATGGTTCGCAGTAATTGCCGCCGTTTCAGAGACAGCATGAAGATGTTCTACGGCGAAAAGGGCGAGGTCCACTACGCAGGCAAGGCATTCTCCTGCATGGAGATGTGCCGTATCGTTGCAAGCGAGGAGATAGGCCTTGACGCAGTTTCCATCGGCGAGCTGTATACTGCTCTGAAAGCAGGCTTCCCAATGGAGAAGATCGGCTTTCATGGCAATAACAAGACTGATGCAGAGCTTGAATTTGCAGTAGATAATGGCGTAGGCCACATCATCGTTGACAATATAAGCGAGCTTCACAGACTTGAAGCTATCGCTGCTGCAAAGGGCAGAAAGCCTGCTATCATGTTCCGTATCAAGCCCGGTATAGACGCTCACACACATGATTTCGTAAAGACAGGCCAGATCGACAGCAAGTTCGGTTTTGCCCTGGAAACAGGGGAGGCATTCGACGCTGTAAAGGAGGCTCTCAGCTGTGAGAATCTCACTCTTGCAGGACTGCACTGTCATATCGGTTCACAGATATTCGACATTGCTCCGTTTGAAGAAGCTGCAAAGGTAATGCTCGGATTCATCGCTAAGATAAAGGCTGAACTTGGTTATGAAGTTCCGGGACTTAATCTCGGCGGCGGATTCGGTATCAAGTACATGGATAAGGACGATCCTCAGCCGTTTGAGATATTCCTTGAACGAGTATCCGCAGTTGTCAAGGGCGAATGCGAGAAGTTGGGACTTACTCAGCCTTTCATGTACATCGAGCCCGGACGTTCAATTGCTGCACCTGCTGGTCTTACACTTTACACAGTAGGTGCCCGCAAGGAGATACCGAATATCCGTACATATATCTCGGTTGACGGCGGTATGGCTGACAGCCCACGCTATATCCTCTACAAGTCCGAGTATGAAGCTATCGTTGCCAACAAGGCAAATGAGGAGCGCACCGAGAAAGTCACCATCGCAGGCAAGTGCTGTGAAAGCGGCGACCTTATCGGTGAGAATATGTCTCTC
>Ga0255060_10000178_pt1 | contig 13349 bp, 2 predicted proteins | sample 172RNAGHGlowgp2_FD_183094 | JGI IMG/M metagenome (GOLD analysis project Ga0255060, IMG submission 183094) | Metatranscriptome of sheep rumen microbial communities from Palmerston North, Manawatu-Wanganui, New Zealand - 1728 RNA GHGlow gp2... | ecosystem: Host-associated > Mammals > Digestive... | reverse complement strand
CTCAGTTTATTATCTGTCTCTGTTTGCAAAACATATTGTGACAGACGATATTGTTTTTCAGTTGAAAAATCATTTTTGAAGATGATCTTGCAAACATCACTATTTCCATTCAACAATTTTATCATTACAATGCTCCTATTCTCCTGAGACAGATCAAATTACAGATTAAAGGCTGTACAGAAAACTGTACAGCCTTCATCGATGATTGCTTTTCAGATTATTCTCCCATTATACAATCTGCAGGGCAAGTAGGAGATGTAGTAATAACATCCTCTGCATCAAAAGCAACGATCTCGAGTGTAGCCTCTTCATACTTCTTCATTAGGTATTCACCTCCCCCTAAAGTATAAACCTAACATAACAAGTATCGTCACATTAAGCTCGTTTATATTTTAGCACAATTTAATATATTTGTCAAGTAAAATATATCTAAAACAAATAGTTTTTTCTTTCCCTATTCTGTCATCCAGCAAATGCTGGATGACAGTGGTTATATAGGGAGGAAATTGAATTATATGGATTTGGTTAGTTTTTCAGCATTTCAGCTGTTACGAAGGTTTCTTCACCGTAAACTGTGAATTCTTCAGTACCATTAGTTATGATGGTGTACGGTCTGAAAGTATATCCATTACCGCTCTTATCTCTGAATGACGGTGCATAAGTTGTTCCATCAGTGCCGAAACTAAAGTAGTTCTTATTATCTGTTGTAATTACGGAACCATCACTCTCGCCTTCCTTGATAAGGAGACCAGTCTTAGATACAGTGAAACCGCTGATATTCACACTGCTGTTGATCGATACACTAATCTTGTTGACGTCAACAAGTTCAGGTTCGCTAACTGTTATACTTGTTTTAGCGTTTAGCGTATTATCAAGTAATTCAGCTGCTGTTATGAATGTTGCTTCACCGTAAACTGTGAATTCATCAGTACCATTAGTTACGATAGCGTATGGTCTATAGCTGTAGCCATTACCGCTCTTATCTCTGAATGAAGGCATATAAGATGTTCCATCAGTGCTGAAATCAAAGAAATCCTTGTTTTCTCTTACAATCTCGGAGCCATCATTCTCGCCTTCCTTGATAAGGAGACCAGTCTTGGTAACTGTGAGACCATTCAGAGTTGATTCGCTGTTTATTGTTAAACGGATCTTATTAAGCTGAGGATCAGCTGTGAGTAATTCAGTATTAGCTATTGTAACGCTTGCGTTCTGAGAAACAACGTTTTCCATAAGGTCTGCTGCCTTTACATAAACCGGATCAGTATACTTTGTATATGATACATCACCATCAGTAACAGTAACAAAACCTACATATGTATATCCATTGCCATTCTTATCACGGAAGCTTGGTGCGTAAACCGTACCATTTGTACCGAACTTGTTAAGCTCAGAAACACTTCCCTCTGCTGCTTCAATTGTGAATTCCTTATTAAGAAGATCACCTTCACCGATAATGATACCAGTCTCTTCAACATCAAAGCCTTCATAATCAACAGAGCTATTGATCTGAACCTTCATCTTGTTAAGCTTTGAGTCAGACTCCACGATAGCCGGATTGGTTATTTCCAACTTAGTTGCGTTCATAACATTCTGCTCACGGAATACTACGGATGCCTTAGCAGTTGCTACATCTGTATACTTCACGAAGTCATTTGTGCCGTCAGAAACGATCACAAATCCCCTGTAAGTATAGCCATTGCCATCCGCATCGCGGAAGCTTGGTGAATACTGAGCACCATCATCCGAGAACTTTGAATCATAAGCTGTGAGGTTATCGATATTCTGCTCACCAGGAACAATAATGATACCGGTCTTCTTCACAGTGAATCCATCGTAATCAACAGCACCTGTGATATCGACTTTCATCTTATTATTCTTTCCATCGTCCACGCCTGCTACATCGCTCATGTTAACTGTGATAGCTGCCATAACATCTTCTTCGATGAGATTACGTGCAGAAATTGTTTTTGCCTCATTCTCTTCGACAGTCGTGCTATTAACACCATCTGTAATTGTAACAAAGCCCTTGTAAGTAAATCCAGAACCGGAATCCTGTGCAGCATATTCAAATGAATTTCCATCTGCATCATGTGTAGTGAACTCAGTTGAATCACCAACAGCGATCTTTATACCAGTCTTAGCGTCGAATATTCCATTGCCGCCTGATACGTAGTTGAACTTGATATTATTTGTTGTATCCTCAACAATTGCAGGATCAGAATTTTCACTGATTGTAAGCTCAAGCTCCTTAACTGCTTCATTAAATGCATCTTCGCTGGAAATAGATGCTTCTTCACTTTCAGCAGTATAGTCAACGCCATTCTTATCAGTTGCAGTTACAACTGTCTTGTAAGTAACTGTCTCGCCTGCCTTGACATTCAGTTTGAAGCTGCCGTCCTTTTCAGCATCAAGTGTTACCCACTCATCACCAGTCTTGACCTGGATAGCCTTAGCTATTGTAACGTCATACTTAGACTGCGTATTATCAGGAGTTAACTTGTATGTGTAGAATACACCGTCTTCAGCATTCTTATCAACGCTCTCATAGCGTGCTACAGCCTTGTTAACGTTTTCGATTACAGTAACGTCCTTCATTAACTCAGTTGTATTAGCTTCCTTATTTTCTGTAGTGTAGATTGTGTATTCGTTACCGTTTCCATCAACTACAACTGCAAAACCTCTGTAAACAATGCCATTGCCTTTATCAGTAACAGATTTATTATACTCAGCATTGGTGGTTGAATATGTTGTAACGCCATTCATACCATGCTTAAGAAGCTCTACTGTCTCATCCTTGGACTCCTTAGCATAAACAAGTATACCAGTTTCCTTGACAATGTTTTCTGTAGAATTCTCATAAGCGTCAGCCAAAATAGACTTAACATCGATATCAACCTCATTAGTTGCTATCTTTCCTGACTTAAGAGTTGTCAGCTTAGCATCTTCGGTTTCAACAGAAGCTACTCCACCATCTGCAACAAGCTTCTCAAACAGCTGCTTAGAAGTAATGTACTGAGTTTCAGACCACTTGTATTCTGTCTTGTTACCAGACTTGATCTTTATATATGCTCTGTAAGAAATACCATTTCCATCATCAGTCATATTAGCAGTTATTGATGTAGCAGACATTTCTTCCTTAGCGGTCTTCTCACTGTTAAGATCAAGATCGAGCCAGTGACCATTTCTCCAAACGATACCAGCAGCCTCAACCTTTCCTTTATAATCAGTTGCATTTGCTGTAACTGTTACACTAGTAGTTTTGCCGGTTGTAATAGAAGGATCATTAAGCTGAACGCTTGCCTTCTCCTTTGCAACTTCTACAATAAGATTATCCTTATTGATATAGCCTGCATCGGTAAAGATTGTGTAGCTGTAGTCTGTCTTCTTATCAGTTACCTTCAGATATGCCTTGTAAGAAATTCCACTATCAGCAATATCATCGATTCCTAATGTAACCTTATTTCCATCAAGAGTTGCCTCTGTGCCTTCTGTGAAGTTTGTCTGCTCGCCAGATACATAGATGATTCCAAGCTCTGTATCAAATCCTGCATATTCACCTTCTGAAGCAGCACCTAATGTTACTGTCTCATTAAATGTATTGAAATCAGGTTCAGCAGTTTTCACCTTAAAGTTCTTAAGGATCTCAGCTTCAAGAAGAGCGTTTACATCAACAGTCTTCACATCGTCTGTATACTTTGTATACTCGATGCCTTTCTCGTCCTTAACAACAACGTAACCAATGTAATTGATAGGTTTAGTTGCATTCTTGATAGTAATTGAGCCGCCATTTGCCTTAGTCTTTTCAACATTCTTCAGAGCTTCAGCAGTATTTGCCTCAGTTGAGTAGCAAATTCCGCTTTCAACAACTTCAAATCCTGATGTATTAGTGCTGACATTGATATTAATGTTTCTGTAAGTCTCATCAGTCGGCTCTGAAACGAGTGTACCCTCAGATGTAGTTACAGAAGTCTTGAGCATCGGAGCATTGATCTCATTTGTAGACTTATATTTTGTGGGGCTGTAAACTGTGTAGGTCTGATCGCCTGCAGTAATAATAGCATATGCTCTGTAAGAAACGCCCTTACCGGTGTCATCCATTGTAACAGCACTGCCATCAGTTACCTTTACGCAATTAACCTTTTCGTTAGCTGCTGTAAGACCATACTGCTCAATACCGATCCAAAGGATACCTGTCTCTGTAACCTCAGCATTGAAACCATCAAGATCAAGATTTGCCTTTGCGGAAGCCTTATAGTCAATAGTGCCGTTTTCGTTGAGAACTCTGGATTCATCACTCAGCACTACAGCATTATTCTCGAATGCCTTAACATACTGCATAGAAATGTCAGAAGGATTGATGTACTTAGCATCAGTGTAAACTGTGTATGTTTCACCCTCCGTAGTACTTACAGTAACATAACCCTTGTATGTTATGCCTTTCTCCTTAACAACAGAAGCAGAAATGGTGTTAGTATCCTTGTCGATCTCATCTGCTGAACTCTTATCAAATTCTGTTTCCTTGCCAGTATTGTAGATAACACCGGAATCAAGAACTTTAAAGCCGGGATATTTGCAATCAGCTGTTTTGGTGAACTTGATAGTCTTTTTATTTGCATCAAATACAGGCTCTTCAACCTTAATCGATGTTGCTGCCTCTACAGGAGTTTTAAGCAGATTGCCAACCTTTACTGACTGAACACCAGAAGAATAGAATGTAAATGTATTAATGCCGTCAGAGTAAATTGCATAACCGATATAATAAATTGGATTTGAAGGAGCATTCGCTATAACAGCCTTATTATTTGTTGTTTTTGCAATTACAACGCCATCATCTGCCTTCAATTTCTCAGCAGTTACATCACCGATCGCATTCACTGCGTAGCGGATACCGGATTCCTTAAGTTCAAAGCCCTCAACGCTTACATCTGCATTTACTGCAAACTCGATGTTTCTGAAATTACTTTCACTTGCAGGTGATGCAAGAACAGGAGCAGCAAGCTTAACAGTGTAATCAATTTCACCGATAAGATCTCGTACAGAAGCAGTCTTGCCATCTCCCTTTATAGTATAGGTGTTTACTCCGTCGCTTACAGTGATGTATTCATAGTAGTGGATACTATTTCCAAGATCCTTAATGGGACTAACAATTCCGTTTGTAGCCTCAGCCTTTTCAAAGTCCATGTCCTCTTTATTAATGTAGTAAACGCCGCTTTCAACTGTTTTGAAGTCATCTGCATAGTTTTCATTAACAGCTGCTGTAACAGGTATCTTTATCTCGTTGGTCGATCCCTCTACCATTGCAGGGTCGCCGGCACTGAGAGTAAGAATATCCTTGATAGCACCCTCCATCAGCTTATAAGAAGATGTAAACTCATCACTAGTATAGATAGTAAAGTCGTTAACACCATCAGTTACAGTAACATAACCCTTATAGGTAAAGCCCTGACCCTTATCAGCTGAATCGTCTTTCTTAGTGTCTGCAAGACTAAATACAGCTTCATCATCTGGCTTTGTCCACTTTAAAGCAGATGCAACATCAATACTTTCAGCCTCGCCAAGAACATAGTAAATACCTGATTCCTTAACAGTAAAGCCATCGAGTGTCTTTGTTTCACCAACAGCAATCTCAATCTCTGTTGATGAATCGTCTTTCAGCTTAGCAGCATTAAGAGTGATCGAAGTATTATCCTTAACGTTTTCAGCTATCAGATCTCTTGCATACTGTGTTTTAGGAGCATCATAAACAGTATATGTAACACCGTCCTTAGTAACGATCGCATAAGCTCTGTATGTAACGCCCTTACCCTGACCATTGCCATTGCTCAGATCTGTAAAGGTTGCAGTCCATGAATTAGAATGATTAGGATCATTAACTATCTGCTTGTGGTACGGTTTATTAGACTCGAAGCCAACAACAAGGTCTTTATCAGCGTCATCTACCGTGCCATCTGTCCAGATAAATCCAGCTTCAACGATAGTTTCACCGTCAGCCTTATTCGGGTTAAGTTTAACATCAAACTTGTTTGTCTCGCCAGTTACAAGTACTGGAGCCTTCGCTTCTATTGTAGTCTTGGCAATACTTTCGTCCTCAGCATAAACGATCCACGGGAGAACAACTGTCTCGTCATAGTTTCCAAGACCACGAACCTCGATACTATATGTACCTGTCTTTGTGATGCTTGTCGGAACTGTCAGTCTGTAATCCGTGCCTACCACGAGTTCCTTATTGCCATCCTTAACAGTAACTGTAGGAGTTTCAGCACCCTGTGATGTAAGAACGCTTGCATTTGTAGAAAGTGTTACAGTAATATCGTCAGACTTGGTGAGTGACTTAGGTGTGATCTTGTATTCTGCACCTGTAAGTCCAGTGAGATTATAATTATCAAGTACAAAGTTATTAGGAATTACCCAATTATATGTACCAACATTTATTGAGTCGCTGCTACGCTTAAGTGCATTCTTGATTTCCTCAGCAACTGCAGAAGCTTCATTTTCAACGATACCGCCAGAAATATTGACGCTCACAACTGTAGGAAGCTCTTCATTAAATACAACACTTGAGCTTGTCTGCTTGATCTCAGCTGTTATGTTAGCCTTCTTGATCTCGAATTCCTTTACGAAATCCTCGTCGATATAGTTCTTGCAAGTTACATGCGCAACTACCTTATAAGAACCAACATTAGTTGGTGCACCTTCGAGTTTAATATTGTTATTATCGAAGTATTCGTATGTTACACTTGCATTGCTTGCGAGGTCCTTCTGAATAGCAGGAGATGTCTGAGTACTTGCAAAGTCTACAGTAGCCTCAACAGCGTTGCCGTCGTACTCCTTAGTAAGATCAGGAATCACAGCATTAATTTCTGCCTTGTTGATCTTCCAGTCAAGGATCTTTTCGCCCTTATAGTTACCCTTACCGATTAAACGAACCTTATATGCCGGGTATGTAGCATCATTAGCCTCATACTTAGAAAGCTCACCACCGATAGTGAAGTCCTTATAAGCAACAAGATTATAAGGTGGTCTACTACCTGTGAATTCTTCCTGAACGGACTTGAAGCTGATAGACTTTATAGTTGTATCGTATGTAAAGCCATCTTCTACTGAAAGCACTGCCTTAACTTCGCTAATGTCAGCGGGAGTAATAGTGTATGACTTAGTTTGGTCATTAGGAACAAAGTTGATAACATAGTTTTTGAATTTGTCAGCTGTAGGTTTATATTCAGTTCCTGTAACAGCTACACCAGCTTCATTTACGAGGCCAATAGTATACTCACCTGCATCCTGCTCAGTATTGCCATAGCTAATAACATTGTTACTCTTATTATAAACAGCGAAATACTTCGAGAAGTCAAGGTTTTTGTCTTCTTCAACAACACCTTCAGTCTGTGTGGTATTATTTCCGTCAAGAAGAATCATATTAGCCTTAAGGTTATTAAGCGGCTGATGATATACGGATTTATTGTTCTCAAAGCTTTCAACGTTAACAGAACGTCTATTGATAGTGAGTTTAGCTACCTTAACAACGGGATTGTAGTTGCCGTCAAGGTCTGTTGCAGTGATCTCAACATCATACATTCCTGCATCCTTCGGAGCAACAGTTGTCCAATTTGTATCGTCCTCAGCCTTGAAGCGATAGCTGTAGCCGGACTGAGTCTCTTCATTTTCAGTCTTTGAGATTCTGAAATCATCAGGAAGACCTTTTAACTCAAATCCTGTAAATTCTTTACCGTCGTATGTCTTAGTTGTAGGAGTTTTTGTATCAACACTAATTGATTCAGTAGCGAGAGACTGACGATTGATTTTAAAGGGAACAGTTTTTATTCCATCATAATTATTTATACCTGTAATAACAACATCGTATTCGCCAGCTGCATTTACTTCACTAAGCGGTGATTCATGCTCAGTATCAGTCTTCTTATAGATTTTATAGGTGTAATCTGTATCCTTTACAAGCTGAATAGGCTCATCAGGAGTACCATCGTCTTTCATGACATTCTGCTTAACATCAACTGCTATATTAGTACGATTAGTCTTATAAGTGATACCCTGAGCGTCAATAGTATTATCGCCGTCCTTAAGAGTTATATCAATGTCAGGTTTATTGACAGGCATTCTCTCGATTGTAAAGATAGTGTCCAGAGTATATGTCTTATCATTGTCATGATTTGTAGATGTATCTGTCGTGTCTCTAACTGTTACAGAGTAACGAACAAGATATGTACCTACCTCTGTCGGGAATGAAGATGAAGTATCTTTGCTTGCTACCAGTTCATTGTCAACAACGTCCATCTTTGCATAAGTATCAGCGTCATAATTACGGATGATCTTATATTTTGTTCCTTCAAGAGCTTCTTTTTTTATCTCAGGTGAAACCATGTAAGCGATATTCTGACCGTAATAATGGGTCTGATTCTCCGTTGCCGAAGCAACAGTTGTTCTGTCATTGTTTGCAGATGTATCATTTGCAAAAATGTTAGTCTTAAGCTTGTATTTATAATTCTCGCCATTGAACGTAACTGTCTTCTCTTCATCAGGGTTTGAGAATACCAGACTTGTCTCATGAGAGATCTCAATATCCGACTTGATCATAGCAAGGTTGATTGTATAAGTATAAATCATCTTGCCGCTGCTATCATCCTCAGAGTGAGCTATAGGATCACCCTTAACCATTTGACCTGTAGTTAAGTTCTTTACATTCAATGTCTTGTACGACTTGATAATAACCTTTTTAGAACCTACATACCACTGATTAAGCTTATCATCGTTAAATGTTCTGCGGAGAGCAGGAGCAGAAGATGTGCTACCTTCATTATCATATTCAAATTTAACAGATATGATATCCTTACTTACATTTTGTGAGTTAGTATCAGGATCAATATTGACCATGCTCTTGTCAAATGAAAGATCATAGCCCTTGTAAGCTTCCTTCGCAGAATTATCTGTATCTATGTAATGGAAGGTTGCGAGCTTAACCTGATAGCCTTCAGGAATTTGCTTGTTCCATGTTAAATCCCCATCACCATTGAGCCCAGGCTCTTCCAACATGTGCATATAGATGTTACTATTTTCACTTGCACTGATTTTCTTACTCTGTGCAGGTGCAGCTTCATCGGAATATACAAACTCACCGCCTATGTTATCAAAAGTTAACTCACTTAATGCGGGAGATGGATCTATACCGTCACAAGCAAGGATAGGTGTATTTGCGCCGCCTTCGGGTGCATTCTTCACAGTCGTGTCTCTATCAAAGAGCAGATATGCATTACGTGCATTGAAAATACCAATTGCCGCACCCTGGTGAACTACCGCAGTTTTAGAAGTTGAAATAAGCCCATAAGCGAATCCGGATTTATCTATGTTGATATTATTATAGGAATTTAATACGACAGAGTTGCCATTATATGCTATGATTTGACTTCCATACTTCTGTAAATAAACCTTCTCAGTCTTACCAATGGCTTCGCCGTTTTCGTCAAATACAACGCAGTAGTAGAATTTATTATAATAATCTGAATCATATCCGATCGGGAGTTCAGCAGTATTGCTGCTAATACCAGCCTCAACACTATTTCCATAACTACCAAATGCCTTAGCGCCCTCATAGAAGCCGACCTGCTTATAATCTTCGTCCTTCTTATCGGACATATACCATCTGTAGTCGAGCTTTGAAGTATCAACGCCTTCAGGTGCCTTTACATCGCAAACCTTAAGAGCAAAGTATGAAGAATTACCTTCATGGAGTATCTCGATCGGGAAACCGTTGTGAGTGCCTTCAAATACTTTAACGTCGTGATTGCCGATATCATCAACCATCTCAACTCTGAGTTCCTTGCCGTCTACCGCTGCATTTGCTGTGATAGCATACTTGTAAGAACCGTCACTATTACGAGTTTCTGTACAAAGTCCCGCGGTATCTGCGGGAGATACACCCTGACCTGTAATATTGAACTTGCACTTTGCAGGTGTTGTGAATTCAATCTTGTTAACCTTGTCATAGCTATAAGCATTAGGATTATTACCCTCAGAATAAACTGACATAGGAATAGTTGAATTTGAATTATTTTTGAGAGGCTTTATAGTATCTGCACCGTCAGTAGATTGAACCTGATTATTATTAACCTGATCTTTTATGGAATATGTGTTGTAAGAACTCTTGTTTGTGATAGCGAATGTTGCTACATTAGTATGCTTACGAACTTTGAAAGCAGTCTTGGTGTAGTCAGGGGCATTAGCGCCTGTCTGCTCCTTGAGTGTATATGTGTATGTATTATCCTGATTCTTAGTCTCATTAAAAGCATCATAAATAACCTTATTATCACTACCAGATGCTACGATGAAGTCAAGTCTGTCATTCGATGTGATTTTAAGCTCTGTAGCACCGTTTGTCTTAACAGACTCCTTATCATTATCTTTAGTGAATGAGAGTTTATCATTTACAGACTTGATTTCCTTAGTCTGATCGCCGTAAACACCATTCTGCTTGTAAGTTACAGTGAACTCAGCAACCTTATCATCGACTCTGTTGTCGCGTTCAAACGAACCCTCGAATATCTCAGGCTTCTCAGTTACAACGTAAAGATCGTTTGTAATGCAGCTGATATCGCCTTCCTTTGTAGGCTTAAGAGTGTAATAGTTACCTTTAGCTCTTGTGTCTCCACCCTGATTGCCAACAATTACTAATTCATATCTGTCCAAGGTTGAGTTAAAGCTATAAGATTCAACTAAATATTTTTTATCAACATTTGCGTAATCTCGTGATGGCGTAAAAAGAGCATCAAAATTATTGGTTCCACTAAATTTAAAATATACGTCTTTAGTAGCCTTCTTGATTTTGTCTCCGTTAAAAAGATATTGACCTCCTTTTAACGTATCCGCGCTGTCAGCAATATAAGTTTTACCGATATTATCCTCGATAAACTTCTCGTTTGTTATATCCTTGTATTCGTATTCGTCAGCATCAGCCTGCTGGGGGTTATTATTTTGACCGTCACTATTTGCTTTGCTCTTCTCATAGATATAGAGCTTGTCTGTAGCAGAATAGATAACATAATTCTCGTCTTCTTTTACTATTGTATTAGCAGGTCCTCCTCCAATCATACCTTCTTTCAGAACAAGATCAAGCTCCGCAGCATCGTAAGTTTCGCCGTTAGGAATAACCTCGTGCTTAACCTTATTAGCGCCGTCAAATGTCTCTTCTTCCTGATATACGTTAGCTTTCAGTGCAGAAACATTCTTTGCCTTGCTAACTGTAACTGTTCCGCTATAAGGCTTGATAACACCAGTTGCAGAATCGCGCTGAGGAATAAGTGTATACTTATAGCCTGTTACCTTGTCTGTATCCGCCGGGTCATCATGGAGAGCTTCCATCTTGAAAACAGAGTCAATAATGCTCTTATCATCGAGAGTAATGGACTCATCTTCAAGTTTAAGCTGAACATTTGAAAGGATATAAGGTAACGGCTTCTCATTTGAACCAGCCACTACTTCGATATCTTTCTTTTCCTCACCATCTTTGATCTCTACTTTATGTGCTTCTTCATCAGTAGCATTCTTCTTGTAGTTGAATGAGATAGTTTCACCGTCAAGATCAAGTTCAGTCTTTGAATCATTCTTTATCTTTGCTTCCTTAGCCCATAAATCAGTATCGTCCTTCACAACGGTGATACCCTTTATCTCAAGAGCTTCCATATTCTTAGATTCATCTTTCAGAACATACGAATAAGGGAAATTCTTTGAAAGGCCGTTCTTTGCTGTAGCATTATTTGAATCAAATTTAAGAACTGGCGCAAAGTAACTTGTGATATCCTTATTATTTTCATCATAAATCTTAACCGGCCAAGCTGCTGCAATAGCAAAATCGCTCTTATGACTAACTACGATATCATCAGAAACATTTTTGTTTTTCTGTGCGCTGACAGGAACTACTACGTTGTCAACAACATAACGTACACCAGCATCACCTGTGTTATTTGTAAGCTTACCGTTTACGATAGGTGTAGCTGCTCTTCTCAGGTACAGATACTCATTAACGTCTGAACCTATCTTAGATTTCAGTGTATATGTATATGTAGCGTTGTCACCTTCGCCTGAAACAGTCTTTACAAATCTGTTAGTCTCAGCGTCAGGTTTCTCGCTGTCATACAGAATTACATCGGGGTTTAATGTACCGTCACCTGTATCTGCAAAGATATCAAGCGGATACTCAGATTCGATAACAAGCTGTTTCTTTTCAGTATCTCTTGGTATCGGGTTTTGATTTTCATCAACCTGAGAATTAGCACCAAAAGCTTCAGGAGCATAAACATCATAATACTCTGCTGGATCAAGAGAATGTTGTGTAAGAAGTACAGTACCATTAATTGTCACGTTTGTAACCGATGAATCGTTAAATATCTTTCCGTCATACACAAGCTCAGGCTGCTTCTGAATATCAAGTTCAGTCAGCGCAGTATTGCTAACTATTTGATAAACAAACTTATACTCGCTCTCAGCTTCAAGCTGCTTGATGAATTTACCAGCTTCTTCGTCAAGGAAAAGCTTCTTTCTTGTATCTTGATCATTTACTTTGCTAACACTATAAAAATCAAGCGGAACTTTTGAATAGATCTTAACATCCTTAACGTCAGATGCGTCTATATCAGCAGTATTAACGAGAGCCTCTTTGGTTCCGTTAACGGAAACTACAACTTCGTTATCACCAAGATTTTCATTTTTAATAAAAGTACCCTTGAAATATGACTCTACTTTGTGACCCTTAAGAGTAATAGTTTTGCTCTCAGTATCAACACTTCCTACTTCCCAGTAAATAGTTGAAGGATCTTCGATATGATAAGGTGCGAAAATTACATCTTCCTCTGCACCAGCGGGATCAATCTTAGCCTTAAGAGCGATTGTGCCACTCTCAGTTATCTTGAGATCATCTTTAACTTCAGCAGTTGTATCGCTTAATTCTATGCGCTCATTTGCATAGTAGCCTACATTCTCGAAAGTAACTTTATCTACGCCAGTAATAGTTGTACCGGGATAAATAACACTTTCACTTACAAGGTCTTCAATAGACATAGAAGCTGCTTCTTCTGCTGCTGCAGAAAGCATTGCATCCTTAATTACCGGAGCAATAGGCTCAAACGGCACTGTAGCAGTTAAGCTTACAAGAGAAACAGCCGCTGCCACCGCTTTTTTGACTTTTCTTTTTGTTTCATCCATATAAATTTCCTCCTTAGTTAAGCTACTAAATAGCCTACTCGTAATACTTTCGACGAAATATACAATCAGTATGATTGGTATTAATTCGTCTTAAGCCTGTAAAATCTCCGAAATCATAACAAAACAACCATATTTTCGTCACG
>Ga0255060_10000177_pt1 | contig 13364 bp, 11 predicted proteins | sample 172RNAGHGlowgp2_FD_183094 | JGI IMG/M metagenome (GOLD analysis project Ga0255060, IMG submission 183094) | Metatranscriptome of sheep rumen microbial communities from Palmerston North, Manawatu-Wanganui, New Zealand - 1728 RNA GHGlow gp2... | ecosystem: Host-associated > Mammals > Digestive... | reverse complement strand
TTTCCAGGAAGCGAACTTATAGATACGCATTGTGTTAGACATACCCTCGTAATGGAGTATCTTGCCTTGCAACGTCTTCATCTGCGGATTGTCTTCTCCCTCAAGATGAATAATCTTCATGGCCTCCTGCACCTGCATGGCACCGATGATGGAAGCGCTGATAGGTGTGGTAGCCACCCGCCCATGCGAACTTTGTGTACGGACCACGTCAGCACAGCCGGTACGAAGCATAATGGAATTGAAATCCTCTCTTGACAATCCGCACTCATAACAACTTAAACCGGGCGTATATACTCTAACAGCCCCCGTAAGGTTTTCTATACTCCCGTCTATCCACGTCTTTCCTGCTCGCATACACAAGCGGTTCAGCAGGTATCGGGCTATACGACTGTCCAGGCAACCTATGACAACATCTACATTACAATAAAGTCCAAAACCTACTTCGGAAGCAAGATTGCCGACAATGGGCACCACTTTGATTTGCGGATTGATTTCCATGGCCCGCTGAGCTACCACTTCCGCCTTATACAAGTGGTTATGGGCGTCGGCCTCACGAAACAAAACCGAACGCGTCAGATTAGTCAATTCTATTTGGTCAAAATCGACAACATAGATATGACCGACACCGAAGAGAGCCAAGTCCTTGACCACCTCATTACCCAAAGCACCCGCACCAGCAACTAAAACCCGGGCCTTCTTTACTTTCTCCTTACGAAACCATGACAATAGCGTGAACACGCCATCGCCCCATTCGTATGTTCCTGTCTGTTTCATCACCTATTTTTAAAACGTTAGCATCAGTTTGTCTCCACATACTGGAATATTGTGTCGCCTATTTTAAAGGTGTCACCATTAGACAGAACGGAAACCTTGCCAACAGGCAGTTCAACCCGCATGTTGAATATCACTCCCGTTGCTAGTGGTTTAATAACAGGTAGCGACTTCGTATGGTCAATAAACAGCTGGGCATGTTCCTTAGCAACCTTATTGCTCTTTTCCCAATTCATTTGTATTTCACACTCACCCGTCATACCGATAGAAACCTTATTGCCACCTCCAGTAGCGTTCATCCATTTATGAATAGGTATTTTCTGGCCGGCCTTGACACCGTTTTGAATAACCAAGAAATACTTTTCTGCCAGCATTCGTACCGTCACCAGCGAAGCTCCCAGGCCACCGCCATAGATAATGAAGTCGAGCAGCATGTTCAGCCAACCATAACGTGATGTGTTGACACTTGAGAAATATAGCACAATAAAACCGATGACAGCAGAACAAAGTCCTCCAATCACGGCACTCTTTACGGGAATGGACGACTTGATAGTAAGGCTCAGCGATAAGCATACCGAGAACAACAAATACGCCGGTAATGAGCAATACCAGGGTATATAGGTTGTATTAACAGCCGACAACAGGGCACAGAACAATATGGCCCCTACAGCAAAGGCTGCCATGCCAATGATGCCGGAAAGCAACGACAGACCGACAATCTTCAGATAAACAGACACGTCTTTTTTCTTATACTCGTCATTGTATCTGAAAATGAGCGAAAGGAACAAACCAAGAAGCAGTCCAATGGTGAGGAAAGCAGACACCTTAGTAACGCATGTATCAAAAAGATTTGTGCGCTGCTCTTCATTAGTAAAGAATGTGCTGACAATGGCAGTCGCCGCAGACGTGAACCCGCCTCTACCCATCATCTCAAAGAGAACCCAACTGATAAGGCCGGCAAGAACACCTGTTATTGTCTGATAACTATCTCTGAAGGAATTCATGGATAGCAAATCCTTCCATTCCACATGCTCTTGGATGCCTTCTTTGCAATTCTGTCCATACTCAGAACATTTATAACCGTTCTGCTGCCAGCAATGCACATGCATCACATGCTTGCAGCGCATCACCACCGACTGTCCCGGTAAGATTTCCTGCCGGCAATAATGGCAGATACGCCGTTGGACATTAGCTTCGGGCTGGTATTTCTTGTAATACTTTACGGAAAAGGCCGTTGACTTGAAATATGGTATCAGCATCTTCATGACACAGAAGAAGAAGGCAATAGTGAGTATTGTTACCAACAAGGCAATGAAATACTTCAGGAAAACCGGTTCCGACATGACTGGCCATGGGTTTTCAGCCGTTCCGATGGAGTAAGCGCCTTCGCCCTTGGCTTCACCCTTCCACTCTGCAACAAACGTGGTCTTACCCGAATAAACCTTTCCTTCAGTAGCTTTGTAAATGAAAGCGAAGTCATACATAGCATCCTGAACCACCTGTTCAAAGTCCTCCAACACTTTGTCAAAATTATCCGATGACTTGTAATCACCTTTACGGTCGGAAAGCACCCGGCCAGACCGGTCACGCGGCGAGGTAACTCCTTTAAGCGTCATTTCCACATTCTCGTCAATACCATCTCTGGTGTAATAGAATGCATAGACTTTCGGAACAATGTGACTGCCGTCTTCCTGATAGCCTGTAACTTCAGAAAAGGTGATGGTCTCGTCGGTTGGTCTTATATTGCCTTCTGTAAAGACAAACAAGATATTTTTGTCTTCGTTTTCTTTTGCCCTGTCGCTTATTGCCTTGTTCTTAACATAACCGTCCTCCACATTAATCGCAGACGACAGCTCACTATCCTCATAGCCAAACTCTGTTAATTTTGAGAACAGAGCACCATAGAAAAACTTATTGGTAGCACTTCTCTGGAATTGCGACTTGAATTCTCCATAGTTTTGTTTTGTCACAAGCCTGCTCGACGTCACTTCGTCGCCAAAGAAGGACAAGTAGACACAGCTATCCGGGGCACTTGCCACTAATTCGCCCAGCACATCATAAATTTGCAATCTGCCGCTTTCCGGAATGCTCAAGTCAACAAGTACGGAGAAAGTATAACTGCTGGGAATACGCAGTCCAGAGTTCATTGCCGTTATGACACGCCGGTCATTAGGAATCATCTGGTTGTCATCCTCATAGACAACCAGGTATTTTTCCAAGTCGGCAGTTGTTACTTCTGTTGAACGGAATCCGTCACTATCAACAATTTTCAGAAAGAGTGATATGCTATCCTTACCGATACCATATTCATACTTCTTATCACAGAACTCAATCCTCTTGACATCCTGAGCCCGCAAGCTGCCGGCAAAAGCCAGGAATGCCACTACGATGAGAAACAGTCTCTTCAGCATTATCTTTTTCTCCTTGTCCATATCTTCAAATTCTCCAATTTTTGTTCACCATAATAATTTTCGTCAGTACATAGCTCTTGGTTAACAACGGGAATCGATGTCAGCAAGCCATCTATAGCCGAATAAACCAAAACGAATTTGATTCTGTCAACATATGCAGCCACAGCCTTTCTTACCGTCGGTATGCTAAAATGAATAGCAGTTACGAAACAGCCAACCAGTTCATTGTCCGTACTCTTGTCATTCTTGCTCACCGACATAGCTACATATTCTACTTTCTGAATCTGCTTGTTAACAAATCCATAGACCATACACAGGAGCTCCTCGTTTTGTTCAGAGGTCAGCATGCTCATATCGATAATAGCCCCATTACTTAACTCAATACCCTCACACTCCTTTGTATGTGATTTTGCATCAGCCATCATATTAAAGTAATCCTCAGCCTTGAAACTGTTTCTGTCGCTCTCAATAGCCCACTTATGCAATTCTTCAAGAGAATACATCTTTTTCAGGTCGTTTTTAGAGTTGAGGGTTGCGTCACGCTTGAATGTAAAGATACCCAATTCCTGCTCCGGCGTCAGAATGTCTACAACGATTGCCGTCAAGAAATTCGGATGGGTGGGGTGCTTCAATTGCATCTGTACATTGCAGTCTGAATTACTGAAAAAAACGCCGAGACCCGGATGTGAGTGAACCCAACAGGTCAGATCGTATTGAAGGTTGGTTTCCTTTCTCAGCTTCCTCAACTTATCGGCCACCTTCAGCTTAATCTTTCCTCCGAAATTCAGTTCATACTCGGAGAACACGGCATCGTCGCCAGGCAGGACTATGTGTTCTAACGATACATAATACTCATCAAGTTCTGTATCATGCACCCAGCGTCCCAGAACCATGCAACCGTCCTCCTTGGGGTTATCAGCATTACGCAGGTCTTCGGCATACAGATTGTATATGTCCTTGATACAAGTATTCTTAATATACATTCGACGGACAGCCGAATCATCACAAAAATCATCACAGTCAATTTTCAAGTACGCATCATTGTCGATGACGTCATCCAAATTCTGTTTACGCAGTATGGACGTTGTCTTGCGCCTGACAACAATGGCAGCCGAAGCGTCGGCAACGGCAGGCAGATTGTTGCCAGACTTTGGCTGTATAGACTTCTTGTAGCGACGGTTGGCACGCCAAAACCACAAAGTCAGCAAGAGAATGAGCAAAACTCCACCCGCACAGATAGCAATAATCTTTTTGTCAATCTTTAGGTCATTTTCTTCTGCTGGCTTTTTCACTATTTCATCTTTCAACAGCTCTATGGCAGACTCTTTAGCAGCAAGTCTTTTCTTGACCATAGCTTGCGCACTGTCAAGACAAGCCTCCTCATTTGCAATTTTCATTCCCTCATACCTTTTGAGGAATAACGTCACCAGAGAAAAGGTATTCTTATCATATTTCAACAGCGAATCCTCGTATGCTTTGACAAAGCCTTTCAGGTTTTGCTTATTGATATACGCATTCCTGTCTTTCCAATTCTGCAAGCCGGTGATATGCACCTTGACTTGATCCTGCTCATCTTTCATATAAGAAGCAGAATAAAAGGGTATAGAGTCAAGATAGGTATTAAAGTCAGAGAGCACCCTGTCCATATCGACAACCACCTTTTCCCTCTTGACCGTTTTCCACCTGTGTTTCGGTTTTACAACTTTCTGCGCACTGAGCCCAAGCCACATGAAAGCTATCACCCCAGCCAACAAACATTTAATTGTATAGTTCATCATCGCTTAAATTGTTTTGCTTTTTCCTTTTCCTTTCGTCATAGTATTCACGCCTCTGTTGGCTACAGAACGAGCACCATTGCGAAACTCTGTTTTTGCCTGATTTGCATTCTCCTGCACCATATTACGGGCACGACGGCGAGCCTCATCCTCAGCACGTTTAGCCATGGAATTTTGCATCTCTTGAATATTCTTCTGGTTTTTGGCATTACGGCGCTGCTGTAGCACTTGGTTGCCGACAAAGCCCAATATGGCCAACACAACACCACCAATCATCAGCCAGAGATTTCTCTTTTTCTCTTCGTCTGCCTTCATCTGGGCAACAGCCGCCAGGGAGTCTTGCCGTGCCTGAGCACGTTCGGCAGCCTGCTGTGCCTTCCGTTCAGCAGCAAGAGCAGCGGCCGCTGCAGCGTCTTCAGCCTTGCTCTTCAACCGTTCTTCTTTCAGCTTGCAGGCTGTAAGAACCTCGCTAATCCTCGATGACATCTTGTCATCAGTAATTCTGTAACTTCGGTCACGCAAACTCGAGATAGCCTGTTTCAACTCATCAGTAAAAGGATATTCCGTCTGCTCATCCAGCAAATCTGTCACCTTATTCACCAAGATTGTTGCCTCATCAGTATCAGAAAAGGCGCCGTCCACCTCTTCCTGGGTGGTAACGGTCTGTGTAACAGTCCGCTCCATGTCATCGCCGTTAGTTTCATTCTTCTTTTTAACCGACAAGTTCACCGTCAGGTTTTCACATCTGCTGAAGACTTTGTAATGGTGTTTCCCTTCATAGTGAGCCAGGAAAAACGGTATCTGGAGCTTTTGATTTGACGCTTGTGACACGTTCAAAGTTAGAGTGGGATTATCTGCTAACAGGAAATAGCCATCCTTAGAAGTGCTATATCTGGTACCCGATGGTGTCATAAAGGCCTCAGTATCAATGCCTGTGAATTTCATATCCTCGAAGCTCTCAACCCTATCGAAAAACACCACAGCCACTTCGTCAAGTCTTTTATATTTATCCTTGTATGTACGTCCAAGCTTTTTCTGAGCACCGTGAAACCTAACGATAACCTGCCCGTTACTCTGTGTCACATCGTAAGTAACAATAACCCGGTCGTTCTTGGTTGACATCAATGTATCTGTCACCTCTCGTGCTTGTATGGCATGGCAGACCGATAGAAGAAGGATAAGGATAAATACGTTAACGGCTTTCATTGCTAAAAGTTAGAAATTCTGTTATAACGATCGATGATTCGTTCTTGATACGAACTGTTTCTCCAAGCAGCAGAATGTTTACTGCAACCGTATAGCAAGTTTACATCCGACATGATTCTCTCCTTGGCAGCCTTGCGGTTGTTGCTATTATATACCATAATATAATAGTCATCCAACTTATGATAGATTTGCTGTGGATTCCAGTTGCAATACTTACAACCAGTAGCTTGCTGAGTACCTCCTCCACCACCATGCCTTCGTCCACAATCACGCTCATAGTCAGCAAAATCAATATTCCTCAGTTTTTGCTTCAGACCGTCATACCGTAGAAATGCCCTATCTTCAGAATTTAAGTGGCGACGTGCAATAGCTTCATCAATATTCTTCTGCAATTTCTCCACACGCATCTTATAGGGCCGTTCCTGACGGTCAAGTGTAGGACGATGTTTGGAATTAGTACAAAAAACTTGCTTGCTGATTTCTTCTATCAGTTTGGAACACTCATCGTCAATACGCAAGAAATCTTCATCAGGCTTCAAACTTACATCCAATTCAAGTTCTACGATTTGTTTTTCCATCAACAGCAGTTTTCCACTCCCATTGGTTAGTCCCATAAAACTATTTTCCTTATATTTTGCAATATAAAGAGGCAAACGACATGTTGTCAACACGCCATCCTCAACCTTTACGTCAGGAAGTTTCTTTTTTTCGGAAGGTTCTATAAAGATGACATTTCGTACATCTTTATAAGTATCAATATTCCGCCGGCCTTTGGTACCTGGATAGTTTTTGTCATAGACAATTGACGGGGAAAATTTTTTAAGTTCCTTCTCTGGATAGGCATGGCCGAAAAGAATAATGATGTTCGACTCATCTAAATTCTCTATTTCAATCGCAACCTTCCCTTCTGCATCATTGTCACCATCTTCTTTTACTACAAAGATATTGCAAAAAGGCAGTTTCACCGTTTCCTTGTGATGCGCATCATCAAGTTTCACTCGACGTTGCTCGTTGGCCCTGCTTATCACCGATACCAGCATGCATAACACTAATATCACGGATAATCTAAGGAACTGAGTTTTGCAATTTAGTAACTGGTTCATATTTTCAGAGATTTCTTTTTACTTATTTCTGTTTTCACCTCATTTACACTTTCTTTCTTAGCCACAGGTTTGGTCATCACCTGGCTATTGCCAGACATATCCTGCCCGAATCGCGTCCATCCATTAGGTTCACCCTCTTCTCTCACCCATTCAGCCACATTCTGGTCTTCGGGATAAGGATAGGTATTCTGAGCATGATACAGCTGATATTTCAGGTATTGTTCTACACGCAGTACTAAATCTTTAAGTGAGGCGAGCACACCCATCTCCTTGATGGTCAGGCACACATGTCCCTTAAAACTGCCAGAATGACGGATATTTGGATGCCAAATGTCAGTACGGAAAGTAAAAATAGGATTGCCATCGGCTGACGGATAGTTGTTGGGGAGGACTATGCTCATCTTATGCAGATAGCCAAAGATGGGTTCGCGTGGAATACCAGTATCCTTGACACCAATGATAGATTTACACCGATACCAGATTTCAAACTCCGTAGGTAAACCCATAACGTTTTTCTTACGGATAATATACGACAGAGAGGGTGCGTACGGATTAGGACTTGTGGCCCTTCGCTTATTGCAAAGCGTATCCAGTTCGCGCCATTCCTGCAATATTCGGGCATCGCGTCCTGACAGTTCCTTCAGGTTGAAGTTATTGATTAAGTCGTTCATGTCTTGTCCTTTAATAGATTGTTAACCAGCAATAGGTACTTTGATCAGTTGCAAGCTGTCGCCCGGTTGCACGTTATAGTCAAGCAAGCACTGCTCACGTCCGTCAGCATCTTCAAATGCCAGAATCTCCGGATTTTCTCCGTCCTCCAGGATCTGACCGAGCAAATACTGTATGGGGACACCGCCGCCATCCATCTTTGGAAGTTCGAAAACCTGAACAATACTATTAATCTGGTCGCGAATGGTCTTAGTAGGGTCAGAGACCTTCACTTCCACTTCCTCAAACTCTGTACCTTCGATTTTCAAATTGATGATAAAATCATCACCGTAATTTTCGTTTGCCATAGCTCTTTATTGTTTTAGTTTTTACATATATAGTCATCACACTTACTTTAAGCTACCATACCCATGCACCGCGTTCCTGATTATAGTTGTCACTACGGTAACACTCAAACTTGTTTTTGAATACAAGAATCTGGTAAGCCGATTCGCTTATAACCTGTGCATCTTTCAGTCCATAACGAAACAATGACAGTTCGTATTTATTCTTATCTGCGTCAATCCGAACCGTCAAATCGGTCTTTGTTTCAGGATGGGCCCCATAGAATCTATTAAAGATGGAACAGATTTCCTTATCTTCAAACCAAAGATAGGCTGTGTATTCAGATTTCCCTGATTGCCAATTCACCGCTAACTTCATCGGTTTGCCAGCCTGATGATAGTTCATCAGACTGCCGTCATGGAGTTTGTCGTGGGTACCATCGAAAAGGCATTCTTCTATAAATTCACATTCTGCATCCGGACGGTTATCGTCGTCATAGGGTAACCATTCCTTCTTGTCTTCATCCCATTGGCCAAACTCTATCTGGTAGCGATATGTGAACTGCTTCATATAGTTGTCAAAGAGGTCATGTGGAGGCAACCCTTCATTTTCAAGATGTTCCTTTGCCAGAGGATTCTTCTCAAGATAACGGGCACAATAGTCTTTAAGTGTAGTATATTGGCTACCAGACTTGAAATCCTTAAAACTGGCCTCATAAGTCTTGGCATGCATCCATTTTACTAATACAGATTTATCGTCACCCACACACCAGAGGGCAACACCCCCGTGAGGAGCCATTCCCACTACGATATGGCTGAATGTCTCTGGCGACGCCTGGCTCCAAACAGACTGTAGTTGCTCAGCAGGAAGATCTGTTTCCAATTGATAAAACTGCTGTTCAACAATGGAGAGCCAGGCTATGTCGAGCTTCATGGGCATAGGATAGTTCTCACGAGAAAGTATCTCCGTAGAGAGGATTTCTCCCCACTCTCCGCGATAGGGATAGCACTTGGGTAAAGGCAATGCTTCATCCTGCTCATAGAACAAGGCACTGTACCAGGCCTCGGTAGGGTACAATACCGGCGCATTGCCTGAAATGTAATAACGATATTCCATACGATTATTAGTCATAGTCTTGCATGTAGTGAATGCTACTGTCATTCCTGTCGCCATGATAAACGATGCGACAAAGGATATTATCTTTCCAATTCGGTGCATTAACAATACTGATACCTAATCTGTCTGTAGCTGAGAAATGAATATAATTACTTCTTAGAGTCTTGTACGCCTCAGAATCCAGAGAGTTTCCAGGAATAATCCAGGAACGCTTTCCCGTTGGCAAATTATTAGCATTCATCAATTTGGCCGTCGATGAAAGGGCCCCGGGAATTTGGAAATCGTCGAGTGGGAAGTAATCGTTAAAGACGTCACATCCCCATACTTTTGAAACATCCTTGTGTGTACGGTCCCACATCATGACAAATGTGATGTTGCTAAGCCCTCTTTTCACAGTACGCGTGTAGCTGACCGTAGCCTGAAAGGTATTCATTAAGAAATTGTCATCGTATGACGATATGCCATCCCACACTTCCTTATACCAGCTCTTCTCAACAGCCCAGCCTAATGCCATCAGATTCTCCTTATTCACATTGCCGGTGCCTTTTTCCGGATTGCGGGGGTCTTTCATGACCAATTTGGTCCACTTGAATCCATTGATGTATTTCAGGCAAACAGTACTGTCCTGAGCATCTTCATAGCTGCCTCCCACATCACTATGACAACCGGGCACGAACACTTCTATACAACTGGCAGGCACCTTTTTCCCGACATCGGTAATCGCAAAGTTTTTCCTGAATTCGTCCATGGCGCAGATATGGAATGTGCGATGAACGTTGCCCAACTGAGGCGAATACAGGCCGTAGTCCCTGGCATTGAGGTTATGAAAAATGGTCACATTATCCTCCACCGCCTTCACATTGCTTATACCTGACTCGTCAATAATTCCTATAGAACTGACAGTATCATAAATGCCAAGAAATTCTACTATCCTGTTCGCCTTATTAAAATCATCAAGAAATGTCAGGCGGTTGGTATATAGACTTTTTGCCTTGCCATAAAGATAATCCTTGAAAACGCTTTCCAGCGCTATGGTAGCGTTATTGTCGGCCGCCCTTGCCACCAGGTAGGCAAACAGCCGCGCACATGCAGCTCCGCGGCTGAAGCCATAGACACAAAAATGAACCACAACTTTGGGACGCTCACGCTGTTCTGTATTCCCATATAGATAGCGGTGAACTTCCGAAACGCCACGCGCCACCTTGGCAATTACGCCCTGACTCCAAGTGCCTACAGCCATGCCAACCACCTCTGATGGCTTGTCTTTCAATTTCTGGAACCATCCTTTATCCTTTTTGTCACCGTCATAAGTAGTGCCAGGGCCTTCTATATAGATGTGGTTATAGTATTTCACTTTCCCGTCTTCACGAACCTTCTTGTTATCCACCAGACAGCTTAGTGCAGCCACATTAGTGTCCTTTTGCCGAAGAGGAGTATTACCATTCCGATTAGTATCAACAGATGGCATCTTTGCGACTGATCCTCCAAGTGCTTGAGCATCTTTGTTTTGAGGTTTAGCAGTCTCTTGTTTGGTGTTCATCTTGTTGTTGGTTCCGTCAAAGAAAACGCTGATGAAGAACTCCTTCTCCACATCCTGTACCTCAAGAGGTTTCTTTTTGTCAGCACTTTTGGCATCTATAACATTTGATGGCATATTCAGTTATTTATTAAGTCTTATATAATGACACACAAAAGTTTTGTTGCTTTTAAATGGTCATATTGCCCCTTTTGGGAAGAGTGGTCTCAGAGCCAGGTATTATTTTGTACCTTTGAGGAATCTGGCTACCCTCATGCACCGTCTCTGGACTGAAGATACTTCCATTGCCTTTCTTGATTTCTCCTGTTTTGTGACGGCTCTCTTTCATGACCTTGTCTATTTGTAAAGGAGATGATGTCTGTGTTGGCATTTTTGAAGAAGAAACCCCTACCGGTTTCGTCTCACACGGCTTAGCCCGTCTTGCAAAACGTTTGACTACGGCTTCAATCTGCTGATGCTGAATAAGAACCTCACGTAGTCCAGGCGTCTTTTCAATCGTTTTTAATAGTATCTTCTCTACTTTCGGAGCAAGTTTGCCTACTGCCTTACCACCTGGGATGCACCCTAACAGCTCCAGAAAGCCATTTCCCAAGTTAGCAGGAAAAGGAAGTGTGGCAAAGCAGACAACAGCATTGATAAAAGAGCAAACCATTCCGACAGGACCTGGCACGAAACTGAGTACTTGTGAAGCCATCAGGGAGAGGGCTGTAGCACTCTTTCCTATCGCTTTGGCAGGACCTGCTAACTGACTGGCCTCAGCTCCTTCAGCGAGTTTCGGTATGATTTCGTCAAGACCCTTAATGATGTTGTCCCATTCTGTAAAAATCTTACGACCGCTATCGCCCAGAGCCTTTGTGCATGCTATACGCAGTTCACTCTTTCCTTCGGTCTTTAAAAGAGCAAGGAATTCGGTAAGGTCAATTTTCGGTAACTTTGCCATATAAGAACCAGACTATTAGTACCAAGATATATAATTCACGCGCAAGGTTAACCCCCGATAATCCCTCTGTTTATAAAGCCTGAAAAACTTATTCTTAGGCCGGGAAATTTTCCTTGCCTCTTGAAATTTCCTGATAATTGTTTAACTGTCATCTGTCATGCTATCTGTTAAACGGCTCATTTGTGCGCACGGGGGGAGTGTCCCCGTGTGCTCAGAGTCTGCGTCAACAACGTTATTCATACTATACTATTTTTTATATTATTCGTCACTTAGTTCTTGATAGTGTACCGTTCCATAAAATACATCGGAGAGACGTTGATGAATTTCCTCGGATTCTTCAAAATATTGAATTGAAATCGCACCGATGTCATATTTTTCAAATACATCATCAGAATCAAAATTGGTTTTATTTAAAATAATTACCTGATATATGTCATTTAATTCATTTACAATATACGGATAAATTGAGTCTGACTCTTTAATTGACAACTTAGTAATAAAAGCTATAGTATCTTCTAATACTTGCTGATATTCTTTCTTTGTAGGTATTTTTGTAAATCTTGAATACATAAGATTAATGTGTATTTATTTCCCTACCGGTCTTTTTGCCAGGAAAACCTGAGTTCCACCACCACTAACCTCCACTGGATTATTCGGATCACTCCAAGTGTCAGTTGTTTTTCTTGCTTTTGTTACAACATACTGAGTATTTTCTTGAACTTCTACCTCATGTAACTCTCTTGTCCAAGTCGTACCGTCTGCATATTTCCCTTTATTTGCGATACCGACTCCATTGGGAGTTGCTGTCGCAGAATCACTCTTTCTTATTGCATAATTTCCAGGGTTATCAACAATTTTACCATTAGAATCTACTCGCCTAAACTGATTATATTTAGTACCTTTAGGCGCAACACCTCTTTCTACTATTGGCGATGAAACATCTGCACAATTCAAATGTGATTCTCGTTCAAATAGACTCACTTCGGAACCCGTATATACTTCAGATATTTCATTTCTTCTGTGGTATCGCACCTTTTTCATGAAAAAATTTGAATCCGTTTCGGTAATACCTGCCCTTTTAAGTTCATCTGCAGAAATGTCTGTATATTTGTAGTCCTCAGCTATTTTAGTTAGTTTTGAACGACGCTCATATTTGTCTTCAATTTTTGAAATATTTGTGAGTTTTTTCTGCCTTTTTGCAACGTCAGCTACCATTTCTGCTTTTTTAGCGGTCTTTGCAGCCTTAAAACCTTTCATTGCTATTTTTGTTCCTGCCGCAGCATCTCCTATACCAGGGACTGCTGCAAGGAGTGACATGCCTGCTTCTCCCCAATTACCTCTTAAAGCAGAGATTGCTGCATTTGCTAAATCAGGAATTGCTCCAAAACCAGGAACAAAACCAGCAGCATCAAGAGTAAGCTGAATGCCGTCTAAGACATTATCAATAGTTAGACCTTCTGCAGATACTTGATTATTCTCAAACTCCTCTTGTTGAGATTTGGAGACCCACTG
>Ga0255060_10000173_pt1 | contig 13385 bp, 17 predicted proteins | sample 172RNAGHGlowgp2_FD_183094 | JGI IMG/M metagenome (GOLD analysis project Ga0255060, IMG submission 183094) | Metatranscriptome of sheep rumen microbial communities from Palmerston North, Manawatu-Wanganui, New Zealand - 1728 RNA GHGlow gp2... | ecosystem: Host-associated > Mammals > Digestive... | reverse complement strand
CTAAATATAACTGCTTTCTAAAATTTCTGCCACCTTTCCCATTTTTTATATGCCTATATCACCCGCAAACAATCTGAACAAAAACCACACATAAACTTTGTGCAATATTGAAATAACAAATTTAGCGAAAAAGTTGAAATTAAAAATCAAAGTGCTATAATTAAGATAACGACAATGAAAGGAGAATAAATATGTTAGACATAAAACAAGCACTTGAAGTATGTGCAGTAGGGTTTCTACTCTTTACACTTATACCAATAGCAATTACATATTGCTATATCAGTTATCAGTTATATTTAGATGAAAAGAAAAACGATTAAACAGAAAGGTTAAAATGGTGAAGTTATGAGAACAGAAGTTGAAGTATTAGAAGCAAAGGTTAGACTCTTAAATCAGGCAATAGAAATATTGACAGATATGAAGGATGACCTTGAAAAAGAAAATAAAGAACTCAAAGAACACGAAAGACATTTAGAAGATAATTGGCAACGCTTATACGGTGAAAAGAAAGAACTTGAAGAAGAGAATGAGCAGTTAGCAGAGTGGTTAGAAGGAGAAACATTAAGATTAGAACATACGAAAGATTGTTGCCACAACTTATATCTTGAAAATAAAGAACTTAAAAAAGACAATGAAAGACTTACAAATGTTGCTAATAACAATTATGAATTTATGATGATTTACAAAAATAAGTATCACGAACTGCTTGAAAATGTAAATAACTTAATAAAGAAGTATGAATTAGAAGCAAAATGTCATATGGGTTCTGCTTATGGTAAGGTAGTAACAGATATGACTTACTCGAAAGCAGGTGATTGTGATGACTGCAAATAGCCTTTATGATGTGCTTGAAAAGAATATAGTTACTATGGCTAAGGATGCTGATAAAGTGTCCTTAGTAGAAACTATATTTGATAGACATTGTAATGATGAAGATTTTAGTGAACTTGCAAGATTTTGCGACCCACTAGATATTATATTAGAAAGGGAAGAACACTATGGAAATTTTGGTAACACCAATTCTAAATAGTATGTTTGAAGTAATGATAGTAGTTATATCATCAATAGTCATTATGTCATTTATAATAGGTCGTGTCTTTGGAAGTCATTACTTTTACTTTTTAGGCATAATGATAATTGCATTAATATTGTCCTGCTCTTTGTATAAAACTAACAAAGAATTAAGAGCAAATGAATACTATAAATATCATATAGGCATTATAACTTGCGATGAGTATTATAGACAACATTTATATAACAAAGAAATAAGCCCCTAAATAGGGGCTTTTTCTTATATTCGTACACCACTCTCTAGCAATGAAATAATCTTTGCTTTTTCGGCATCCGTTGCCTGTGGGCATATAAGGTCAACATCACTTACCTGTAAGAAACCACTAAATGAACTTATAGCACCACTTGTATTACTTGCTCTACCTTTAAGTGAACTTAAATTGCCTGTAACACTTGTTTCCTGCTTATAGTCAATTATATACCAATACTGTGGCATAAAGTAGTTGCCCATAGAACTATTAGTACCATTAACATTACCTGTAAATATGCCTTCCGTAGTAGCCTGATTTCGTGTAGCATCTAACACTCCACCTATTGCACCCATAGGGTCTTTGGCAAGGCTTGTAGGTAAAGATAAACCTGTTTTGGTAACCTGACTCTTTGAAGCATTCATTCTACTTGCATATTCTGTCCAATTAGTTGTTCCAACTGCCTGATGAACACCCATAATACAATCCCAAGTCTCAACTACTGATACATCACTACCGTCAATAGATAACAATATAGCAGTAGCATTGCCACTATAAAAGTCTATAATGTATTTCAGTCTAATATTTTTACCATATAATTTTCTTTGGTCTATCGGTACTAAGCCTACATATGGTATATACATTTCAAAAGTACGATAAGGTGGGTAATCACGGAAATCGTTAAACCTTGTTATCTTACTATCAAAATTAACTGAACCACTACCACTAGGCGGTATTGTTAATTCACCTGTATTAAGCCAAGTAACTTTGTGTAAATCACTTGTAGGAAAATGGAAAACACCCAAATTTCCTGTTGTACTATCAGCACCAAAACCTAACTTCAAATAATGAGTTGTTACATAAGCACAAACATTATCAATATCAAAAGGATAAACTGTCATATCAATAATAGCATCTGTAACTACTCCTGTTTGAAAACCTAAATCGTCAAGCAATTTCTCCATAAAGGTTTTATCCGTTCCTGTATAGTCATCTGCTTTTTGAATTAAATACTGTGCTAAACCTTCAACTTGTTCTGGTTTCATAGCATACATTGTTGTAAACATATTATATAACTTACTTGCAGGGAATTCCATTTCTTCTTCCTCCTGTTCTTCTAAATTTACATAAGATAAAATTTCATCACTTATTAGTCTATAATACAATGTTGGTGTACCTACATTATTTTCCTGTCTTCTTACGGAAACATAATACATTTTCGTAGGTACTGCTTCACCTTCAACTTCTTCCCAAAATAGTAATAAACCACTTGGTGATAAGTTAGGGTCGGAATAATACCTAATATGATGCTCGTCAGGGTCAAGACTTTGATAACCGTTTGTTTCATTAAATGTTTGTAAAGGAACTGTATGTTCAATATCATAGCCAATTATTGTTTTACCTTCTTGCATTGCAAATGCTGTACTGTTAAATACTATTGAACCTGCACCCTGATAATTAAAATCTAATCGGTAGGTATAATCACCGTAGCCTACTGTAGGATAATTCCAATTATCTTCAACGGGCATAACCCAAGAGCCTGTAACCATATTAAGATAAAAGTTTGCATTACCACCTATTGTCCATTTTGAACCCTGTTGTGAGCCTGTAGTTTTCCATTGATTATCTCGGATATTCTGTAAGGCAGTAGGTATTAAACTTTGGAAAGTAGGCATATTATTGTAATCCCAATTAACTGAACCTGAAATAGGGTCGTAACCCATAGCACGATAAATATTATTCTGTATGCTTAAATTATCATCCCATTCAGCAGTACCACCATAAAGTTTATCACCTACTAAACCTGCCATAATGTCCATATAAAAAGTGCCTGTAACTGACATAACATCACCACCTTATAAATTCGTTCTACCTGCAACTGTTAACATAACTTTTCTGCTCTGTTCTGTTTCAGGATGAAAACAAGTATTAGTAGTTGCCTGTATTTCCGTTCTTGTTATGTTAGGTGTAGTAACAACTGCTTCATCTACCATATTTGGAAAAGTTGATGATGTTGACCTTTTAGCAATACAAGGACTACTCTTATAACTATCCCAAAAACTTGTCAATGGGTCGCTATCACATCGCATTATTTCTCTGCCATCAGGTAACTGTTCCAACCTACAATAGTAATATCTGTTGAAAAAAGGAATACGACAATAGTTAGCATTTCTTAAACTGTCATTTCGTGGTAACAGAATAGTAGGTGCTTCAATGTCCTGTGTATCGTACACATTACAATTATAAGTACCTAATGTAGTCTTATTTACTTTATGAACATCCTGTGGCTCATCACTACAATTATAAAAAGTAACCTGTAACATATTAAATCTCCTTTATATATTTTGAAAAAGCATAACCTATGGTATTTTCATAACATACTTTATACCATTCACCATCATATTTGTCTTTGTCAAGTATTCCTATATGTTTTCCGTTAGGTATCTTTTTCAGTATTTTATCTTTGGTACTTGCCCCTGCTCTTAACATAAGGTTGCTACCATTAGTTGCAACAACACCACAACATTTCTTTGGGGCTGTTAAGCCTAACCATTCACATTTATTAAGGTCAACATTACCTTTGATGCCGTTTACTTTGCCATATGATGTGTACTGCCACATAAAAGGTTTATAGTCTTTAACCTTATCTGCATTATCAGTATATCTTGCAATCCATAACTTATATGATTTAAGGTTGCCAAACTTATTATCAAGATAATCAGGGTTAGCATATAAGCCACAATCATAGCCATTAGACTTCATACCTTCAATAAAGGTTTTAACCCACGCTGTACGCTCCTGTACTGATAACTGTCTGCCAACATATCTATCGCTATCGTATTCGTAGTCTGCCCATACACCCATTTCAAGTTTGTCTTTATAATTATTCAAAGTAGCGTGAGCCATTCTTACATTAGCGATAATATCATTGCTTGTTTTAGCATAGATAAACCAATAAGCACCTATTTTCAACCCTGCCGATAATGCCTTTTTGACATTATCAGCAAAGTTGGTGTCTTTATTTGATTTTCCATAACCTGCTCTTATAATAACAAAATCATAGCCATCTGCTTTAACCTTGTTAAAATCTATTGAGCCATTATGTTTACTTACATCAATACCAATCATAATATATACACCCCATTTCTCTTACAATGTAACCAAAAATAAGTTTATAGAAATTCCATCTATCTCTAAGTCTGTATTCCGACTCGATAAGTTCGGTACTTTTGGTTACGCCTATATTGCCTGTACGACGCTCTGTATCTTTGTGTTCGTCGCTTGAATGAGTATCACTATGAGCATCTTTGGTAAAAGTATCTGTATGTGCTGTACCTGTGGCTGTATCAGTATGTGTAGTACCTGTATGAGTATCTGTATGTGTACTTCCTGAAACTGTATCACTTACCGTAGCCTTTGTGTTAGTCTGTGAGCCTATACTATCTGTACTTCTATCAGTTTTAACTTCTGTGCTATCAGGATAACTTGTCTTATAATCATTATGTTCATCACTTCTAGCACCCGTTGTTTCACTTCTTGCACCATACTGTGTAGTCTCACTTGTAGCACCGTACTGTGTGCTTTCACTTGTTGCACCATACTGCATTGAGTTACTTGTAGCACCAAAAGCACTCTGCTCTCTTGTATTACCAAAACTATCAGTATCTCTTGTAGCACCATAAGTTGTTTCAACTGTACCGTCAACATTCCACATAGGCTCATAGTCTTTAATACTTGCACTATACATTTTAGCCCAATCGACTAAATGTGCAAAGACAATACCGTCAACATCATATGTCCAATTAATAACTGTATCGGACAAAGGCTCTGTATCATCTACTTCAATGGCTCTTTCACCAAAGAGTTTAACCACATACCTGTCAAATAACTGATAATTAGTTGTATAATAGGTAACAAAGTTACCTTCCAAATATTCACCTGTTGGATAACTACTTGCTAGTGTCGGACTCATCATTAGTGGCTGATTTGCCTGTCTCTTCGCTTTCGCTATCTCCTTCAGTTTGACTATCTTCTTGCCCAACATTTTCTTCTCCTTTCTCTTCCATAAGTTCAAACTCACCTTCTTCAATATCTTCTTCAGTAGGTTCATCCCAAAAGATAGGATTTCTTACAACTTCGATTTCAATGCCCTTTTCCTGCATTTCCTTGCAAAAGTCTTCTCTTGCCTGAAACATAGCCAAGAAATACAAAGTTGAGTAATCGCCAAAACTGTCAAGTTCCATTGAGTTAACCTGTGCTTTTTTCTCTTTGGTTTCAACATCAATACCAAAACCATTACAAAATCTCTTAATTAACTCTTCGTGGAAATTGTCAAGTGTAGATAATCTATCAAGGGCTGTGTTATCACAAATATCAAGTGTCTTAACATCATTAAGTAAGTCTGTTGAAATTGTAACAGGGCAACCTGCTTTTCTCTGTGCAAACAGGTTATTAATTTCTTTTCTCTCATTGTCGTCAACTCCTGTTAAAGCAGGTATATTTCTACTATTCATAAGTTGGTGATAAATAGATATATCTGTTTCCTGTAATGTATCTGCAAAATATCTTATAAAAGTATTATCAGTAGAGTACAAAAGGTTATTACCACAAACAACCACTTCTTCGTGGTTTTTCAAAACATAGCATTGTTTATCTGTCGTAGATAATGTATGACAAACATATTCAGTATAATCACCATCGTCATCTAAAATACTATTAAATCTACCGATAACCCATTTCTTGTTTTTAAGGTCATAACCGAAACTACCATTAATATGCAAGAACAATTCTGCTTTCTTTAACATCTTGAAACCTTCAGGGGTCTTCCAATTAAATAAGATATTAAGCAAATTATACATTCTCATTCTATAAGCATAAGAGTCAATATAAATATTATCATCAACTTTCTTATCTTTTTTAGACTTTATATAATCAAAAATGTTTTCCATAATTCACTCCTTAAAAAATAAAGGGGTAGGGTACTATCCCCACCCCTTTTAAACACACTATCAATCAAGTGTAAAGATAACTGCGACATTTCTTGTATCAATCCAAAAGTCATCAGCCATATGCATAAAGTATGTTGTAAACAACTCTTCAGGCATAAACTTTGATGTAGTGGTATTAAGTCTTGATGTAATACCTGCTCCATACTTATCCATACAAATTGCAATTACATTGTTTACAATTGTTGGGTCTCCACCTTCAGTAGTAGGTGCTTCCTTTACCTGGTCGTGAACAGATGTTGATGCAATGTATGGTAACAATGCTGTTGAACTGTTCTGCCAACTGTCAATCTCATAAATGTTATTGAGTTTCAGGTAATCAGGATTGTATGTGCCTGATTTAATGAAATCAAACATTGTAGAAATCTCTTCAAGGATAATAGTGTTAACATCTTCTTTACGACAGAATGTTTCAACACCTTCATTATACTTATCCTTGCTATAAGATTTGAACTGCTTTGGCATTCTTAAAATTGATTTAAGAACGAACATCTTGAAATCAAGGTTTGAGTTAATTGCTTCTGTACCATCACTAATATAACCATCATCACCTTCGGAAAAACCGTGTGTTGTGTTATAAAGTGTAGCAAGACCAATCTTTCTTGTAGCAGATGCATTAACAATAATCTTCTGTAAGATAGCCTTTGCAAGGTCTCTGTTATAAGAAGCGATTGAGTTGAGTGCAAGTAACTGAACTTTAGCCTTGAACTGCTCAATAGATGAACTATCCTTAAATGTCTTCTTTAACTGCTCATCACTTAAACTATACTTTAACTTGTAAGTAGCCATTTTTGTATAGAGTTTGTTATCGAACTCTGTATTGTAGAACTTACCGTCTGTATAGTCAGGTGCGTTAGGGTTACTGTTAGCATCTGCAAGTGCATAAACAGCACTATCGTGTGCTAACATTCTTGACTTTGTTGATGCAAGTGCAAAACCTGCACCAAATTCCTGTCCGTCTCTGTAGAGACCAAAAGTGTCATCTTCAAACTTTCTGTCGTTGATGAACTTCTGTAAAAACTCACCGATAAAGTTTTCTGCAATACCCCTTAACTGCTCGATAGTAAGGTCTGCAAAATTAATACCTTCATCTACAATAGTGCCATCACCTGCGATGGTACTTGCCTGTCCTAACTCGTTAGGTGCAAGGACTTCATTAATTTCTTCGCTAATCTGATTAAGTTCCATTTTTTGTAATCTCCTTTCATTACTCTCTACATACTAATACAATTAACTTTAATTGCATACTGTGAGCCAAGTTCTGTTGAAGTAAGTGGCTCTCTTACTCCTGCTGTAAGGCTTTCAATAAGAATATAATCTTTGTTAATTCTTGTTACACAAAAGCCCCAAGTACCTGCGGGTGCCTGTCCACCATACGGTAATGCTTCCCAAGTATAAGGTGTTGCACCCTGTGGTAAACCAAGTGATGAAATAGCAAGTAAACCATTTTCATCTGTGGTCTTTCCACCTAAACCAATTACATATGATGTCAATTTAACGCTTTTAATCATATCTTCAACAGTTGTTTCTGTCCATTTTGAACCATCCCATTCACCAACTGTACCCTGATTAGTATAAGTAGCATTAGAAACATAATAGTCTCCATCATATTTAACTCTTGCACCATTTGCATAATAAGATTTTGAGTTAGGGTCATAATCAGGGAACTCGATTGAAATATCTGTCCACTTACTTGCATCCCATTCACCTGTTACATTTGATTCATCACATCTATATGGAACACCTTCATATATAACTCTATCATAGTCATTATAAGTCTGTGTAGGGTCATAATCAGCAATTTTATCCCACATTGTGCTATCAAAAGTACCTGCTGAAACTGTTATCGGTCGTGTACTTTTATATAACTTACCGTTATAAATAACCAAATCATCTACTGTATAACCCGTTGTTCTGTCGGGATTATAAGCATCTGCGATTATGGAACTTGCGTCTCCACCACCACCACCGTACTTTTTGGCTAACTTAATAGTTTCCTGTTTGTAATCAACTAATTCATAAACTGAACCTATTGCCATTTTACTCTCCTTTCTCACTCTCTAATCTGTCGCATAACTTCTGTAAAGCAAGAGTGTTATTGTTTAACGCTTCTGTTACTTTGTTAATTTCGTCTTGGTGTTCCTTTCTCATTTCACTAACTTCCTTGTGATTAAGGTCTGTTTGATATTTAACATACCAACCTAAACCGATACAAGCAACGATAGGAAAACCTAAAGAACCTACTAACTGAATAATAGCATTTGCATCCATATCTTTACTCCTTTCTTGATTTCTCTTTATAATATAGCACCAATAATAAAAGATGTCAAGCATTTCTACTTGACATCCTTTAATTAAATATTCTTTATAAAATCATCTACTATTGCACCGATTTGATTGTTAAGATAATACCACCTGTTACCCATTCGTAACTTATTTAATGTGGATAATGCTTTACCTATTTTATCACTTAATGAGTATTTACCAAAACCATATATCTCATTCTTCTTAATAGGCTCTATGGTCATTATAACTGCATCATCATATTCAGGTTCACTTGCCCAATGTAGGAAAACATAATATCCATAAAGTTTATGTGAAAACAATTCAAGTTGTATATATCTACCCCTGTGATAAATATAAATTCTGTTTGCTTTTCTCTTGCCTTCTCTTAACATTTCAACATCAGGTATCTGTGGATAGTTAGTCTGTGCCCAAACTTGCGTACCATTGAACTGTGCCATTTCAGGTGTATTGAAACCAAAGAACTTAATCTTTTTAGTCTTAATCTCTTCTTTCTTATTATCGTTTAAGTCAATCAACTTACAAAATACGCTTGTTCCTAATTCTGTAATAGCACTAAACTCATTACCAAAGTTTATCATATTTCTTATTTGCTCTGTGATAGTAAAGTCATCCCACCAATGTGAGTATTCATCTGTATTGTTACCTAACATTAAACAATGAACATTGTTTCGTCTCTGCTTACTACCAACTCTACCGATAGTTGAAATATTATTCATTAACTCTGTCATCTGCCTGTATGTAGGTCTTTCGGAATCCAAGAATTCATCCACCACGATATAATCACCCATCGGGGAATTGTATGAACTCTTATACTTACGCCAATTTTCATTACTATGTAAAGCACAAATTGTATCGCCTGTTAAATCTGTATTACCATCTTCATCAATGTGAACTAATCTAAAACACTTCTGTTGTGGCTTATATTCAACTGCATTATATACTCCGTAAATCTTCTGTATATAATTGCAAAACTTATCAGGCAATTTCTCAACTGTTGAAAACAACTCTTCAACACTTGCTCTTGCTATCTGTTTTTCATCATTTCTTATGTACTCAATTTTCGTACCGTAAAGACGGTTAAGCACCATCCCCAAGATGAGTGCCTGTGTCGTCTTACCTGCATTTTCTCTAATACTAAGGTATATATTATATTCGTGTGTAAAGAACTTATCAAGGTCTATCTTAAAATACTCTTTTGGTATGTTAAGTTTCTTAATAAACTTTTTCACTTCTTCTACATCAATGTAACTTGCTTCATATTCTTCTTGTTTCATTTAATACTCCTTTCGTAAAAAGCCTGTACCATTTGCTCTCTCTTCAATTATACCTAAAAGGTACTTATGGAAATCAGCACTCTTGCCCAAAGTATAAGATGTATTCTCAATATAGATATAACTCCACTCTTCAACTTCTGCCTTAACTCCATTGTAGTCTGTGAGTGTCATCTTATAGTGAGCGTCTTGCTTATAACAATGAGTGGCTGTTGTTCTACCACTAAAGCCTTCGCCCCATTCAAAACCGTCTCTAAAAAGGTCAAGTGGGTCTGCACCTATTCTATGTGCAATAGCCTGTATAAAGTGAACTCCCTTTTTACTACAACCTGCTACTGTCATTTCATAAGAACCATCTTCATATTCCACCATATACTTCTTTGCCCCTTGCGTGATAAAACGCTTATAAGGGTGTTCGTAATCGAAAACGCCAAGTGGCTTTTCAACTCCCTTAACTGTTTTAGGTCTCATACGCTCTAAAGGTATATTATAGTATTTCAGGCACTTCTCTTCTTCTGCTATTATATCACGATTATACTTATCAATCAAATCTTTGTGCTTTTCACCATTTAAGAACTTAATACTATCGGTGTCGCAATAAACCACATCTTCACCTATCTCATAAACGGTTTTCAGTAAATTATATCTTGCCCTTGCTGAAATCCAAACGCCCCAATTATATACTAAAAATGTAGTAAAACTGTTAGCATAATCATCTAACTGTTCACCTACTGTCTTTACCATTTTCTCAATGAAATCATCATCAGCCTTTGACCATTCTATCAGGGTATGTGCAATGTCAGATACACACATTCCGTACAAACTATTGACATCTTCCTTACCACGCATATACTCTTCTTCCCTGCCTTCTACCCCTTTTAGTGTAGTTTTCGCACCATAATAATCAAGCATACATTCTACAAAAGGTTTTGGCATATATCCGTATCTTGAACACCAAACACTTTCAATCTTAATTTCACTCATTTTATAGAACTTTCTTATAAGTATATAATCAAGGTCTGTAACTGTCATTTTAATGACTTTAGCCTTATATACTTTGCCATTATCTGCCTTGATATTATGTTTACTTTGAAATTCAGGATAAATCTTGCTTGTTGAGATAATACTATGGTCTGTAGTACGCTCAACATCTTTTGCTATGAATGTAATAATCATAGCATAGTTATGATGTTTAATGTTATTATGCACTTTTTCAAGTGTAGGGTTATCCATTTTCCACCACTTGCCTGTTGGCATTTTAGTAAGAAATACTGACGGATAACTGCTAGTGAAATCAATGCAAGTAAGGTTATACTGTATGCTATCTACATATATAGAGTTAGCGTGTGTATAACCACCCATATAAGCACCTTTAATACCCTTTTCATCATTACCCTTTAACAAATCATAAACTTCTTCGTTAGGGTGTTGATTTTTAATATGTAAGGTATAATACTTATCCTGTCCAAAACAATACTTTCGTGTTCTCTGTCTCTCAAAACCTGTTTTAGTAAGTGGTATTTTATAAAGGTCTGTATATTCGTCTTTAAGTTTCTTTAAGTAAAATTGTGGGATATAAATATCACGAAAACAATAGTGCATTTCAGTCTCTTCCATTTCTGTAAGTGAGTGTCTGCACTTTGAGTAATCTAAATCACCAACTAATTTCTTAACAGGTGCATCAAAATTCTTTAATGCCTTGTTAGTCATCATATAGGTACATCTAAACTCAAAACCCTTTTTATCTACTGCATATAAAGGGTGTCCTTTGTCTTTAAGAAAACAATTTATGAAATCGAAAATAGGGTTACACATAAACCAACCAAATTCATAGGCTAAATTATGTATAAAGATAATGGCTTTCTTATCCTTGCCTAAACCCCATTTCTTACTGATTTTAGTTAATGTATCGCCTAACTCTTTCCAAGTTCTGCCATAGATATATTCGTCATCTACTGATAACATCCATATATACATAGTGGCTCTCTTTTCACCCTTATCATCAATGAAACTACTTGTTTCAATATCAAGAGTAATAATATTGTTGCCTACCTGCTCAACTGTCTTATCGTGTAATCTATGTAATGTTTTAGGCTCTTCAAACTCAGGTATATTAAATAATGAAAAATGCTTAAATTCTTTACCGTCAAAATAATACACATTTTGCATAATTTATAATTCCTTTCTTAATATTCCCAACCTATTTCTTCTGCCTTTTCAAATCTTAAATCGTAATATTCTTTAACCTTTTCATAGTTCTTATCATCATCAGTATGCTCTACTAATTCATTGATAAAGTCTTCTGTCGCCTTGCGACCTTCCAAAAATGAGTGAGCAACTATTGCTTCAACTAATATATGACTATCTTCATACTTTGGGTCAAACATCTGCTCATAGTTTTCAAACAACTGCTTGTATTGAGTAAAAGTGAATTTTCTTCTATTGATATTATGATTTTGAGTAAATGTATTATACTGCTTTCTCAAAACCTTTTCATACTTTGAAACTGTACCTGTATCACTCTGTAAAAAGCCTTCAATACTTTTATTCTGTTGTGATAATTCCTTTGGTGATAAGTCTCTGTACTCTTCTCTGTACCCTGTAAACCAAACTGTTTTATTTCCCTTCTTTACTTTGAACTCTTGTGATAAATTACTTCTTGCATCAAGGAAATTTTCAGTTTGTGATACACTTGGACTTCTTGTATCGGATAATGCAAACTCTTTTAATCTTGCATTAGCCTGTCTTATGTTTTCAATTTTACTATGTTTCTTTGTTGTCCATTTCTGTTGTACTTTACTTTCTGGTCTTGCTCTTCTTGCCATATATTCTTCTCCCTTCCATTATCATATAGTTTATTACATCATCAGGTCTGTCGGTTATTTCACCTAACCACGGACAATGATTAAATTGATACAGTACACTATTTGCCATTACTATATCATCTTTTTCTAAATACTTAAAGTAGTCGTGTATGAAACTCTTACAGCACTCTGTCATAATGCCTACATAAGGGTCTTCATAATCATAATAGTCTTTCTTTGTAGTATCAAACATAAGATATTCCTTTCTTATAAAGCACCTGCTTCAAATAAATCTTCTATTCCTTTTTCATTATAAACTCTGTCGTTATACAAATACTCTTTTCCAAATTCTTTTGTAGTGCAAAGATAATGCTTGTACTTGAACTCTTTTAATGCCTTTGCTTTTTCTTTTTCATTTGCATAACCAAGATAATCATCATAAGTCATTTTCATAATCATAACTCCTTTCTTTATTATAAATGGGAAGGTGGGATTTGAACCCACGATTAGAGATGTACCCGACCTTGACTTACGCCACTTGACAGCGTTGTTTCTCATTTGCTGACTCTGCCTTACCACTTGGCTACTTCCCATTTGGACTATCTTAATTATAGCACTTTGATTTTTAATTTCAACTTTTTCGCTAAATTTGTTATTTCAATATTGCACAAAGTTTATGTGTGGTTTTTGTGCAGTTTGTTTGCGGGTGATATGGGCGTATAAAAAATGGGAAAGGTG
>Ga0255060_10000164_pt1 | contig 13540 bp, 1 predicted proteins | sample 172RNAGHGlowgp2_FD_183094 | JGI IMG/M metagenome (GOLD analysis project Ga0255060, IMG submission 183094) | Metatranscriptome of sheep rumen microbial communities from Palmerston North, Manawatu-Wanganui, New Zealand - 1728 RNA GHGlow gp2... | ecosystem: Host-associated > Mammals > Digestive... | reverse complement strand
CCCGGCTCGGAAACCACTGCATTCCCCACCACATCTCCACCTCCTCCACCGCCCACGTCGCCGTCGTCGTGTACTCTTCTTCCGCCGCCGCCGCCGCCGGCTCCTGACGGCTCTTCTTCGCCCCACCTTCACTACTACTAATACAACTCTTTCTCTTCTTTTCTATTTATACGAATTTAATTGGCGGTTTTATAATTTGGGTTTCCGATTCAATTTGGTTTTTTGTTTTTATTTTCTTTTTATTTTATCAAACATTTTCCTCTTTTCCTTTGAAGCAGAAGATTCTTGCCCAACAGGAATGCGTAAAACCTATGTAGATGACCAATCAATGACACCATATGGATCGGCCAGAAGACAAATAGCAGCAGTTTGCTTCTTTCAGTTTCCAGGTTCCTTATTTTTTTCAAGAAAAATTTTATTAGAACCTAGATTTGAAGTTCATCTAAAAGCATCAGTTGCTCCTATTGATATTGTAGAAAAAGCAAGAGAGCGAAAAATATATGGATTTACAATTGTTATATCTGGATATAAAAATACTATAAGTGGTTTGGAGGCTCGTAGTTATAAAGGAGACTTAGATAGTATAGTTTTTAATGATATTGGATATAACAATTTTGTGAATAGTTTAGTTATTGAATTCGATTTTGAGAAAGATACCTATGACCCTGATTCAAATAGTTTTTCATTAAGATTTTGTGATACATCTTGTCATAGTGAGGATTATAAAGCCTTTTATTCTAATAAATTAAATTCCCAAAAATACGATATAAATCAAATAAATAATTGGGATTTTAGACTTGTTTATAATACAAAAAAATTATATTTATATTCAGGTCCAAATGAAGTTATTTTTTCAGCTAACTTAGATTTAGAAGCAACCCTTGGAACAAATATTGGATTTGTTGGATTTACTGGATTCATGGAAAGTAATAGAAGAGAAATTAATCTTTTTGGTTCTTTTATTTGTGAAGATAATTATGAAATTTCAAAAATGCCAGGTTATTTCCTTCTTAATGGACAAGCTTATGAAACAGCAGGATTTGAAGCTGGAACTCCAATGAATTATATTTTTTCCTTTATCAATAATAAAGATCAATATGTTCCCCATACATATGGATATAATATATGGGAATATAGTTTTAATTTGAACACTGATTGTGGACTGACTTCTTCTACTATATCAAAACAAAATAATTATACTTTAGTTTTATCAATGAATGCTTGCACTAAAGCTGGAACTCATTCAATTCATATTTCTGAGAAAATAAAAGGAAATGCTCCTTTAAGATATTATACTGTTTATGCTGGACCATTAAATAAAATTCTTTTAATAGGTCATGATGGGGTCATACAAACTGTTCCAGTAAAAAATGGTAATTATTTAAATTATGGAAATAGTCCTAAAGGAGATTTTATTATTAAACCAAATCTTAAATTAGTTTTAGATTTTGATATGATTGATCAATATGGAAATAAAGTAACGGTAAACTCTCCAGGAACTTTATTTAATTTAAAAAAAGTTAATGAAGGAGGTAGTACTTCTACAGTAACCTCTAGTATAATAAGTTATACTATGCAAAAAGTTGATGATCATTATCAAATGACTATATCAGTTAATAAAATAGGTACTTATCAAATTGATAAAAATGAATATATGTCTGAACCTATAAGATTTATTATTATTCCAGGAGAAGCTGATCCAAATCTTTCTTTTTGTACTTTAAAGGATTATACATCCGCACCTACTTTAATACAAGGAGATACCATTTACTATGATTGCTATTTAAGAGATCAATATGGAAATGAAATAGATACTCAGACTTTTACTGATAATTCTATATATGATTTTACTTGCAAAACTCAAAGAACTTCCCCTAGTTCAAAAACTTACACAAATTCATTTATTAATAAAGTTTCATATTATTCTTGTCAATATATTACAAGTGATACTGGATCTTTCCAAATAAATGGTTACTTAACTAAAAAAGGAACAACTTCAAGTACTAGAATAAATTCAAAAATTAATCAATTTTCTGTTAGAGGTAATCCAAATTCTTTAATAATAAAAAATGTTTTAAATTTATATAATAATAAGTGGATAAATGCTAATGGGGCTGAAATTACTTATGTCCTTCAACAAAAAGGACAACTTACCGCCTTGGATCTAGCAGAATCGGATGGAGAAACTTTAATTTCATCTTATGGAAATTATCCTGATGGGTTTGATGTTAATAAAATTAAAGCAGAATTATATAGTCCCCATGATTTGAATTATAAATTTGAATTAAAACCAAAAATAATAATTATTGATGGTGCTGAATATATAGGTATATATACTCAGGATGAAAAATCTACTGATGAATTAGTTAAAAAATCTTCTTTTGATTATTTAATTAAAATTACTTTACAAAAAGATAGTGGAAATGAAGAAAAAATCATTACAATTAAATATATTATAAATATTGGATCATATACAACATGTTTTCATCCTTTCAATAAAGTAAATACATACCTTGATCAAAGTTGGGAACTTCAATTTCTTACTGGTGGAGCTGAAATGAAAATTGCAAAAATTGAACTTAAAACAAATGATTATTATTTATATAATTATGATATAGGAAAAGAAAAGATTAAATATAAATTAAATCCTACTAATGAAAAAATAATTTTTAGAGTAGTGCCCCTTACAATTGAAGGTACTTATGATGTTTATGGACAATCTTTTTCAGATTATCAAGGTGAATTAGTAGTAGAAGTTGATGGTCATGAGTTAAGAAGACAATATATTTCTTCTCAACCGCCTTTAGCTTGTTATTTAGAATTTAAAGATAAAACTTTATTTGATCATTTAGGAGATGATTTTAAAGAGCATTATTATGATTATAATGGTCCATTTGTAGACGGAAATTTAGAATTTTTATTCACAATAAAAGATAAATTTAATAATACAATAGTTAAAGAAGATTATTTTTCGGCATATGCTGATATTTATTCTTTACAATTTGGTAATGATAAAACTAAATTTAATATCTTTTATAATAATAATGAATTAGGTTATCAATTTAGAGATAATTTACCATTCGAAAGCAGGAAATTTACTTGGGTATTCTTTATGAGAGATTCCTCATGCAATAATAAATATTATATTAATTATGACGGAAGGAGAGGTGGAACTCCGGTATCCTTAGATAAATCATATTATAATCTCTTAAACACACAGATAAATATAAATGAATTTGCATATGTAGATGTTTATTATAAAGATAATAATGATCAATTTTTAGGACTTCAAGATGGTAAATTAGAAGAAATAAAAGAAAAAACTACAGTAATAGCAACAAATGAGGATCAAACAAAAAGTATTGAATTAGAATTTGATTCAATAACTAGTAATTATGCTCTAAGATATAAAAAACAATTTAGTATAGCTGGAATCTTCAAAGTTTCTGCAAAATCAGAAGATACTACTTTAAGATGTGGAACTTCTGATACTTTAAATGTTATTGATAATATCTATTCTTTAAAGCATAGTAAATTAAAATTGATATTAGATTCTATAATTGATATGGATCCAAATATAAGAGTTAAAATTAATAATACAGATCAAGAACCACTTTATAAATTATATTTCTATTCTGCCACTGGAGTTAAAACAACTTATAATGCAGATAGTCATTTTACTTGTATTATGACAGGAGATAAAGTATCAATGGAATTAGATGTAACAAAAAAAACTGATTATATTCAATTCACTCATAAAGAACAATTAAAAAAAAACTTTAAAGCTTTAGCAAGAGGAGATTATAAACTAGAAGTTTCAGATAATAGTGATACTGTTGTATATCCTTTATATTTAACAGGAGATGGCTCAAATGATACTACAAACGACCCAAATTATCTAATTGAAAAAACTGAGGTATATCCAACTAATATAAATGGCGTTGCAGGAAAAACTTATTCAATTAACTTAGAATTTAGAGTTGACGGAGGATTCAGATGGAATTATGAAGTAGAAACTGACAAATTTACATTCAGTAATTCCTATAACTTAAATGCAGATAATTTTAATGTCAAAGTTGAACGAGGTTATAAAAATGGTCAAGCTATAATTTATGTGACTCAAAAAATAGCAACAACAAATAAAGATGATAATATATTAACAATTCATTATGATAAAAAAAAAATAACAAAATTAGTTTACCTTTCAATAAAATGCGCAGATTTAGCAAAATTAGTTTATATATCAGGGCCCACAAAAGGAGATGTAATCAACCCACCAATTCTCACTTTTAGGCCAACAGATATATATGGAAATCTATATACTGATTTATTTACAAGCTCAACTTCGCAAGAATATTTAAATTCTTTGACAATAGGAAAAGCTGTAAATATTCCTCTTACCTCAAATAATTATCTTGAAGATAATAAATATTTAAAAGTTCAATATTTATCTACAATATCTACTAATGTTACTGTAATTTCATCATATTTTGAAGTTGATAATTATAAATATAGGATTAAAAGTGGCCCAATTGACAAGGATACTTCTTATGCAGAATTACAAGGGTCGGGAACTAAAGAAGTTGGAAATGAATATAATATTATAATATATCCCAAAGATAAATATAATAATGATATAGATGATTTAGGTGAAGAAGAAAAGAATGAATTCTATACTTATTATGGAATTATTGGAGGCAATGATAAAAATAATGTAACAAATTGCAAATTAGTTTATTCTAGTAATGCTAATATTTATGATAGTATTAATTGCCAAACATCAATTACTAAGACTGGATCTTTACAATTTCATGTTGACTATATTAAAGACGAAATACAATGTATAAATTGTCAGTTTATGGTTATTTCAAATTATATAAAATATAGGAATACTAAAACATATTACAAAAATAAAGAAGTGTATTTAAATGAAACTGAATTAAATGAAGTCCAAGCTAAAGTAGAGCCTGTTTTCGAATTAACATTCTTTGACGAATATTTCAATCAAATTGAATCTTCAATTGTTCAAAAATTAAATATAGAGCCAACATTTGAAGAAACAGATATAAAATTATGTATAGCTAATTCTGGTAATAAAAAAGTAGTTAGTTTATGCCCTTCTACAAATGGAGATGATAATGTTAATAAATGGCTATACATAACAAATGGAGAAAATTATACTTTAAAATTACAAGATAAAGATAATAAAGAAAATGTCATAACCTATCCAATAAAAATAACTGGTGGAGCAACTGACGGTTCATCTGAAAAAACAGATTTAACTAAAACTCATTTTATTCCTGATACAATAAAAACTCAAGCTGGAACTGAAGGCCAAACAATTATGGAATTAAGAACTTCCAAAAATATTAGAAAAAATTATTGGTATCCAAATCCTTCTGAAAAAATAAAGGTTGAATTTGATCAAGATGCAGAATTTTGTTCATATAAAATTGAAAAAGGTGATCTCCCAGGGCAATATGCTATTAAAGTAACTTGTACAAAAACAAATGATAATAATAGTTTTTCTGTTACAGTAGAGTCAACAAAATTAACTCAGAAAATAAAATTAATTATCTCAAGTGCTCGTGCTTATTATCTTGAAGTTGAAGATAGCTCTAAATTTATTGTTTCCTCTGATAAATATACTTGGAAAGAAAATCCTACAAATGATGATGTTATTTCATTCTCATTTAAATTAAAAGATAAATATCATAATTACATTACTAACTCTGTTATTGGAAATAATGAAATTACTATAAGTTCAGAAACATATGGTTTATCTGAAAAATATTATTCTCTTTCATTTGAAGAACAAAATAAAGATTATTTATTCACTGATAAAATTGAAGATGTTATTACTAAACATATATGGAATATTATTTGTACTGAAAGTGGTAGAAAATATTCTTTCATTTATACAAAAATTGCAGGAAAGCCTGATATGGAAAGATCTTATTGGACCATTGATAAAACAAATTACATATTATATGAATCATCTACAGTTTTAATTACTTTACTTGATAAACTTGGTGTAAATGTTGGTACAATTGAAGGTCAATTATTAAAAGAAAAAGATAAAATTAGTGTAGTAGCAAATAATGCTGAAAAAACTTCATTATATAATTTTAATTCAATAACAAGTAATAATAATCTAAAATATACTTATGAATATCAATCTATAGGTAAATATAATGTATCAGTGAGTTATGATGGAAAACAACTTAAACAAAAAGTTGAAATTACTGTTTCATATCAAAAAATAGATTTAAAAGAAAGCAAATTATACTATGATTTATTTGATGGTAGAGAAAATTTAATGCTATCAACAGAAAGAACAAATATTAATAATCAAAAGGAATATCTTTTCTATAAATTATATTTATATACTTCTGAAGGAGAGAATGTAACTGTTTATGATAGAAAAATAAAAATAACATGTAATATGACTTATAGTGAATCAGAAATTGAATGGGAATTAGATGTAACAAAAGAAAAAAGTTATATTATTTTGACTTATAAAGATGGATTTAGAACAACATTTGAAAAATTACCATTAGGTTTATATTATTTGAATATTAATATAGATGGAGAAACTATTGGTTATCCTCTTTATTTATTAGGAGAAAAATATGTGTCTCCTAATAGTGACTATGATTTATCTAAAACATATATAAATCCAACTTATATTGATGGTATAGCTGGAATTCAATATGAAATAGATATTGAATTTAGAGCAAAAGATAATTTAAGATGGAATTATGAAATAAATATTAATAATTTTGAAATTAGTAATTCTTATAAATTAGATAATAAGAATCTTATTATTGTTAAACAATTAGGAGAAAAAAATGGTCAAATGAAATTATTAGTAACTCAAAATATTGCTACTATTGGAAGTGATGATAATGTATTATCATTTACTTATAAATCTGAACCTATACCAACAACAGTTAAATTACATATAAAATGTGGAAAGCTAAGTATTTTGGAATATCATTCCGGAGCTGAAGATGGAACTGTAGTCAACCCTTCTATTGTTAAATTTATTCCAAAAGATTCATTTGGTAATTTATTTACTGACTTATTTGATGAAACACAATATACAAAAGAAAAATTAGAAAAATTAACAAAAGGAATATCACTTGAAGGATATGATGTAACACCAAATAGTTATGTTTCTGATGGACAATATTTAAATGTCCAATATAGTTGTAAAACAGTTACTACAATTAAATTAACATGTAATGATAATTTAAATCCAAATGCATATATCTATAAATTATGGAGTGGTCCAATTGATCCAGATAAATCATATGCTGTAATTGTAAAAACAGAAAATGTTATAGCTGGAGATAATTCTACATTAATTATTTATCCAAAAGATATTTACGGAAATAATGCAACTAATGTTACTAAAGAAGATTTAGACAAATTTAATGTTGATTACGAAATTAATAAAGAAAGCAAAGTTGATATTTCTGAAACATGCCAAATTATGGAACTTTTAAATCCAGATGATTATTTAAAGAAATTTAATTGTATAACAAATGTCACTAAATCAGGAGAGGTAGTTTTTACTGTTGATTATAATGATAAGCCTGTAACTTGCAGAAATTGTGAATTTTTCATTAACCCAGATAAAATCGATTTTAGTAAAACAAAAGTTTTTAACAAAAATGAAAACAAAGAGATGTCTAAAACGGAAATTAATACTTTACCAGTAACAATTCTTCCTAACTTTGAACTTTATTTCTTTGATAGATTCATGAATTCAATCATAAATCAAAATGAGGTAGAACAATTCCAAGTTGGTACACAATTTGTTGTCACTGATGTTAAATTATGTGTGGTAAATAATGCACTTACTAAATTATCAAATTTATGTAAATCTGAAAATAATGATGAAAATGAAGAAAAATGGTCATATCTACCTAATGGAGACAAATATCAATTAATAGTTACTAATATTAAAAGTAAAGAAAATTTGGTTTATCCTGTACAATTAACTGGAGGTTATAATGATGGTAGTTCAGAGCCAATTGATCCATTAAAAACATATTTGAATCCAAATGAAATTACTTTAGTTGCAGGAAAAGAAGGAGTAGTTTCTTTGGAATTGAGAACTGCAAATAATGAGCGTAAAAATTATTGGTATACTACACCAGAAAATCACATTAAAGTAAATTTCCCAAAAAATATAACAAATTGCAAATATTCGTTATCACAATTTGAAAAGCCTGGTCAATATTCTATAATATTTAATTGTACAGAGAAGAAAGATGCTTTCAATACAACTGTTTTAGTTGAAAATGTTGAAGTTCCAACAAATATAACAATAACAGTTATACCAGGTGATCCAGCTAAATCAAAATTATTTAGAATGAATGATGAAGAAATAACAACCCCATTCTTAGGTAGTTTGTCTGTTGAAAGTAAATTCCAAATGAAAAATAGATTATATGATAAATATGATAATTTAATTACAAATATTAATTTCCAACTTTCAACACTTCAAATTAAAATCACACCTATTAATATAATTCAAGGTCATACATGGAGTGCTGAGCCAGTAGCACAAAAAAATGGAGACATTATTATCACATTAAAATCAACATATGCAAATGAGCACCTCGTAACTGGTCTATATTTCCCAGATAAATATAATATTATATTTACTCATGGAGAACCAGATGCAGATAATAGTTTATTAGAAGTTAGTAAAACAGAAGCATGGGTTGGTGAAGAAGTAAAAATTTATATAACTCCTTATGATAAATATAATAATTATATTGATGCTAGTGAATATAAAGATATTAGTCCATATCAAGTTAAATATACAAATGAAGGTAATACTACTAAAGTAATACTGGAAAAATATATTATTGAAAAAAAAGAAGAATTAAATGTTATAAGCTATAATGGTACTTTTTATGTTAAAGGAACTACAAAAATTAATGGATTTATAGATACTAAAGAAATTAAATGTATCACATGTAGAATAAATATAAAGAGTAAAGATGTTTATTTCTTGAATAGTTATGTTTTAAGATTTGAGACAAGTAAAAATGATTTTGAAACATTGAAAGATGGAATTACAGAACAAAATACTAAAGAAGAGCCGATATATAGATTATATCCAAGAGATAAATATTTTAATGACATTGATTTTATTCCAAAAGAGAAATTAGAGAATTATACAGCATACTTAAAGAGTCAAAAGGAAAACATTATTTATCATTTGAAATTAAATAATAAAGAATTGACAAATCAAGAATATGCAGAATTTATTATTAATGATGATAAAAATGTAAATGGAGAATTAACCTATGAAACTTTAGTAACAGGCTTTTATGATTTAGTATTTACAGATGGAGATGATGATTTAAAATATAATATAACATTAGCTGGAAGTGGACAAGGCGGATCAAATGAGCCAGCTGATATTCAAAAAACTTATATTCTTGAACAAAATTTGAAATTTATTGCAGGAAATACTGGATATATGATAATTGAAATAAGAACAAGTAATAATATAAGAAAGAATTTGTGGGATGGATTTGATATTACTATAGAATCATGTGATGAAAGTGATAAAACATTTGATTTTATTTCGGAGCATGCAGGTCTATTAGGAGTATTTTATATAACTGTAACAACTCAAAAAGCAAATACATATCCAAAATTAAATGAATGTCCTTTGAAAATATATGTAAATAAGATATTGGTAGAAAATTTAAGTCCTCAAATGGAAGTATCTCCTGATGCAGTAGTCAGAACTCAAATTTTAGAAAAATATTATAAAGAAGGTTCAACTTCAGTTTTATTAGATGGTACGGCAGATTCAAATTATATTTTTGAAGTTGCTTCATTTGATAAATATGAAAACTTTGCTGAAACAATTCAAGAGGTAGTTGGAATTAAAGTAACTTTAAAGGGAGGAGATGAAGTAAAAAAAACAACTTCAGAAACTGATAATAATTCAGGATATAGGAATTATAGTGTACCAGCAACAAAAGCAGGAACTTATATAGTTAGTACTGATAAATCAGGTCCAAAAGGATTATATTTAAATGAGTCAATATTTGTAATTTCTCCAGGAGTTATTGATTTATCAAAAACAATTATTAAAGAAAAAGCATCACCAATACAAGCTGGTACATCTCCATCTATAAGTATAGATGCATTTGATAAATATGGAAATGCTCTTGATTATGATGAATATAAGGATAATTTCACTGCTACATTTATTGATTCAAAAAATGAAGAGCATAATTCAGAAGGAGGATTGGATGAAATTGTTCTAAAAGTATATTATACTTCAACTACTCCAGTTATCATTGTTGGAAATGTAAAAGTAGAAGTATTTTATAATGAAACAGAAAAGCTTGATACTTCTAAAGTTATTATTGAAGTTATACCAGGGGATCCATACCCAGATAATTCCATTTTATCAAGAGAAACTAGTAAAGGTGTATTTACTCAATATAAAAACGGAGATAGTTTCTCTGTAGATGTAAAAGAATTTTTAATATTAAATATCACATTATATGATAAATTTAATAATTATATTTCAAATATTCCAACTGATGTTAAAATTGTAAATCCAATTATGTCTGGAAATTATATGGAAGAAATAGATTTTAATGTCACTCAAAATACTGGATATTTTGAATTAGATTTTAATGATAATTTTGATTATATTTATATATATCAACATTTAGCTACTGGAACTTATGATTTAACCTATGTCGTAAAAGCAAAATCAGAACAAGCCTCATTTAAATATAATATTATTATTTCAAATGGAGATAAAGAGCATGGTAATGGAAAATATGATATAAATAATTGTGTCTTAACTCCTAAAAATGTATCCTTCATTGCAGGTAATTATGAACAATTTACTCTTGAATTAAGAACTAAACAAGGATTATTATATAATGATGATATTAATATTACAACCGATATATTAGTTCAAAATGATAAAGAAGATAATTCATTTTATTCATCAATTACAAAAGCCGGTTCAGTTTATGGTATTTATACTATTAAAATTTATTCAGAAAAAATGGGAGATTATAGTTTGAGTATTCTTTTAGCTGATCCATCTACTGAAGATAAAATTAAAAAAGAAGTTGGCCCAGGATTATATACTGTTTATCCAGACAAAGTCCCAGAAAAAAAATATACGAATATCAAAAGTTATCCAAAAGAGAATATAAATAGTGATAGTAATTTTGAAATAGAATTTACATTAGCTGATAAATTTAATAATATTTTTATAGAAAGAAATGATATGATTGTTAATAAATATTTAACATTATTAAATAATAAAGAACCTCTAGATTTTGTTTCTTTATCTTTAAATAATGATACTTATAAAATGGTAATATATCCAAAATATCCTCCTAAAACAATGAAATTGAATGTACTTTATAGTGATGGAGAAAATACTGTATATTGCTTCTTATATGATATAAATGTAACAATAATTTCAAAAATTGATTATTATCAAACTCAAATAATCTCTTCTAATAAAGAAAAGATAAAAGTTGGAGAAATATTAGATATGTGGTTATATACTTTTGATAAAAAGGGAGAATGTCTTGGTGAAGAAAATTATAGCAGGGAATTTAAAATAGTTGTTACAGGGCCAATGGATTCAGTCTATAAAAAAAATAAAGAATATACAGTTAGAAAAACCAATAGTAAAAGTGAATCTGAATGTAATAATGAATATCAAATAGTCACAAATGAAAATGAAGATAAATATAAATATGCTGGAAATTATGTAATTAAAGTATATGGAGGAAATAATAATATTGCTCAATATAATCAAGTTTGTTCTCCAGGAGGATATCATTTATCAGGATTTTTATTAGAATATGATTTTGATCCTAATAAAATATCTATTTTAGATACAGTTTCATTTACTGTATCAGGAACAGATGAATATGGAAATAAAGTTGATGAGCCTTTAATTAATGATATAGAAATATCTTTCACAAAAGATGACACAAATACTGAATTTGAATTTGAAAAAACTGAAATAATAAAAGGAAGTTTAAAATTTGATGTATCTATTCATGTTATAGGTTCTCATCAATTGCATATGTTTTATAAAAAAGATGAAGTTCCTACTGTTAATGATGGAGAAAAATTACCAATATTTACAATATTGACTGGGCCTTGTCGTGCTGAAAATAATACTCATTTCGACTTAACCACTTTAAATGAAACTCAAGAAGGTGAATTTGGATATTTCTCTTTTCAATGTTATGATATATATAATAATAAAATAACTCACGGTGGTGAAAAATTCACTGTAAATGGTCATTTAATTTCTCATGGAAATGAATATCCTGTTAATAATATTGAAGTTATAGATAATAATGATGGTAAATATATTATCAAATTCCTTGGAAATTATGAAGGAACATACTTTTTCAATATTTTAGTTGGTAAAGAAATATATGGAGAAGAAGTTACATGGACTCTTAAAAATAAAGAATGTAGTGGAGAAACTTCAATTTTATGCCCTAATGCTAATAAATGTGTTAAAAAACTTATAGATTGTGTAACTCCAGAAGATAAATGCAAAGAGGATGAAACTAAACCATTTTGGTGTAAAGTTAATGGCGAAGAAAAATGTGTTGCATCTCAAACTGATTGTGATTGTCCAAAAGGATATATTAAATGCGATATAATGAATTATTGTGTTAAGGAAGACAGAGGGGATATGTGTCCAAAATTCAGTGGATCAGAACACAGATGCAGAAAAAGTTTTGGTAATGAATATGAGCTATATATAGATGGAATTTGTAGATTAGCATCTTATCATGGCCCAAATCAAAGAGTTTGCCCAATAGGTCAAGTTCTATGTGCTGATTTAAGTTGTAGGGACACTTATGATGATTGTGTGGAAACTGAATATCGTCCTGTAAATAAAGACAGATGCATTGGACAATCTATTGTTACTCATCCTTATGAATGCCCTTCAACTTATGTTTGCCCAAATAAGAATGATTATGTCTGTCCAAACGGTGATTGTGTTTCAAATGAAATAGAATGCAAAGCTTTAAGTAAATGTAATGACCCAAAATTACCTTATAGATGCCAAAATGATCAATGTGCAGAATCTTATGAATCTTGCATCCAACCTGTTGCTTGTGGAGATTTGAATTCATTATGTAGTGATAATGTCTGTAGAGAAGAATGTTAAATAATAATAACACTAAAATTTGAATTTAAATATTATTCCTATTATTATTTTATTAACAAACATTATTATTAATTTTATTTAGTTAAGAACAAATAAAATGTTTAAAAATCTAAAATTTAAAAATAAATGTATACATACTTTGAAATTTACTCCATTTTTTCATTTAGATTAAAAATATTCAAATAAGTTATTTATTATTTTTATTAATTTTTATTTATACTTTTTGTGCATAATTATTTATATTGTTAAAAAATAACTATGGGGATTGGGGATTGGGGATTGGGGATTGGGGATTGGGGATTGGGGATTGGGGATTGG
>Ga0255060_10000163_pt1 | contig 13556 bp, 11 predicted proteins | sample 172RNAGHGlowgp2_FD_183094 | JGI IMG/M metagenome (GOLD analysis project Ga0255060, IMG submission 183094) | Metatranscriptome of sheep rumen microbial communities from Palmerston North, Manawatu-Wanganui, New Zealand - 1728 RNA GHGlow gp2... | ecosystem: Host-associated > Mammals > Digestive... | reverse complement strand
GGGGCTTGTTTGTGAAGAGGAATACTCATTTGTCCATGTAATTGTTTGTCAGAGAAATAGATTGGGATGCACCCGGGAACTTTTAGAGAATAGATGAATTCCCAACCCTCACACAGTGTATTGTGCGAAGGACTATCGATAATCCTTGCCTTTTCCGCATGAATTAGTGTCAAATTCTCAATTAAGTCTATTTTTTCTAAAAAGGAATCCGCTTTTGCCTGTGCCTCCGCCTGTGAAAGAGTCACGTTATTCAATGCATGTCCTTCCTCGTCAGGAGCTGCCTCGCCATCCAATACCCAGCGTTCCGGTTGCGAGACCGGCTCGGGCCCCCCCCACTGAAGTAGCAGATAATCCTTGTGAAAAAATTCAACCAAAGCGTTTTCCGGAGCGTTCTCCCCTCTTGGATCCTTTCCTTCCCGCAAAAAGAGGTCCTTCACATGCCGTATGTATTCCTCCGAAAGCAACTCTCTATACACCAGATATGTTTTCCGGGGTTCTTCGTCCATTTCCACCGTAGCATTGATGGTACAGGAATGCATGCCATTATGCAAGACCTCTTTCCACTCGGATGGCCAGATCACATCGGAAGGATTCGTTATCTTTTGAATATCACCTGACTCGATTCTCCATTCCCCAGGAAGATTATGTCCTGCCTCAGCGGGCTCGTTTCTCGCAGAGTTACTGCATCCTATCAATAGGAGTAATAAGGCAACGAATATTATTTTTTTCATCATGATCCTTTTCTTCTTATTCGATTGCACTAATGGAAAAAGGAGGAGTATAGACCTACCCCTCCAAACATATCTCTTAATAATATGTTCCAGTATAATCACCAGTGGTCACAATATTTCCGCTTTGCGCTGTATTCCTTAACTGTAAATAAACTGAAGACTCATTCACCATATTTGAATTAAGCGTAAGGGTTTTTGTTCCCGTTGTGCTCCAGTTCTTATAGCCGCCGATCGCATTGCCGTTATGATCAACCAAAGTTATTCGTAAGTAAGTATCACTTGGCTTAGACAGACTGCTAACATTTACAGTAAATGAACGGTTCCAAGTCGAACTGCTTGTTTTTGTGATTCCGCCAACGATGCATCTGTGATGCAAAAGTGAAACGTCAAATCCGGATACCGGTCCGCGCATCGGCACAGTATTCTCTGCATAAGAGATAGGACAAAAAGCAAAAAGAATAATTGCAGCCAAAAGAACAAATAATGCTCTCTTCATATTTACTTATCCTCCATTTATGTGTCATTAGCCTCGAAATTGTTGGTTTGATGCAATGATTCAAAACAATAATCTTATTAATTCATCGACTAGTGGGAACCCAAAGACAACCCTTTTTTCAGACCATATTCAGATTAACAGGAAATCATATGAGAGCAAAACTGACGATATTGTCCCTCCTTTTGTTCATATTGTTATTTCACTTGTAGTATGGCTTTAGGTATCTTCGTGGACAACAGATCCATCAACAGCATTGATAATGAGGGTTTCTCTCATTTGATCATACCATTCCTGGTTATTATCCTCTGTATTGTTGTTAATGCTCTTAAAAAATACAACCCAGCATGGAATCTCGTAAAAATCATCACTGTTTTTAACCTTCACTGTATGAGTTGTTAGCACCAACTCATATACATGCAGGATATCTGAGGAAGGGTAGCACATGGCCAGTGCGTTTTTAATCCTTATTATTGCTTCTTCAAAAGGGAGCAGTGTCACATCTATATTTTCAATGCCAACAATTTCTTTTTTCCAACTGTACAGAAAGCTCTGAATTCCATTCTCATTTACCAGTAACTCCAATCGTTCATCTTGTACAGAAGGACTCACAGAATATCCGTCTCCGGCGCCATACTGAAGAAATGCAGACGGGCGATAGGGGACAGCTACCTGAGGATAGCCACCCCAATCACGCCGGAGCTGAAAAACCCATCCTTTGGTTACAAATCCAACATATTCCGTATTTTCATCGGTTTCCATCAAATTAGCGGGACAAGCAGTAACAATTGAATAGCCTGTAAAGCCTAGTTGTTCCAATTCCTTTTTCAAGATGACTTCTGCTTCTTCCTGCGATAAGGTCACCTCGTTCCATAGTTTTGTAAATGTGTTACCCCCCTCTATTTTCTCACGCTCGAAGAAATAATCATAATAATTGTAGGGGGGGAAGTGACAACCTTTCCCCACGATCACCTCTTCTTCGTCAGCCAGAACATAGGCAACATTTCCATCAGATAATTGATAACGTTGTTCGGTCTTTGGAATATTCTGATAGTCGTTGACTTCTATAATCTCATTTTCCTCGGGGGCATTATAAATCTGCTGTCGAAAAAACTCGCACTGTGCATCAATCTCCTCTTGAGTCGGAACAGATTCATCTTGATCTTCCCGGTGGGACTTCCCTGTATCGCTCCATGCCAATTGGCGATTGACATCATCTACATACGATTGAAACACTCTGGTCCAATCTGTCTTGGTCATTCTGAGCGTGGTTGCCGTGATGGGCTGAGGGAGAATCTTTGTTATCCATTGAGTAGTCTCTTTCGGTGATATTTTTGCAGACCGAGTCCGATATACAGGATAGATGTTCTCTTCCTTCTGTACAATAGTAGCGTCGAAGATCACAGAAACACGAGCGTTCAGGTGCACTTTAGCTTCCGTCCAATGATTAGGAATGCTATTTACTACCTTAGGTGAACCGGTTGCAGAAAGTCTTTGCTCTATCACTCCGTCAGCTCGGTTCACTATATATTCTCGATCCGGGGTAGGTTGGCAGGCAACGAGAAAAACAATCAGAAAAGCCCATATAATAGTGACCAGTTTTTTCACAATTTGTCTCCTTGATTTATTTATCGAGATCGATCCTTGTACCGTCCATGGCATTTAGAATCAGGACAGGATAAGGATCAGTTGTCACCGTGCTTCCACTGCCTTTTGTAAAATTATACTCAATAACCCCATCGCTAAATGTCATCTGATTGCGGCCATAGAATACCCAGGCTGGAACCAAAGTCCCATCGGGGATATTGCCATCCTGTCCGCGAACTCGCATGAGGCAAAGTCGTACATCAGTTACTGATATATTCAAAAAACCTTTAGACCCACCGAACAAGCTCATTTCTTCGGTATATACTTCCTGAATATCGCGTTCAAAGAGAGTCTGGATGTCTGGGAAAGGTAGAAGGTTTGTAACATCGCTAACCGATGTCAAAATCTCCATGGGATTATCCCAACGGAGGGATTGAATTCCTTCTTCGCTCACAACAAGCAGGATTGTTTCATATCCCCAACGGGCGGGATACTCTTCTTCATCGGTATAGTCCTTTCTATCCTTGCTAACAAAGGTCTCAATCCCGCTCACATACGATGTGTAATACAAATTATATGCGGAAGTCCCTTTGATTTCGCTTGCATATCCAAGCTTATATGCATCGTCCAACCCCAAAGCCGAAAAAAAAGCATCTCCTAGGGCCTTGATAGTCTGGAAAGAGTGTGAATTAATGTCTGCATCTTGAGTTTCCATATTGGAGCTAATCGTAATCCCGTGTTTTGAATAAGTGCGAAAACTGATGAACTCCATCTCTGATGCAAGAAACGCTTCCTCAGTTGCAGAAATCCAGCCAGACATCTCTTTTATTGTGTCAATATTATCTTTTTCTGCTATTTTCGCACTTCCGATGTCCAAACGAAGAAAACCAGTATCACCTTGATCAGCAGAAATAAAAGGGCGAAGTTGCCCATCGAAAAATGGTTCATTTGGCTGAGTGTAATCAAAAATAGGATCGTCTGCAAACAGAATTTTAACGATTTTATTGATCAGCTCCTGTGAAAACCTACTTTTCTTTACACGAATGATTGGCATCTCTGCTACGGCCGGAACGTGTACATTAGCATCCACAGATATTACAAGCCTGCCATCCAGTTCAGTTGAATTGAAAAGATATTTATCAGGAAAACACATTGTTTCTTCTATTGTTTCAGTACCTATTTTATCTGGATTAACTGTTTGAGAAATATTGCCTACTTCTATGTCTTTCACCTCAGGAGTAAGCTCTTTTTCTATTTCGATTGAAGCTTGTTTTGAGGTGCATGCACAAAAAAGACACCCTACAATTAGTATCCAAAGTAATCCCTTTTTCATAAATTAAACCTACCTCCTTATTCTTCATTCAAGATAAATGGATTAAGAACAATTCCGTTCTCTGCGTCAATGAAAATTATAGATGGAGGAGAATAGTTTTCTTTTTCTCTTTCCGTTGAATAGAATACTGCCCATGCAGGTTTTACTTTTCCATCGTTTCTTGAGAAAGGAGAGGAAATTATTACTGCATCTGTAAGCACTATTTTTTCGATCAAAGGGACATCCTGTGTTGAAACAACACAATCCCAATTATAATTTGATCTAAAATACCGAATTATCTTGGCGAACACTTTATTAATTGGCAGCAATTTCGTCTTTTCAATAGTGCTTTCCACTATTGTCAACGGATCCCCCCATTGAAACGATTTTATTCCTGTTTCATCTATATAAAGAATAATTGTTTCAGGTAAAGTTGGAGCAAACCAAATTGATTTTACATTCATTCTGTTGTTAGGAAGCACAGAACCCATATAAATAGGAGAATTACCATCAATCGAAAAACCAAACGTAACAAACCATCCCTCACTAAAGGTTTCATATGATGGGAGGAGTATTCGAGCTTTACAAATAAAGGAGAGATCTAAATTTGTTGCTCCAATTGATGAAACCGTTTCATATGCGATGGTCTCAGCCGTTGATTTTGAAAGTATCACATGATCTAAGGTCGTTCCTTTTGGCTCAGATGGATACGCATCTCCTGCTAAAACCCATTCTTCGAGTTGAATAACTCCTTCAGGGCATTCCTGAACCCCGATATAATTCTCATACAGTAAACACGAATATTCTCCCCCGTTTGAATTTTTTACTGTCAATTCACATGGAACTGTATCAAATACAACTCCAATATTGGGGAAAACAGCATTCATAACGTTTTTAATCTTTTCAAGAGAAAAAAGACTCGTCTTGACATCACACTTCGTTTTAGGCGACTCATATTGACCAATTATCTCTGCATCAATTAGCAGCCTATTATTTCCAAAGGTTGCAATACCTATCCAATTATTGTTCTCTATTCTTGCATCTACGGTGCAACATCCTGCAAAAAAACATAATAAAACAGCTAGAAACGCTAATTTGTACCACCTGCAAATCTTGATATGGGGTATCATAGGATACCCCATATCATATCTATCTTGAATCATCATTGTTTATACGGCATAATATGTGCCCTTCCATACGCCTTCCGTGTGAACGCCAGAATTGGCTGTAATTTTCAGATGGATATGCATATAGTTTACATTTGACAAAGGCATATCGGAAAATGTTGTCATAGTAGATGAATAAGTAATAGAATATCCCATACTCACATTGTTCGCATTGACAGGCTTTATCGTAACAGAAGAACCAGCGGACAAGGAATCAAGCCTTACTTTTATTGGGCTGTTCCATTTATATCGTGTGGTTGAGGTTGAATCTGGCTTGGAAATGCTTTTGTAAGTTGTATATGAGCCATTACCGCTCCAATCCGCTGAAAGTGCTTTCACTGCTGCAAAAGAACTAAAAGGAATTAACATGCAAATGGCTACAAGAATGATACAAATCGCTTTTTTCATATATTCTCTCCTTGTCGGTTTGTTTCTGAACACCTAGAGTTATAAATCCCATAGTGGTCCGATCAATTATTCTTCATTTGAATAATAAAACGAATTAAGCTATGAGTTCATCGGGACTCACTCCTTTCCTATCATGTGTTGACTATATGATACTGTATGTACTACATATTGTCAATACTACTTGAAAATAATAGTAATTTGAACACGAGATTTTATCTCCTAAAACATATTATACTCAATCCCAAATTGAAAAGCGGTAATTGTTTTATGCGCATGAAACCATCTCTTTGCATTCCACTCTGAAAATCGAATATGTAGGCATCTATATCGATGACGGTAGGGTTTGCAAAGCCTTAAGCGACCACAGGCAAATAATCTTCCGCAAATTGTGGGAACCCAAAGACTACCCTATTTTTGCAGACCATATTCAGATCAAGAGAAATTATATGAGAGCAAAACTGATGATAACGCTGCTGATCGTTCTGATGATGCTGGTCATTGCCACCTTCGGGGAGCTTATCTACTGCGAACATGCGGACCACACCTCGGAAGCGATTTTGCTACCAAAACCTTGATCATAACCCCGACACTGACCAAGCCGCCTATAGTTATCTACATCCCATGCTTTGATATTTCGGTCTACCGGATCATGCCAACGCATGACCTATACCTATATCGTGGGGCAAAAGGAGATCTTGGACAGTGGTGATGAGCTTCGCATCCCGATCATAGAGGGTAAACACCTGATCTTGATGACCTGATAGGAATAAAATGGAATAATTATACTAGTCAGGGTTGTAAAGCACGTGGACAACACAGTATTGAGCCTGATCACCGACCGGTGACGGATTGCAAAAAGCGACTAGCCCGATTTCTATCATGCAATCTTCCCTGATACTATTAGGATCCAACACATCATCATCTTCAGGATTCAAGATTAATTCACTCAGACTATTAATCCTCAACCTACTTATGCAATGTCTTTGTCTTCACTTCATCTTCAGCATCCGGGAGAAACGGGCGATGACGATGACGGAGAGGATGATGAGGATGAAGGCGATGGAGACCAGCAGGCTCACCCACCACTGGGACAATGTCTGCTGCTCCTTCTGCTCCTTCTCCTGCTTCAGCTTCTCCTCGTCGGTGATCTCCACGGGGGCCTGGACGGCGGTCTGCAGCTGCTGGTACTCGGTGTGCGCCTGGCCGGCCATGTCCTCATAGGAGATGATGAGCTCCCCGTAGGTGGTGCCGTACTTCTCCTTCCCGGACAGGGTGGTGACGAAGACGGATATGGCCTTGTCCGCGCTCTGCTGGGGCTCCAGGGTGCCCAGGAAGGCGGAGGCGGCGATGAGCCCGTCCATCCGCAGGGTGCAGCGCACGTTGTAGACCGGGGCGTAGCCGGTGTTATAGACGCACACAGGCTGGGTGAAGGTGTCGCCGCTGGTCACCGTCTCGGGCAGCTTCATCTCGTCGAAGTCGATGGACGCCTCCTGCCGGACGATGATCTGCAGGGGCACCGTGTCCCCATAGCAGTTGCCGTACACGTCCTCATAGGCCAGGGTCACGCTGAGCCCGTGCCGCCCGGCGAAGACGGTCTTGTCCGAGGCGAAGGGGAAGCTGGTTTGCGTGCTCTCCCCCTGGCCCAGGAGGGTCAGGAACACCGGGGCCAGGCTGTCGCTCCGATAGACCCCCTGCCCGTCGGCGCCGGCCAGGATGCGCACGTTCTTCGCCGGCAAGTCCCCCACGTTCTTCACCTGCACCGTCAGGGTGAAGCCCTGGCCGCCGGTGATGGCGTCCACGTCAATCTCGCCGCTTTCCAGGACCAGCACGGGCTTTCGCACCGCCGTGGGTCCGCCGCTCCAGCCCCCGCCGCCGCTTTCGCTGCCGGGGTCCTTTCCGTCGGTGATGGTGACCTGGAGGGTGAAGTCCTGCTCGGCGGGGTCGCCGTGCTTGTCCGTATAGCTCACGTGGAAGGTCAGGGGGTAGGTGCCGTTGTACCGGTTTTTCGCCAGGTCCAAAGCCAAGCTCACCAGGAACGCCTGCCGGCTGACCTGGTTTCCGGCGCTGTCCGTGGCCGTCTGGGCGGACTTGTTCAAATCGAACTGATAGTTGCCGTAGAGGAAGGGACCGGAGGTGGAGATGTCCGGGGTCACCCGCACCACGTCGCCCAAGGCGTCCCCCAGCAGGGGCAGCACGAACAGGGCCTTGCCGCCGGACACGGTGGGCATATAGCCATCGGCGTAGCTCTTCTCCATGCCGGGGTAAGTATAGGCCGTGTCGATGACCAGCTCCGTGTCGCTGGCCCCGCCGGGCCGGGGCGTAGCCGTGGCCGAGGGCGAGGGAGCGGAGGATGGGCTGGGACCGGCGGTTGCCGCAGGGGAGGGCTCCGGATCAGCGGACGCCGCGGGGGAGGGCCCCGGATCGTCGGAGGCCGCGGGAGAGGGCTCCGGGTCCGTGGAAGCGGAGGGAGAGGGCTCCGGACCGTCGGAGGCGGAAGGGGTCGCCTCCGGATCGGCGGACGCCGCGGGAGATCCCTCCGGGCCGGCGGTTGCCGCAGGGGAGGGCTCGGGGTCAGCGGACGCCGCGGGGGAGGGCTCCGGGGCGTCGGACCCCTGGGGCGTGGGCTCCGGCTCGTTTTCCACGGGGGAAGGCTGGCTGGAAGGGCCCGGCTCCACAGGCTGAACGGGCGGGTCGGTGGGCTGTGTGGGCGGTTCGGTCGCCTGGGGTGCGGGGCTCCCCGGGACGATCACCTCGACGCTGGGCCCGGCCGGCACGAAGCCGCCCTCCACCGCATACCACAGGGCCCCGGCCACGGTTTCCTCGCCCAGCCACTTCACCTGCTCGCCCGGGTTCAGGGGCCGGACGGGGGTCGAATCCCCGATGGCGGCGAAGACGCCCACGGGCTCGGTGCCCGTGTTCTTCACGTACTTTTGCTCCTCCGCCAGAGTGGCAAGGGGCAGCAGGGCCAGCAGCACCGCCAGCGCCAGGCACAATGCTCGTTTCACGTTCATAGTCTCTCCTCCCGTATCATGGTCATGACCCCCGCGTCCATCTCGCAGACGGTGTCGCAGAGGGCGTCGATATCCGCTATGTTGTGGCTGGCCAAAAGGATGGTCCGGCCGTCGGTGGCCAGGCTGTTGAACAGCTCCCGCATCTCCGCCACGCCGTTCTTGTCCAGGCCGTTCATGGGCTCGTCCAGGATGAGCAGGCTCGGGTCCTCCATGATGGCCTGGGCGATGCCCAGGCGTTGGCGCATCCCCAGGCTGTACTTGCCCACGGGCTTGGTGGACAGGGGGTCCAGGCCCACCCTTCGGATCACCGCCGCCACCTCCTTGAGGCCGATCCGCTTCTTGAGGGACGCCAATATCTCCAGATTCCGCAGCCCCGACAGCTGGGGCAGAAACCCCGGGGTCTCGATGATGAGGCCCAGGTCCTCCGGGAAATCCACGTCCTTTCCGATTTGCTTCCCCTGGACGAAGACCTTGCCGCTGGTGGGCTGCAGGAAGCCGCAGATGCACTTGAACATGACGGTCTTCCCGCTGCCGTTGTTCCCCACCACCCCGTGGATCTTCCCGGCCTCGAAGTTTCGCGTCACATGCTTTAGCACCTCGTCCTGGCCAAAGGTCTTGCACAGGTCCACCAATTCGATCGCGTTGGTCATGGTTCCCTCCTTCTTTTACTGCTTCCTCTTTTCTTGATTTGTTAAGTCAAGAAAAAGAACGCCGGCTTTTCATAATGCCTCTCATAAGCTTCCTTCCGTGCCCGTGAAGTTGAAGTTGTATCGGCGGATGCTAAGCTGCACCAGAAGGAAGAGGAGCAGGATCAGGCCCCCGAAGATCTTGTAGGTGTCCGTGAGCCGGGGGAGCAGATCGTAGCCGAAGTTGTGCATGTGGTAGGTGGCCTGGTTGAGGGGCGAGGCCCAGCCCACGATCACGTTGGCCTTGTAGATGAGGTCGTCCGGCAGATGCATTACGTCCTTGAAGAAGCTGGGGTTCAGGAGGAGCCCGAAGAGGCTGAACCCGAAGGCCCCCACGATCCCCGCGCTCCGCCCCTTGAGGAGCTTGCAGAGGAGCATGATGAGCGACAGGACCAGGGTGTAGAGGAGCATGAGCAGGAAGATGGTCGCCGCGCACTCGTAGGGCCGGGACATCTCCAACGTCTTCACCAGCGCCGGCAGGGCCACGGCCTTCCCCGCCCCGGAGTAGCCCAGTATGGCGGCGGTCTCGGACCACATGTTGCCGATAAAGCTGTTTTGGGCGCAGATCAGGGACGTGGCAGCGAAGATGAACAGCATGTAGAGGAGGGTGGCGAGGGTCAGGTAAATGAGCTGCCCCCAGGCCCAGGTCCGCCGCCGCATGCGCACCAGGTAGTAGGGCACGCCCGCCCCCAAAAAGGGCATGTCCACGAACAGCAGCACCAGCAGGAGCGAGATGAGCAAAATGGAGTTGGTGTCCCCGAAGGTCCACACGAAGGGCTCGAAGGCCTGCATGGCCGTGCCCATGTCGTAGGCGAAGGAGGCCGCCTTGTCGGACAGCAGGAAGCAGAGGATGAAGGCCAGGGCAAACGTGAGATAGATGCGCATGTTCCCCCGCCACATGCGGAAGTTGTACCGGACCACGGCCCCGATCTGCCTGAATTCCCGAAAGAGCCGGAGCTCCCGCCGGGGCTTGAAGTCCCGCTGGGGGATCCGGGGCGGACGGCTTTTGAACACCGCCAGGAGCTTCTTCTGCCGCTTGTCGTCCCTTAGCTCGTTCTGGGCCGTCAAAAAGAACAGCAGCTGAAAGAGGATCACCAGCATGAGCAGCGTCAGCGCCGCGCTCCTCCCTTCCAGGGGCCAGGCCCCGTGCATGGTCAGATAGTTCTGGGGGTTCAGCATGAACACGGTGCGGAAATACCGCTCCTGCAGGATGATGAGCACATAGTAGAGGATGAAGGGGGACGCATAGGCCAGATAGATGTTCTGGGTCAGCCCCGAGAACAGCAGCCCAACCGTGGCCCACAGGGCGCCGGAGAGGAAAAAGAGGACCAGCCGTAGGCCGATCTCCGGGAGCTTCGACGGCACGGCCCACTCCCCGTAGACCTCCACCGGGGCGCAGAGGAGCCAGAAGAGGAACAGGGCGAGGCCCATGCCCGCCGCCAGGGCCAGGCCCCCGGAGACAGCGGCCCCCAGGCTCTTGCCCCAGATGTAGCTGTTCACCGTGGTCCGGGTGAGATAGGGCTTGAGGTAGCCGCTCTTCACGTCCTCCACGAAGGCCGCCGTATACGGCACCGCGCTTAGGATCGGCACGGCGAAGAGCGCCAGCTCCCCCTCCAGGCACTGAAGGAACAGCTCCTCGTGATACCCGAACAGGGCCTCGGGCCACTCCATTTGAAACAGCCGCCACAGGCTTTGGAACGCTCCCACGCAAAGGCACGCGGCCATGCCCAACGCCGCCAGCAAAAACGACCTTGAGTACACCGCCCGGCCCACGTCCACCAGAATATGCCGCATCTTTATTCCTTTATGTTGTGTCAAATGAAAAATTTCCGCTGATAAAAACACTCTGTCAAGGAACATGCTGTCATGAAAGCGGAGTGTCGTTTGTTATACGGCTTGGCTGGCCCACCGTGGGTCCTCATGAGGGCCTGCGGCAGGAGTGCCGGAGGCGATCCAAAGGGGCACCTCGGGCAGCCAAACCGTGTTCTTGTGCATCTACTTTGGCAAGGAAGTCCGCAAAAACCGAATAGATACAGGGCGGCGTTCTTCCTTGCCCGCACAACCAAACCATAGAAAGGAAAATGATGCTATGAAAGCGGAGTGTCGTTTGCCTCATGCCTGTCTTTACAGAGAGTACTCTCTTGCTTTATTAGGGGACGGCCACTCGGCTACCGTCAATGGCGTTGAGAATAAAGACATAATTATGGTAAGGGTTGTGAGTGCCAGGGTCTAACTTCCCGGCAATGGACACGGAGGCGCTTTGCATCTCAAACACCCACACCGGCATCAGCACAAAGAGGTCGGTATCCTTCAGCTTCTGAGGCAACGCGGTCAATACCACCCGCACGATCCTGGCACCAACAGGAGCGACGGCACCCTGTTTTCCATAGAAGTCATCCGTGTACACGTTGGAGAAACGGATGATGGCCTTAGCCAGCTTCAGTATCTCTGAAAAGGGCAGCAGTTCCGCGCTTTCATTGACCAGGTCACCGAAGGTCATGGGATTGGTCCAAAACACGCCCCGGACCCCCTTTTCCGTCACATAAATCTGCAGCATCTCCGGCTTATGGACCTCTGAATAGGCCGATGGATCGTCCTCTATCAAAAAAGGTTCCCCGTTCTTTGCCAGCTGAAAGGAATAAGGATAGTATGCGCCGGTGCGGACGAAGGTCACCTCATAGCCCTCACTAGTGACTGCTGCTTTAATGTCAGATACTGTGCGTGCCTTCTCCATATAAGCACAACTGAAGCCTTCTTCACCCAGCGAAGTAACAAATACTTCCGCTGTAGACAGGGCCTCTGCCTCTCTGATCCTTGGAAAGATCTCCATTTCCTTTTCCTCGTTCCACGGCTCCGTCAAATACCAGTGCTGGACCTGATAAACACCTTCCTCCAGCAGTAGTTCATATTTGCGTTGAATTGGGCTTTTACGCGTAATCACTAAAGCAAAACATCCCTTGATGCCATCCTTCTGCAAAAAGGAGTAGGATTCACGTTTGTCTGAACCTTGGTCGAAGGGCAATTCATTCGCCGTTACATATAACGTGCTTTTCGGCTGGGCATGTTCTAACTGTTCCTGCCAGTAGGCAAGGCTATCCTGTTGTTCAGGCCAGGAAACATAGTCCACCGTCCCATCGGCGTTCCGCTTTTCCCAGCCCCGGGCGGCGTTGGCTATGGCTTCCGTGATCTCCTCCTGAGAAAACTGCATGGAGGCGGAATAAGATGTGATCTGCACATCCAGTGCGTCATACAGCCGCTTTCCCACTTCGCCGGTGACGGGCAGAAAGCTGACATAGTAAACGGAGGCCCCGTTTTCTCCCCGCAGCAGAATGTCCGCGTCTGCCTCGAAGGGCGCGTGGGGCAGGCTCAGATCCTCCTCCCATCGAGCCGGGACCTCCCCCAGCATTTGGGCAACGCTCCGCTGGGGCTCGGACAGAGCGGTGTTCTGATCACTGAAAATCTTCTCTTCTGCCACGTTGTCCCCCCGATTGATCACGACCTCGTTTTCCGGCGTGGGCTGGCAGGCCGTAAGGATTATTAGATATAGTAGGGAAAGGACAAGCGCTTTTTTGCTTTTCATAGTAATGTCACAAAGTATGAAGGAAAAGCGTTTTGTCAACTGCCGATGGAATACAGAATAGCTGCTATTTCTCCTCCGCAAAATAGTCGATATGTTGTATTTGAGTTCCCTTGATCAACATAATGCCAGTTCGTCACTTTCATTTTCGCTTCGTTATAATTGTTTGCGCCAGTTTTGAGATCTTCTTCATCAATCCAAAAATACCCTTGTGAGTGACACTCTCTTTCTGAAAGCTCAGTTCCACTTGGAGTAACAAACTGCACATATTGGTCATGACTGCTTGATTGAACATTGTTATTATCCAAATAATATATATAACTATTTTGATCTATCATTCTTCCCCAATGTTGCGCAGTATGTTTGCTAATGGTTGCGCCAGTGGTGAAATACCTTAATGTTATCGTGCTGCTATAGCTTGTGTCAGCATAAGAAAACATGCTGATAGACAGTATGCAGTAAACTACCAAAACTATCAACAACTTTTTGCAGTACCTCATAGTCTTTTCTCCTTGTTCTGTAATTAAGTTTTGTTTGAAACAGAACCTTGCGCATTTTCTTTTTATATCTATCTAGCAAAGTTCT
>Ga0255060_10000161_pt1 | contig 13588 bp, 18 predicted proteins | sample 172RNAGHGlowgp2_FD_183094 | JGI IMG/M metagenome (GOLD analysis project Ga0255060, IMG submission 183094) | Metatranscriptome of sheep rumen microbial communities from Palmerston North, Manawatu-Wanganui, New Zealand - 1728 RNA GHGlow gp2... | ecosystem: Host-associated > Mammals > Digestive... | reverse complement strand
TTTTTCTCGAAGATAAAAATTTTTGCACCCTGTTCAAGTGGATTTCAGGGTGTATAATATATGTATAAGGAAAGCAAATGAATATCGACTATAAGAATTACAAAGTGTATTTGTATACACAAAAAGAACTCACAAAAAAATTCACACAGAGCACACTCTCAAAGTATGGTAAGAAACTTGCTTTTCTCTATCAGAATTGTTTTGAAATTGACAGAATGTCTGATAGCGATATTGAAGAGCAGCTTTGGCTCTTTAATGGTCTTGATACATATGAAGATTTTGAAGAACTCTGTAAAACATTCAGACTTGATTTGTATACAACTTCCATTGGTGTGAAAATTGTTGGCGAAGAGTTCTTAAATATTATTGAAGCTATGCGTCCTGCAATTAGTGATGAATTTGCGGTACAAAAATTAAAATCAGTAAGTTCAAAGAATATCGTTCAGGAAACTGTTGCAAGAATTGCAGAAATCGTAAACAGTTCTGATATTGATATTTCTCTTTTCTTTGGAGAAAATCCTTATCCAACAAAACTCGTTGAATTAGTTGACGAGATTGAAGAGCTTTATGATAACGGTGAAGATTTCCGTGCATATATGCGTTTCTATGAATTGTATAAAGGAACCTTCCAATATTATATTCAGATAACACATCAGAAAACAGATGCAATCAATCTCACAAAAAGATCTTTGATTAACGATCAACTTTATGGTGCTACGGGTGGATATGATAGCGTTCGCAGAATTATTAAAACTTGTCCAGCATCTGCCGTTGAGAATTTAAGATTTTACAAGAATAATCCAATCACAGATACTATGACAAAAGCAAAATTCAAACTTATTTGTGAAGAGATTATTGGAAAAGACAAAGACCTTGGTGAGTTTCAGATTGTAAAAGATTTTGTAAAAGGAAAAGATGTAAATGTTGATAAAGTAAAAGAGCTTGTAATCCCTTGTCTTGAAAATGGAATTATAAATCTTTTGTGTCTTAAACATAATCTAAATCTTCTTGATGACCCAAGAAATGGAAAAAGAGCCGCTGCCTTGAAAGATGAAGCTGCAGAAATTTTGAAATATTCTGAGATAAAATATGAATAAAAAGGAAGTCATTAAAGACATTATAGATTATTCACGTAATCGAGAGAAAAAAATTTGTGGTTACGAATGTCCCATTGCATATATTACAAGAAAGTATTTTGGTAAAAGTTTTTTTAGTGACGATTTAGATGAATATGCTAGTTTTCTTCAGTCTGATCCTGAGTATGAATCTCATTCATCTAATTGTGTAGCCAAACTTGCTTGCTTACTTAAAAATTTTGGTCTTAAAAAATTTTCAGATGTTGAAAAATTTGTAATTCGTGAAGGACATAAATCTTCATTTTGTCTTTGTAAATCTATGGATAAAGCAAAACTTTTTGAAAAAGAGTTTGGTGTTAGCAGGGATAATATAAAAATATGAAAGTAGATGTTCCTAAAAAAGTTTTAATATCAGAATATAAATGGCTTTATGAAAATAAAAAAACTTCTCTTAGTAGAAGTTGCGATACTTGCCCTATTGGTAAATACAAATGTTTTTCAAGAGATGTTTATGTAGTTGGATATATTGCACTTTCTCACTGTGGCAGCTATGAATATGATGCATTAAAAAAATATATACCAACATTATCATTAAAAAAATTTGTAGAAATTACTGGCGGCAAGAGTATATTTTGTGGCAAGCCAGAGTGTACAACTTTGTATGAAGCTGCCGAAAAACTTCTTCCTATGATAATCAAAAGGAATGTAAAAATATAATGAATATAAAAGAACTTGAAGAAAAAATCAAAGATTGTAATAAAAGATATTATGATGGTGAAGAGCCTATATCAGATCTTGAATACGACAAACTCATTGCAGAGTTAAGAGCTCTCGATCCTCATAATGCGTTACTTGATACAGTTATTGATGAAGTAAATGATATTGAAGGATTTGAAAAAAGAAAACTTCCTGTAACAATGGGCACACTCAAAAAGTGTCAAAATGAAAAGCAAATTTTTGAAGAATTTAGAAAAAGAGGAAACTCTAATTATATTCTTGAGCATAAAATAGACGGAAACGGTCAGCTACTTTGTTGCGATGACGGAAATCTTGAAGATGTAATTTCAAGAGGTAACGCCGAAGACGGTTTTGTAATGACTGATAACTTTAAGAAAATTCCGTACAGAAATAAAACAGATACTATTGTTTTGCCAAATGGTGAAAACTTTGATGGACATATACGTGGCGAAGTATATATGTCCAATGAAATATTTGAAAAGAAATATTCTAAGCTTATGAAAAATCCTCGTGCAGCCGCTGCGGGAATTATGAAACGCCTTGACGGAAATGGATGCGAAGATTTGAGCTTCATAGCTTATGATGTTTTCAATGATTACTTTGCCGATAAAACAGAAAAAGAAAAATTGCTGTTCCTCAAGGATAATGGATTTGCAATTCCTGCATTCAAAGAAGTTTCTTCACCTGAAGAAATGATTGAATGGAGAAAAGAGGTTGCCACTCTAAGAGATAAACTTCCATATCCAATTGACGGTATTGTTGCAAAATCTCAAGAGGTTGATTACGAAGATTTAATGCGTGTAACACCTATGAAAAATTTTGCAATCAAATTTGATCTTGATTATGCTATTTCAAAAATTATAGATATTGAATGGAGTTTTAAGGGTAGCATGCTTTCGCCCGTTGCAATAATTGAACCAGTTGAACTTTGTGGCACAACTGTTTCAAGAGCTTCACTTCATAATGTAAATATTATGGAAGAGCTTGGAGTTGAGATTGGTAAACTTGCAATGATTACAAAGCGAGGCGAGATTATCCCGAAAGTTGAAAAATGCCTAGAACAAAAAGACTTGTAAGAGTAAAAAGTTTAGAATGGTACGGAAACAATCAAAATGAAGATGGCGAAGTTGATGTACCTTGCATGTTTGTATTTTCAATGCGTAATTTTTGTGGATTGCTTTGCTATGCAACCAACAAAGGAAGAACTGTTGAATGGCATGGCAAAGAGTATGACATATATAGCCTTGAAATAGCTTGGAACAAATATCCATTACCTAAAAGAAAAGCTTTGAAAAAAATGCTTCAAGATATTGCACTAGAAGAAGATGAAGACGTCGAAGCTTCAGATTTTAGTTGGTCTGAAATGATGTTTGATTTTGTAAGTGAAAGAAAAATAATAAAAATTTAGGAGAATATATATGAAAGAAATTATTTGTGAAAACATAAGAAAAGGTTATATCGGAAAAAAGGTTTATGATGAAGAGGGAATTGAATACGTTCAGATTTCTCGTGGTAAACCAAAGGGATACCTTGTTGCAAAGAAAGTTGGCGATACTGTTGCTTTTGGCTTCTCATCAGTAGACGGTAGAGAAAACCCAGATGGAACTTATGACAAGTTTGACAAGAAGACTGGTTACAGTAAAGCTGTTGAAAAGCTTGAAGCACAGGGCTTTGATATTCCAACAAAGTTTATGCAGCAGTTTAAGCACTTCTTTGTAAGAGCTCACAACTATTTCAAAGTTGAATGCGCAGACTCTAAGAAAAACGAAAGAGACTGGCTTGAACAAAGATGTTATGAAATGATTGCACAAACTTTCCGTGGCAAAGATGAAGACAACGAAAGGGCTAAACACCTTTTTGATGCTATGGTTCATGCCACTGCAGATAGAAAGGTGAAATAATGGTTTTTTATAAGCTGACATACCCTGAATTTAAGGACTTTGAAGACGGTAAAACAATTGCTGTTCCTTCAAAGGATCCTTATCATTTGTTTCCAATAGAAACAGCAAAACAGCAATTCGCTAGTGCTCTTCAATATACTCTTAGTGATCTTAAGCGTTTCACCTATGATTTTAAGTGCTTAAAGGATAAGTATTATTACAGAGTCTATGTTATGGCTGCTTTGTTTAAGGATATTGATTGATGACAGTAAGCGATTTAAATAAAAAACATAATTGGAAAATTCCCGAAAAATGCCCAGTCTGTGGTGCAGAATTTGTTGTGGACGAATCGTCTGGCAGCATCATTTGTCCTAACCCAGACTGTGAGCAAAAACTAAAACATCAATTCGAAAGATTTTTTGATGTACTTGATATAAAAGGTGGTGGGCCCGCTTTTATTGACAAAATTGTTAAAACAGGTTATAATATATTAAGATTTGCAGAAAACTGCAAAAATCCAACAAAAAATTTTACAGACGAAATGAAAGTCTGTGCAGGCGGTATCAACGGTGAAAAGATAGTAAATGCAACAAAAGAAAAAATTGCTCCGCTCGAAAACTCAAAACTTCTTGCAATATTTGATGCAAGTGGATTTGATGAAAAGAAATTGGAAGTTTTTAATAACATTCCTATCAATGAACTCCTTTCTTACAAAGAAAGCGAACTTATGAAATTTGACGGCTTTGCAGAAATCAGTTCTGCAGCATTCGTTAAATTTGTGAACTCTTACAAAGGCAAAATCAAAAAAGCAATAGAAATTTTTGGCACTAAAGTCGTAGAAGATTTTAAGCCAATGATTTCTTATACATTCTGTTTTACGGGAGCTGGTTGTTTCCCACGTTCTAAACTTTCTAAGATTGCAGAAGATTTAGGACATAGTGTTTCGTCTTCTGTGTCTTCTAAAACAAGTTTTGTTGTTTCTGATGATACAGATTCTACGAGTGCCAAAATGGTGAAAGCAAAGAAGCTTGGAATACCCGTAATATCTTCTAGGGAATTTTGTGGGATGATGAATTATGAAGAAAGTACTTAATAAAAATTATTGCTCAAAAGTTATTTCATTTTGCCAAGCATTTGGAATTTCTTTAACCACACAGGATTTTTTCAAAAAGGGTGTGGTTGCTAAAAAAATAAAACGTAAGTTTTTGACTCAGCCAGTGCAGAATTTCAAAGAGCTTGGTGATATTGCCAAGTATACTGGTACAGAAAAAGAACTTGCAAAAGAATTTTTCCCATTGAAGTACGAAAATATTTGTACTGAATATGAAGAAGGATTTCAGCCTAATGTTAGTGATTATCAGTTTATAACTGAAGGGCCTGACGGTAAAATAAGATGGGCTTATATGGCTAAAGATCGTATCTTTAAGAAAAAGCTTACTCAAGCCGAATATACAAGACACGTAAGGAATTTTTATAAAGAATTTATAAAAAGCTTTAATAAAGATTTCCTTCAGTATGGGGGATTCTTTTTAACATCTGACGGTGCGTATATCACTGACAAAAATAAATTCAGAGACGGTAGCTACCGTCGTATCTGTAGAGCTTCTCCAGATTGGGAGATTGAGCGTTAAAACGCTTGACAAAAAGTTCAAAAAATGGTATAATATATACATAAGGAAGAAAAAAATGAAATTTTTCTTCGAGCCCAAAAATTTTTGCACCCTGTTCAATTAGCATTTTTGTTATATAATATATATAAGGAAGTAAAAATGAAATTTGATTTTTTGAAAGAAACTCCTAAAGAGTTAAACACAAACGTTTGGAATACTTTCGGTATTCTTGGAAAGAAATTTTTCGTATCTTACGAAAACGAAATCGTTTTGGTTTATGACGACGTCATGAACAGAGATGAGGGAAATATGATTTCTCTCTATCAGAGATACGATTTCTTGAAAGCAATTCATGATGGTCTTACAGCAGACCCAGCAGAAGCAAATGTTTCTCTTGGAACTATCGACGACATTATTGATGCTCGTGCAGAAAAGGCTGGAACATTCGACGGTTCACGTTTGATTGATCCAAAGTTCACAATTGGAACTGGTCTTTGCGGTTACGCATTTATTGAGAAAAACGGAAAGCTTTATCTTTCAGTTCCTTCAAGACAGCTTTGTGTTGTTTCAGAGCTTTGCGATGCAAGCAAGACTGGTTGGAGTCCTAAGACAATCGACCTTAAGGGAGCTTTGCTCTTGAGAGAAGCTTTCAAAGACTGCAAAGAGGTAGAGTTCTATATTGGAAGTTCTTACCTCAAATTCAAGGGAAATGGTAAGACTGTTTATCTCAAGATTAAATCTTACAACGGTTCTTACAGCAAGCATCCTGAAGCATTCAAGATTATCTCTTCTTACACAAAGAGAGATTTGAACAAAGACGTTATTTCTGCCGCTATTGGCGAATACAAATATGATGACTTTATGAATACAAACGTAGAAAGAATTGCAAATACTGCATATTCTTTCCACATTGATTCAGACAAGATGGACGCCGTTTTCGAAGATAATGACTTCTCAGTAAAGTCTTACCTCAATCACGGAAGAAATGCTCCAAGCGAAATCAACTTTGTTTCAAGTTTTGAAGTACTTGAAACACTCCTTGGAATCTTCGATGAGGATCTTCAGATTATTTCAAACTATGATCCTGAAAAGCACATCGACGGCGTTGATCCAAATTGGTGGGATATTAACTATGCATTCTTCACAAGTGCACAGAAGCCTTATCTCGCCGCTTACATAGTATAAAATTATTAAGTCCGCAGGATTGGAATTAAGAGTAGCAACTTGAGATTCCTGCTTCAGGGATTTCTGATGTACCGCCATTGTGGCTATGTGATCAGAGCAGGTTCCAAAAAGCAGCTTAAAGGAACTACAATTAAAACCTATCCTGCTGGCAAAGATAATATTATGAAGTTCTATGAAGCATATTTGAATGAAGAGTTGAAATTTAATACAAGAAGTAAAGCACTTAATAAACTCTTCAGAAGTCGTTTGCCATCAGTATACTCGCCTGCTTATCTTCAAAAGATAGACGAAGTATTTGATAAAAATGTTCAAATTAAAGAATTTGAAAAGACTTCAAATATAATGGCTTACACAAAAGGAACTGAAATCTATATAAGCGACAAAATTTATGATATCCCAACTGACCAAGCTGTAATATATTTACTTCATGAATTGGTACACGCTTTGTCAAATACATCAAAATTTAATGATTTGGTTCAATTAAATATTAAGCTTTCAAAGCTTATAGAAAAGAATATTAGCAAAAATAATATCAATAAATTTTTGACGGGAAAAGATCAAGATATTCATTCTAATTATAAAGATGAAATTGTCAGCTATCTTATGAACAATAGTCTTCAATGGAATATGGTTGATAAGAAATTCGTTAAAGAATTTATCGACATTGTTTTTTCGTCTGGAATATTCAATTCAAAATCTTCATTTTGGTTGAAAAGATTTCCAGATATAAAACTTTAATCCTCAAAAAAATAAAATTTATTCTCGACAATAAAATTTTTTGCACCCTGCTAAATTAGTATTTTTGTTATATAATATATATAAGGAAGTAAAACAATTATGACAGAATTAGATGAAGCAAACCGTAAAAGGTATCTCGAGATTGTAGAGCAACTCTATGACCTCGATGATAAATCTATGGAATTTATCAAAAAAAGAACAACAGATGAATGGCAGCCTGTAAAAGAGTATCAGGAATTTCTCAAGGGCGTTAAATACGAAAACCAGAGATACCGTTTCCCTGTTGATTTCAAAAACAGAACTCTTACAAGAACAATCACACAGTACGACGAAAGTTATCAGCTCTTCACAAGATACTTCTCACGCGTACTTGGTTCAATCGAAGTATCTTATGACGACTTCTTGAACAACAAGATTGTTTATCAGAAAAACGTTACAAAAATCAAGAAAGTTTTCGAAAAATGGTATCTTGAGCATTGGCGTGATTTCTGCTCAGAGTGCTCAAACAGCGGATTAGTTTCTTATGACTCGCACGCAAGTAGCGACGAAGAGAAATTGAAATATATCAATGCCTTTATTACAAAGGCTTATGAAAAAGTTGGCGAAAAGAAAAAGCCATCAAAGAATGGTCTTTCTCTTGTAATCAGCTTCAATCCTTGCGACTGGTATCTCGCTTCTACATCAGAAAGCTTCAGTTCTTGTTTCAACTTGAACGCAGCTGCAAGAGGCGATGGAACTGGTTATGTTTATTCTCTTGGACTTCCATTCCTTAACTCAGATATTAACAGATGTTTCGTTTACCTTACAAGAGGTGAAATGAAAGAGTGGGAAGGAATCAAAGTAGAATCAGTTCTTGCAAGATCTTGGGCTTTCCTCGACAACGAAGGAAAGGTAGATATTTGTAAGTGGTATCCAAATGAAATCTTCAATGCAGACGCATTGAATGAAGTTATTGGATTAAGAATGTTCCGTAACAGCAGCAGCTTTAAACGCTGTATGTATCCATTCGACCCAATCTGCACAAAGACTGGTGCTGTAATTTCAGTTTACAATGACGTAGGTTCTTGGAGACTTGATAAAGAAACAGGAAAGATTATCCACGAGGGTAATCAGAAATGTGGACAGCAGAAGTTTACAGTACGTGGTACAAATATTGAAGACGGTAACAGTACTTACCGTGGAATTGATAATCCACCAAACGAAATTCGTTACATTTACTCAAGATGGCTTAAATGCGGCTTGAGCTTGAAGAAACTTGTTGGAACTTACAGATGTGCATGCTGTAGTTCAGAAGACAAGGGTGGTTTCTTCAGAAATCACAACTTCTACTGTTACGATTGTTACGAGGATCACCGTAAGAAGTGTACTCGTTGTGGAAATGAATATTGGGAAGAATCTGCTGACAAAGAAAGAAAGCCAATTATTGGCAGAAACGGTCAGAAGATGGATCTTTGTCCAAATTGTTACGAACACGCTAAGCAGCATGTTTGTAGCATCTGCGGAACATACGATGAGGATTCAGTTGTAGTAAATGGTAAGAGAATTTGTAATTCTTGTATCAGCAAGCCACAGTCTGAATATGTAAGAGCTAACAATGGAGAGGTTATCCTCAAGAAAGATGCTTACCTTATCTTCGATAAGATAAACAACAAGCTCATCGTAGCAAAAGCACCAAGATTGGATTTCGAGGAATACGAAGACCACATCGGAGCTGACATCTCTCCAGTATTTATGAGGTACAGAAATGGAGTGCTTATCTAATACGTATAAGTTGTTCATCAACGTTTACAAAATGGATAAGCAATATGAATACCAGAACTTTGGGATTTTGAGACTTCTCATTCCCAAAGTGAAAGTAGATTACAGTCTTATTCCCCTCAAACAACTGTCCAGTATTGTTTATGTAAGCCAGGTATCTCCTGAAAAGGAATATACAACTGACTACAAAAACAAGGGCGGCTATCTTTTGCGACAACGTAAGTCGCGAAACCCAAAGCAAAGAACTATTGAAATTATTTTCGAAGCTGCTACTTTTGTAGAAGCCGAGAAAAAAGGTTTGGAGCTATGTAGCAAACATCTTACTTTCTTGCCTTTTCTTTTTAAGAGAAAAGTAAGAAAGAGAATTGCTACTATGAAAACTCGGTTATAAGGACAATTCTTTCCGAGTTTTCAACTTCCTTAGGCTCGGATAGAAAAGTCCTTTTATTTAATAAAAGTAATTTAAAAAACGTTGATTTAAAAAAGTTGGATATTTGTTTTAGTTGACAAATATATTTAAAAATGTTATAATATAGAAAAGGAGAAAAAAATATATGGTTAAATTGATTGATTTCGGTAATGCAAAGCTCGCTCGCTCTTACACAGATTCTCGTGCAGTATTCGACGTTGTAGCACCTGGCTACAGCGATTTTAAGGTAAAGGTTGCTTTTACCGACGGTGGCGACACAGCTAAAATTATCGTAAACGGCACACACGTTTTCTCAAAGGATCCTGATGAGCCAACAAAGGATTCTCATCTCGCTTACGAGTCTTTCCTCGAAGACAGAGCTAACCTCAAGGTTACAATCACAAGCGACGAGTTCGTTCGCCTCAACTCTGGCGACTTCGATTTCGATGCTATTCGCTGGAAGGCTAAGGACGGTATCGTTCGTATCGTAGTTCCAAAGACAGTTATCGCTCGCGGTACTGCTGTTGAGGAGTGCAAGGACGACGTAAACGCTCCTATCAAAGATGAGCCTGCTAAGAAAGCGTAATCCCTCCTAAAAGCAAAAGCGGAACTTAGTTCCGCTTTTGGATTATCTGTCCTTTTTTGAATAATTCTTGTCCTTGTCGTACTTACCAAATTTCCCCTTACGGAAGGCTCTCATATAATGCATCTTGCACAAGTGATGAGAATAATGAGGACGATTACATCCTGGCACTTTGCAGTCTGTGTATTGCAAAGCGTTAGGATCAATTTTACAATGCTCCGCTCTTGAAACTACTTGCAGATTAGACTTTCTATTATCATGTTTATTGCCATTCTTGTGATGAACAACTCTTGGATCGCTTGGTGACAATCCCATCACTTCCCTTTGTTTTGGAAGCCAATGACCTTTCTCACCATTCTTTCCTGGAACCCATTCTCTATTGTAGTCATCAGGTCTTACGTGTTTTGCCTCTTCTAGTGTTTCTTCTTCTGAAAGTAAGAGTTCTTCTGGCAATTTTACTTCTTCACTTAAAAGCTCATTGAGTGTCATACAATTAACTTTTAAGTGAGCGAGTAAAAATACTTGACATTCGGCAAGCAATATACTTGACAAAAATCCCAAAAAATGGTATAATATTATCATAAGGAAAGAAAATGGAAAATATTAAACTTTCACCAAGTAAATTAAACAGATATCCAATAGATGTCAGAATGATTGATGTTGGAGGCAAAACATCTGTTTCAATTTCATTTACTGAAAAAACAGTAGACATAAAAATTGATGAAAAAGCCAGTGTTTTACCAAAAGCAAATTTCTTCAACAAACATTATGAAGAACTGAAGAAAATTCACGCCCTTGGTTATCCAAAACTTCAGTTTCATTGCATGATGGATAATACACTTAAAGACAACAAACTTTATGTGTATGATGTTTATTGCAATGACAATTTCTTGAGTTATCAGGATATTGAAAAACTGTTTGCAAAAGCAGGAACAGAACTTATCAAAAACTGTCCAGTTATGGCAACTGGTAGAATAGATTATGACGAGTATCTAAAAAAGAAAGGGGAAAAAGTGGTTATGTTAAGGCCAATGTGGTATCCAGCTTCTGAAATTTGGAAGGCTACTACAGAAAACTTAAATACTTTCTCTTTTGCTTTGGAAGAGTAGTCATTGGGAGTTTTTGAAGAATTTGAATATTCTAAATGTTTGGATTATTTATCGAAGAGAGAAGTTGCAGATGAATTAAAATTTTTAGCAAAAGAGAAAGAACAAAGAATATTTATCGAGCTAACAGATAGAGATCTTGAGAATATTGACCAAGGATTTGCCTTGTTCAAAAAGTATTTTGATGTTCCGTTGGAATACAGAGACTTTAAAGAAAACAAGATTACTGTCGGGAAACAATCTTATAAATTATTCAAATATATTTTTCAAAATAAAGAATTCATAGAAAAATACGGCATAGAAAAAATGAAAGTAATTTCAGAGGAAATAGGAAGATACAAGTTTCCTAATGGGAAATTGTACTTTTGTATATCTCTGAATTATAACGATTTCCTACTTGCTTCAACAAAGAACAATTGGACATCTTGTATAAACCTTGAAAATGGTGATTACAAACGAACAGTTTTTGGAACATTATTCAATAAGGGAATGTTTATAACATTCATTACAGATTTAAGCCCAAAAGAATACAAAGACCTTAAGAGCTATAAAATGTTCTTAAGAAGTTTTGGCTTTGTAGAGCAAAGTGGAAAATTGATGACTACGCTATATTATCCATCGAGAACAAATTTCGAGTTTTCGAAAGATGGTATAGAACTTAGGAACCCACAAACAGAAGTAAAATCAAAATACAATTTTGATATTGTTTACAACGATAAACGAGCTTTTGTTTTTCCATATATAGACAAAGGAAAAATAACAAAGTATGGCAATAATTATTGTTTTGTAACTGGTTGTGTTGGTGACAGATATGAAGCCAAAGTTGTAGTAGACGACAAACTTTTATCATTTGACGATTATTATTTCTTTGGTAGTGAAAAAGGTAGAGTTAAAAAACATTGTGATATCTGTGATACAGAAAGCGGACTTATCACAACAATAAATGGCATAAATTATTGCAGAGATTGTTTGCCAAACCATAAGGAAGTGTGCAGTAGATGCGGTGAAACGAAGAGCTGCAGGATTGACGATAAAAACAAATATATCTGTGATGATTGTATGACAGAAGAGGACAATATTTGTCCAGTATGTGGAACAGTCTTCCCAAAGACTAGAATGCATACTTGCAAGTTTTGCAGAAGTAAGCATTTAGATGCCTTTGGAAGATATATGTTCTACGATAAGAAAAAAGACAATACTTATACATATTCTAAACATCTTCTACTGAAAGAAGGTGACATAGAGCTAGCAGATGATACAATAATTTGGGATGATGTTATAGGTGAATATACTAAAAAGGAAGGATAGTTAAATGAAAGAATTTTTAGAAGACGACGAGAAAAAGCTTTTGCTTGATCTCTTCCACATTTATGCTCCGACAAACGGCGAGGCTCCTTTAAGTTTGTTCCTAGCAAAGTTCCTTGAAAAAGAAGGAATTGAATTTACAATAGACGAACACAACAATATTTATTCAATGAAGTTCCCAGGTGAGCCAATTCTTTGCTCGCATCAGGACTGCGTTGGAGATGCTGCTTGTGGTAGTCTTGTAGAATTTATCGACATCTATGATTTTGATGGCGAAAAGATTCTTAAAGGAAACGGAAATATCGGTGCAGATGATAAAGTTGGAATTTTCTTAATTCTCCTTTATTTGACAAAAGTGAATAAAAATATAAACTTCGTTTTTTCTACAGGAGAAGAGCGTAGTGTACCAACAGGTATTAAAACTGTTGTTGCGAACATAAAAGAAACAGAAGGTTTCAAACAGGCTCCTTATTGTATTGTTCTTGACAGAAAAAATGGTGGTGATATTATTTGTTACGAAAATTCTTACGGAAGTAAGAAGTTTGATGAAGCCCTTGAAGAAATCGGTGAAAAATATTGGTTTAAATCAGTAAAGGGTGGACACAGTGATACAGCAACTTTTGCTGATTATATGAACGCCGCAAATTTGAGTGTTGGATATTACAACCCTCATACAAAGACAGAGTATGTAATTATTTCAGAAATGTTGAATACATTTGATTATGTATGTGACATTGTTGAAAATCTTGACCGTACAATTCCTTTTGAGCCAAAGAAAACTTATGGTGGTTCATATGGTGGTTCTTACGGCGGTTATGGCGGCTCTTATAATTCATACCATGATGATTATGACTATTACGATGGTTATGGTAATGGTAATGGTTATAATTACAATAAAAAAAAAGAGGTAAAGAACACAAATACGGGAGCCGCTCAGGCGACTGGTGGGGCTGCGGCAACGGCTGCTACTAAGCCCGAAGCAAAAAGAGATTCTGGTTATTATTATACTAATGACTATGATGAGCTTTACAATGACTAAAATAAATTCACTTTAACATCCCTCCCTTAAGTCTCCTTGATATAAAGATAATTTATATTGAGGAGACTTTAGAGGAGTGCGGTGATTGTGATTACTGCCCCGTAAATGTTTATAAATCTCTTTTTGGTGGAACTTTTTTGGGTAGTTGTGCAAGAAGCAAC
>Ga0255060_10000147_pt1 | contig 13843 bp, 6 predicted proteins | sample 172RNAGHGlowgp2_FD_183094 | JGI IMG/M metagenome (GOLD analysis project Ga0255060, IMG submission 183094) | Metatranscriptome of sheep rumen microbial communities from Palmerston North, Manawatu-Wanganui, New Zealand - 1728 RNA GHGlow gp2... | ecosystem: Host-associated > Mammals > Digestive... | reverse complement strand
CTTGTTTCTCGATAGAATTGATTGTGCTGGGAAAGATTATTAGCGTTCTACCGTAAGTATTTCAAATTGCATGGTGCCTGCAGGAACCACAACATCAACTTTGTCGCCAGCACGTTTACCAAGAAAGGCCTGTGCAAAGGGAGACGTGACAGATATTTTGCCTTCTTTAAGACTCGCCTCGCTCTCAGGGACGATGGTATAGACCTGTTTGGCGTTGTTTTTTATGTTGCGTATGGTGATTTTCGAGAGAAGAAGAACTTTGGAGATGTCGATTTTCGACTCGTCGAGAAGACGAGCATTGGCAACAAGGTCCTGAAGTTTGGAGATTCGGGCTTCAAGATGGCCTTGTGCTTCTTTAGCTGCATCGTACTCGGCGTTCTCGGAAAGGTCACCCTTGTCACGGGCTTCGGCAATTGCAGCTGCGGCGGCAGGACGCTCAAATGCAATAAGGTGGTGCAACTCGTCTTTCAGTTTCTGAAGACCTTCTTCGCTGTAATATTTGATTTCTGACATGATTGTTGATAGAGATTGGTTTGGTGTCAAAAATTAGGAAAGGCTTTTCAGAGCCTTTCCTAATTAAGTTTTATGTGTAACTAATCTTAGAATTTGAATGTACCACCGATGGCGTGAGTAGCTCTGAGGTTGGAGCCTGCACGGTAGGAATAATCAATCGTAAGAGAGGTTTTCTTTTCGCTTCCTTTCTTGCTGAGGGGAACATCAACAGAGGCACCTGCACAAAGACCTGAGAAGGCAGTTGTACGAGCATTCTCGTTGAAGATGTCGGTCTGGTAGACATAGCCGCAACGGATGTTGAAGATGTCGAGGAGACCATACTCAAGACCCAGAGCGAAGTTGTCCTTTAAGAAAGCGTTGGAGGTGAAGGCACCTGCAACAGTGACATGTTGGCTAAGGGTGGGGATGAGGAAGTCGTAAGAAATACCAATGTTGAGGCTGGTGGGAAGTTCCATCTCGCCGGAACGGTACTCGGCAGTCATGGTGTTCTCAGCTTCGTTCACGAACTGGAAAGAAAGACCAGTGCCTTCATAACTGTAGGCAGGACCCCAGTTCTTAAGGCTAATACCGAATTTGAGTTCGTCGTTGGCACCGGTTACATACTGAATACCGGCATCGATGGCGAAAGCACTACCGGATACGTTATTGGTAGATTCGTTGATGACTTTGATGTTGACACCGCCCTTGATGGCCAAGGTGAAGGAATGGGCATAAGCCACATTGATGTTCATCAAAGTGGGAGAGAATGTACCATTGATGGATTCGGGGCTTTCGACTGTGGTGATGTCGATATCACCTACACCGAGAGACATGATACTCAAGCCAAAGACGCCACGGTCGAAAAGGCGGACAGCAAGACCGAAGGCATTGATGCTGGCACCGCTATTGAGTCCGCTTGTACCACCAAAGAGCATGGTGTTGGTATAAGTGAACTCGGCACGTTCGACAGTGCTAAGACCGGCGATATTTGAATAGAAGGCATCGAGACCACGGACATTGGCCACGTTGGCGCTACCCCAACCATTGCTTCTGGCCCACGGGTTGATGAGCAACTCCGTGGAACCAGAAGTACCTCTACGCTTGTCGTTACCTGCCCAGACGGCTTCGGTCGACATGAGCAGCATAATGGCAGCTACTGCAAATATTCTGAATATATTTTTCATTTCTGACATTTTTAAAGATTAACAACAATGCTTAGAAGACATAAGAGTTCAAGTCGACAGGACGCATGGTGCCAAACCATTTGACAACACGTTCGCCAATGCCGGGAACTTTAAAGTGGATGAGGTACATGCCACCGGCAATGGGAAGACCTGTATGGTTGTGAAGATCCCAATCGAGAGTGGTGGCAGAGCCTGAGGTGGGTCCGAGACGACGAACCATGGTGCCGTCAATGGTATAGATGGAAACCACGGTGCCCTCGGGTACGTTAATGAAACGAACCTTGGTTTCAAGCTGGCTCGAAGTTTCGTAGGTGGAGTAGCTGTAGTAGGGATTCGGGACAACGTTGATAAGGCTGAGTACAGAATCCTTGTAAGACTTAACAGCATCGGGACGGGTGGCTTGACCGGTGAGGGTAGAAATGTCGTTGGTCAGTTCGAACATATACATGGGGTAGTTGTCGTTCTGAACATTGGCATCGGGGAAGAGACGGACAGCAGAACCGTTGGTTGAGAGATAACGACCATAGGGGGAGTTAACATCAATGTTGAAAGTGATGTCGCAGGGGATATCCATGGGGTTCTTGAACTGGAAGCGCGGGGAGACGAGCGGCATGTTAACCCAGGCAACAGAAGCGAAGAGCAGTGATGCAGAGTCACGCTGCGGGATAAGAGTGGTACTTTCACCATCCAATACACCACGGTTGACACGGAGACGGTCAACATCGGTGGAGGGGATGAACTTCATGAGACGGTCGAGAGAACGGAGCATGGTGACTGCCCAGCGACCAGCATCATAAGAAGGAGTTTTGTAGTTTACCACAACAGAGTTCCGATTGTTGATAATATCGAAGAATGGCTGCTCGGTGGCGTTGAGCACATAAATAAAGTGACGACCGCCGAAGACATAATTTTGGGTACCCTCTTGGTCAACATCGGTGGGGTTCCACATCATATCGGCACCGTTGTGCTGAATGAAACGTGAGTCTTCACCGAACATGATATTGAGACGCTCACCAGTGACTACGTTAATAGCATAACCGGGGAACCAACCCATACCAGTTTCGCTAATATAAGCGGGGTTGCTGGGATCGTCAACATCGGGAGTGAGACCAGCCTGTTCAACTGTGCGACCTAACTTATCGACAGAACCATGGCGACGCATTTGGAAACGACGGGCATTGCCTTCAGATTGGGTATGGTCGTCGCACATCTCGAGAACTGGGCAACGGGTCCACTTGGAAGTATCGGAGGTTAGAACAATACGGACACTGGGCAACTTGGAAATATCGTTAAAGTTGAGCGATTTGTTGCGGAAGTTATCGAGAGTCTTTCGTGCGATAGTCCATTTATTGAAATTGGCCTGATAGGAAGAACTGATGCGGCCAAGGCTATCGAGGATAGCATCATCGGAGATGAAGTAGCGATAGCTGAAACCGGGGTGGAAAGAGCGAGTAGAAACAAGTCCATAAGGAGCCCATGAACCTGAAACACCTTCGAAAACTTGGAAACGGTCTACACCGGTGTTAGCCACATTGGAGTTCATAGTGCCCAAATAGCTCTTGAAGTAGTCTTCGTCGAGGTAGGCTTCACTTTCGTTGATTTCGCCAGTAGTGGAGGTGAAAGCATTGCGAGTGCCAGCAGCGAACTGGGTGCCTGAACGGATCCAGTTGTAAGCAAGGTAACTATCATCATCTTGAATAGAGATGAGCCAAGGCTTGGTGCTGTCGGAGTAGACAATGGTGGAGGAAAGCAGAGCGTTGTCGTTGACAAAACCACCCCAGTAACGGGAAGCGTAGTTCTCGCTATTCTGAGTTGCGATTTGGAGCGGAGTAGCCACGGACTGCGGATTGCTGATGGCAATGGCTATACCGAGATCAAGGAAGAGTTGCTCGTTATAACGACCAAGAGTGAAGTCGGATTTAACGCTGAGAACATCGTCATAGAGATAAGGATTCTCGGCATAGGTGGGATCTTCAGGAGATTTAGAGACAACATAGCCACAATTGTTGATGTCAGGATTGTGGTCAAACTTGATGAGATATTTACCAGGTTTGGTGTTCAGGGGGTCAATGACCTCAACATGGACAGGACCATAGTTCTGCTCGTAGCGGGGGTTGAGGAGCTGGCAGGGATTGAGAGCCATGCCATTGCCATCGTTTCTCATTTTACCAGCAGGTTTGCCAGGAACTCCAGGAGCACCCATGAGTTCCTCAATAGACTCGGAGGAGAGGCGGAGGGCAGAGCCACCGTTACCGTAACCTTCAATACGAGTGATGTTGGGGCACATACCGAACTCGGCATTTACGACGGTACCGCCATGTTCAGAAATAGGATTGTGAGGGATGACAACGATAGGGGTAATGGTTCTTCCGAACTCATCTTTACGGCCGGCGAGGTAGGGCTCTTTTTGACCGTCAAGTTTATCGGCCTCAATGGCGAACTCTTTATAACGGTTCTGAGCATAAGCGATGCAGACGTAGTAATACTCTTTATTGTTAACAAGGGCAGTGTTACGACCAGTGGCAAAAGCATCACTCTTGATACGAAAGACGTGTTGGATGCCTTGGTTAGAGCCTTCAACCATAATATTGGGAGACATAAGACCGGTGGCACTGTTGCGGGTGTAGTTAACGAGAGTGGAGATGGGCAGGCTGGGGTTCTCGTTGAAGACGGTGTCGTAGACTTCATTGATTGAATCATAAGTAATGCTTTCGATTTCATCATAGAAGTTGCGGAGGTCGCACTGAGCAACGAGGGCAGCTTTAGTGACGTCACGGATGTCAGCAATAGATACGTTAGCATCTCTCAACTGATAAATCTGGTAGCCTTCAAATTTGTAACTACGCTGATCGTCAGAATAGAAAACTGAGTTGCCGTTGGCGTCGGTGTAGGAACGGACGATAGCAGGATCAACTTCGGAGTATTTCTCACCATAGTTGTTGCTGTTGGGGTTGTCATACTTAACATAGAGGATAACTTCATTGTTAAGTTCCTGAGCAACCAGTGTGGGAGCATCAGGACCATCAAGAACTTTGAAGCAGTTTTCGAAGAGTGCCTGGCAAACATCATCGATTTCGCGAAGCAGTTCAACTGAAGAGAATGCTTTTCCAGAAGGAGCCTGAGCAAAAGGAATACCAACGGTGATATAGTTAAGTGCACCAGGTTTCAAGGTGAAAGGACCAGCGGATTGCATGAAACGACGGTCGGCAGGGCTATTGCCAGCAGAAACCTCAGTCCAGTTGTCAACGGCGTTACCGTCAGTACCCCAGTACAACGGGTCGGAGTCACCTGGGAACATAAAGTCGCAGTCGTAGTCGGTAGTACCGGTGCTGATACCGTTTCCACCATATTTCATGCGCTGTCCGTTTTTCCAATAACCACGGAGGTAGTTATAGTAGTCAGTGGCCTTTTGAGGTTCGCCAGAGATAGCATTGAGACTGTTGTCATAGTAGACGAAACGGCGCATACCGAAACGTTCGTCGTCAACGATGTTATTACCGAAGTTTACACCATTGATTGCGCAGTTACCGATAATATCACCAGGAACAAAGTACCAAGCATTGGGGTAGTAGAGGTCAGCGTCGTCAGTAAGGCTGATGGTATCGTATGTGCCATCAGGGAGACGATAGTGCTCAAGTTGGTTGGGATAATAGGCACGCATTTTTGCAATGTCAACTTTGGGGTTGTCCTTACCATCAGGATCCATGTAAGGACCTTGGAAGAAGTCGATACCAACTGCTGGAGGGATGCCTGAGTAGGAACCAGATCCAGGACCATCGCTCTCGTCACCGTTGTAGCAGTAACCAAGACCACGCTTGACATCACAACCTACATAGTCATCATGGGCATAACCAAGGTCAGCATCAACCCACTGGCTGAAATAGGTATCTTTCAACTCATAGGATGAGCGGTTGATAATCTCATAGGTATAGAAGGTCATGTTGTTGATTTCGTCGTTGGTGGAGAAAGCGAAAGCCTGGGCACGGATTTCCATACCAATAGGCTGACCCATTGACTCTGTATGGACGTTACCCATATCGTTGAAGACCCACCAGATGGTCTGGTCACCTTTCAGAACTTGGTCGGAGAGAAGACCGCCAGTGACGATGCCAGCCTCAGTTTCGAGAGTGGTGGCAACATGAGAGGTATAGTCTCTACCCCACTGTGCCTTGAGGGTACGGGGGCAAAGAACGTTGTTAAAGTCGTAGTAAGGATAGTCACCTTCCTCCCAGCGATAGACACCGTCGTGGTTGGCATCATAGAAAGGAGCAAGATAAGGAGACTGGGTGGAACTGATACCGGAAGCGGGCCAGTTTTTAATAGTAGCGGAAATTTGGTCGGGTGAGAAAAGTTCGTTAGGAGTTGCACCGTTCTCGTCATAGTCGAACATAGCGGTGAACTCAAGAACTTCTTTCTTGGTGATGATGTAGTGTCTGTCGAACTGGTTACAGACAGGGAGGTCAACAGAAGCAGTGGTGAGTTCCAGAGGACCTGGCCAGAAGTCATCACCTTCGGAACCGAAACGGAGAGCAGCGATACGGAGCTGTTCGTTAACGTCAGTACCACCAATCCAGAGAGCCGCACAGAAAAGCGGGCAGGTGTTACTGTTTTTGGGGAGGTGGTACTGTGCTACACTACCGTCATACCACATGTTGCCGTAGCCATTGATAAGCGCACGGACATTGTTGACATTCAGCTCAGCGGTACTTTGTGCACGTTTGCACACGGCAGCTTTGGCCTGCATAGCAATCCTGTTGGAGGAAGCTCTTTTGCATTCTTTGCAGTCTTCAGCAAAAGCGTTTCTCGGCAAGATGGACAGGAGTAAAGCCACCAAGACTAATTTGCTAAATATATTCTTCATATTTCAATATTTTTTTATCATTAGGAATTAGAAAGCATAGACTGCGGTCAACATGAACCGACGGGGAGTGGTGTATCTCCAGTAGTTGTTACGCAGGGAGATTGCATAGAGGTCTCTGAATGATTGAGAATCGAGATAGTTCTCAATAATGGTCTGGGTTTCGGGGTCGGTGAGATAGCCATCGTCCTCGGGGTTACCCGTGACAGGGAATACAGAACCGGTATTGCGAACATCGAAGAGGTTAGTGACAGTGAGAGCGAAAGTGAGCATAGACTCACGTTTTCCGACCTTGATGGGGAAGCTCTTGTCGACGATAATGTCGAAGAAGAAGCACCAAGGGAGACGGGCACCATAATAGCCACCAACGATAGTAGATTGCATGTTGCTAAGAGCTTTGGTATAAGGACGGCCAGACTGTGCAACTGCGGTGAAGTTGACACCAAAGTTCTCAAGGATGTTAACAACACGGCTGCGGTCTTCACCAGTCTCTTTATCTTTTACTACACGGGTGATTTGAGGACCGTTGTACTTCTTACCTCCACCATAACGGAAGTCGAGGTTGACTTTGAACTCATGACGACGGTCATCGGAAATAGGATTGAGCATCTTAAGAGTGGTGTAACCTTCCTTAATGAGTTCTTGCATGGTGGCGCCGGAAAGACCGGTACCTTCAGCATACTGAAGGGTATAGTTAGCGTTGACACGAATGTTCTTGGACTGACGGAGGTCATAGCTTACGGTAAGACCCTTAACAGTTTTAAAGTCGATATTGTCGTAGGAGTAGTAGTTCTGGTTGGGATCGGCACCTGCATACTGGACAAGCTGAATCAGGTCACGAGTTTCCTTATAGTAAGCACTAATACTGATTGCATTGTTGTCGTTAAGAGCCTGCTGGAAGTCAAGTTCGTAGTTGGTAATACGCTCAGGTTTCAGGTTGGGATTGCTGATTGAGGTAATCTGTGACATATAGAGATAGCTGAAGTAGTCAGCACGCCAACTGCTGGACGGACGACGAGCGATAATGTCGTAACTGGCCTTGAACTGGGATTTTTCACCAACGGGGAAGGAGAAAGCGATACGGGGCATAACAACAACTTGAGGAGTATAGTCTTCAAAAGCCTCGGTACCAACGGTGTTGTTGGTCATAGCCTTCTGACCTTTAGGAGTGCGGTAAGGAGTGGGTTTACCTGATTTACCAACAATGTCACTGGGTGTGCTCAACTCGACACCATTGACATCGTACCATGTAGAACCGCTACGATAACCATAGATGGTGGGGGTTTCAGCATCAGCTGCGTCGACATAAACTGTCCAATCATCGCCGGCACCAACATAGATGTCGCCCTGATAGGGAGCTTTATTAGCCTTAAGATCCTTGACTGTCCAGGATTCGTAAAGCAGATAGGGGTCTTTCAGAACACTCTGGTTGGCGTCGAAGATGTCGACACGAACACCAACATTGAAGATAAGGTCTGAGAAGTAGAACTGGTCTTGGATATATCCTGCGATGTAGGTGGGAGTGTAAGCAGGAGCCAGACGGTATTTAGGATTGCTGGGGCTGAAGAAGTCTTCAAGGCTCCAGTTGCTGCTGTTATATTTATTACCGGCATGGTCATAACCATAATAGCCGACAAGAGGAGAACCGTTGTTGAAGAGTTCATCGGAAGAGAACATGTTAACACCACCGGCTGCAACATACTGTTCAGGAGTGTAACGGTCGACATCGAGATATTTAACCTCGAGCTTGTCGTTGCCTGACCATCCTAAGTAATCACGCATAGCTCTGTCGAAATAGGACTGGCCTTCTTTGTTAAGTTTGCGGTCAAAGTCGACATAAAGAGTAGATCCTTCCCAACGATAGATGGGGTTGGCCAAATCCATCTGAGAAATGTGACGGTTTGCATTCTGACGCATGATTGTCCAAAGAGAAGATGCAGCCAAAGAGTAGGAAGACTGATCAACACGGTCGAATTGGAAACCGATTTCAATCTGATGTTTTTCCAAAATATTGGCGTTGGCCTTAGCAGCAATATAGATGTATTGGTTCTGGGCATAACCGAAGGAAGTTCCTTGAATACCTACGTTGTTGAGAAGACCGTAGATGTTACCAGGAGTTTCGCCATTGGGAAGACCCTTGAAGCGACGGAGGTTGTCGAAGTTGGTGAGATAAGGAGCAATATCGGGGATGCCGAGAAGCTGAAGGTTATAGTTGGCAAGCACTTGGTTTCCTGCATAGGGCTCATAAGTACTCCAGTCAATAATATCATTCCAGCTGTTCTGAACGTAAGCGGCACGGCTGATACCATTGTAATTGAATGAAGGAATCAACTCATAAGAAGGCTGCTGGTTTGTCTCAAGACGGCCATTGTAACCATACTTGAAGACATCGTCAATAGAACCACCAAACACTTCATTATAGGTCTTGCTTGAGTAGCGCTGGAACATACCTTGGATTTGGTATTTGACATTGGAAAGAACACGTGAGCTGCTGCTGGTGCCCTCTGTGTTGTCAGCCGTTGCCTTAGGCTCGTCGGGGAAACGCTGCGAGAAGTCGACCATGACATTCCAGTTGACGGTACGAGAAACGTTGTTTGCCGAACGGGTCATATTGAGAGGCATCAGCGAGGTGTTGGGGCTGTATGCATACTCAAATTCACCAGTGATGGAGAGACGGGTGTAATCAGAGAAGCTGAAGGCAAGCTCGAGGTTGGTGGCCAGTGAATATGACTGGGTATTCGGTACACGGCTTGCGTCTCCACCGAAATCTTTTTTAGTAAGGTTCTTTATCTCGACAAAGTCATCTCTGTAAAGACCTCTTTCAGCAGCATAGTCAACAGTACCAGTGACAGGGTCGTAGCTGATGGGTGCTTGTTCGAACTGGCGAACCAATGCATCGTTGACTACCAAGTAACGACGGCTGCGGGGACGGTAGAAACCGTTGTTGGAATAAGCACCGACAGCGGTAAAACGGAATCCGAGGAAAGGACGCTCACCGACAACAACACCGTTCTCATCCTTAAGTTTGGCAGTGATGATTGGACCCGTAAGGTAGGCAGTAAGTCTGTTCCACATGCTGTAGTTAAGAAGAGACTCATAGCGGAAAGAACCGGTGAAGCGGCTCGTTGGCGGTTTCAGCGTGATAATCTGGGTACCACCGATAGCTTCACCAATGCTGGCAGGAGTACCACCAAGGATGACCTGAATCTCAGCGATAGCTTCCTTAGGCACCGAGACACCTGTACGCTTGCGGACGCCACCCACGTTTGTCACCATGCCTTCCTCACCACGGGCAGTACTGGTACCACCATCGCTATAACCCACACCACCGACCGTGGCAACGATATTCTCAATAGAAGTGGCCGGCATGTGAGCAATGTCATCCGGGTTTAGTCGTTGACCGGATTCAGCGGATCCGATATCGATGATAGGCTCCTTCTGAACTTTAATTGTAACCTGCTCCAATTGTTTGGACGTGGTAGTGAGTTCGATGTTACAGACTGAAACACCGGAAGCCTTCACGTTGAAGTCCTCACGGATTACCTTGGCGTATCCCACACAGGAAACTTCAATGTCGTATTTACCAACATTGATGTTGCTGATGGTGAATTCACCTTCAAAGTTCGTCTGCGTACCCTTGATTTGTTTTCCGTCTTGCTTAGCAACAACGGCGGCAAAAGGCACTGGCTCTTTTGTCTTTGGATCGGTCACCTTACCTTTGATAGTACCCTGCGCAAGGACGAAATTCGCCATCAGCAGCAGACCGATTGTCATTAGTACTTTTTTAAACATACTCTTTTAGGTATTATTACTATAAAAAGATTAATTAATTATCATAAACGCACGAATCAGGGACGTATTTGGCCCTGAGTATCGTATCTAGAATTACTGCTTGGCGAAGGTTGAACTCAACTTGGGGTTCCTGCACTTCTGCCACGAGCATTTTTTGTGAGTTCTGGGACTGGGCTGGCCGAACTGGAGCATCCATTGTCTCATACGTAAAATAGCCTGCCGACCGCTCCTCATCAGCAAAACTCTTTTTTTCGGGTTTGGCCGTTTTAAATAATGACTCAAACGCTGGCTGGGGAGTTTCTGTAGAATTCTCCAGGTCGGAGAGTTCCTGCCGGAAAGCCTTGATAGACTTTGCCGACTTACCACCGACCAGGAGAATTAATACTACTATGATGAGGAAATATTCCATCGTTTTTTAATTCAATATTATTAGGCTTCTACTGCTTTTTGCTCACGACGTGAAATCTCGAAAACGATGGAGCAAGCAATGCACACCGAGGAGAAGACACCGCAAACGACACCAACCAATATTGCAAAGATGAAACCACGAATTACCTCACCACCAAAGATGAACATCATCAACAGGGTGAAGAACGTGGTGCCACTCGTATTGATAGTACGAGCCAACGTAGAGTTGATGGCATCGTTCATGTGAGATTTGAGCGAACGTTTGGGATAGAGCTTACGGTACTCACGGACGCGGTCGAAAATAACCACGGTAGCATTGATAGAGTAACCGATAACAGTCAGTACTGCAGCAATAAATGACTGGTCGACATCCAGATTGAAGGGAAGCAGACCATGCAGCAAAGCGAATACGCCGATAACCAAGATGGTATCGTGAGCCAGGGCAACAACACTACCCACACCGAAACGCCAGCTGCGGAAACGCAGACCAATGTAAACAAACATTACAAGCAGACCGCCTATTACAGCTAAGAATGCATTACGAACTAAATCATTTGCAATTGAGGCACCCACCTGCTCGGACTGAATAATACCCAGCGGGTTGGTCTCAGTGCTGCGGAACTCATCTTCAGAGATTGCACCTGCAAAGAAATCTTTCGTACCGGCATAGAGAAGTGAGGCAATCTCATTGTTCACAGCCTCGCCATCCTCGTTGAATTTGTATTTGGTGGTAATCTTCAACTGAGTGCTGGGACCGTATGTCTTTACTTCAGGAGCCTCGCCAAATTGGTTGTTCAAAGCTGCGCGGACATCGACAGCATTGACAGGCTGGTCAAAACGGACAACATAAGTACGACCACCGGTGAAATCAATACCACGGCTTAAGCCACGGGCGAAAATACCGATCAAGCAGATAGCAACTGCACAGACTGCGATAATATAGAACACTTTGCGTTTGCCAATGAAATCATATTTGGCATTACGCATGAAGTTCTCAGAGAAGGGGAACGAGAAATTGATCTTCTTTTTGTGGTTAAGCATCCAATCGATGCAGAGACGGGTAATGAAGATAGAGGTAAATAGTGAAGTGACAATACCAATACAGAGAGTGACGGCAAAGCCTTGTACAGGGCCTGAACCGAACATGATAAGAACAACACCCAGCAGGAAGGTTGTCACCTGACCGTCAATGATGGCCGAATATGCATTGCTGAAACCTGCTGACACCGCATTGGCCATGCTGGCACCTGAACGCAATTCCTCTTTGATACGCTCATATATAATAACGTTACCGTCCACTGCCATTGCCAAGGTAAGAACTATACCTGCAATACCAGGCATTGTGAGTACTGCATTGACAGAGGCAAGCACACCAAACAGCAAGAAGATATTCGTCAAAAGGGCGATAGCGGAAACCCAACCACCGCGATTGTAGAACACCACCATATAAATAAGAACAATGATGAAAGCAAGGATGAATGAAATCAAACCCTTGTTAATAGACTCCTGACCAAGAGAAGGTCCGACAACAGCTTCCTGAACAATAACGGCAGGAGCAGGGAGTTTACCTGACTTAAGAATATTAGCCAAGTCTTTTGCCTCCTCAAGAGTGAAGTTACCCGTAATGGAAGAGCGACCACCTGCAATCTCACCATTAACTGTGGGTGCGGAATAAACCAGGTCGTCAAGAACAATGGCAATGCATTTGTGTACATTCTCACCGGTGATGCGTTTCCAGTCGCGAGCACCTTCACTATTCATCGTCATGGAAATCTCGTTGCCACCGGCATTGGTGAAGTCCTGATGAGCATCGGTAATTACGCTACCGTCAAGCAGAGCGGTGCCACCACGTGAGGTGATACGAATAGCATAAAGTGCATAAACATCAGTTCCTTCTTTCCAAGGCTTGGCGTCCCAAAGGAACTTAACAGTACGGCTGTCGATGATGCGCTTTTCAAAAGCCATTGCAATCATCTGGTTGATAGCCTCACGGTCTTTGGCACGAGCGTGTCCGACTACGGGTCCGGGCAAAATGCCATAATTCGGGTCAATGCTCGGAATCAACATCTCGGGAGAGAGTAATGGATGTTCCTTGGAAAGATCACCGTTTGACTTTTCATTCTTATTATTGTCACCGGCCAAGGCACTCAAAAGGGAATCTCCTTCGGCATTGGCCTGCTGAGCCATCGTGTCAACCACATTTTCTGTTCCCTCGGCAACAATATCGGCACCACCGATAGAAGCAATATACTCATCTATCTTCTCCAGCATCGGCAAAGCTTCACTGTTGTCATAGGTCAGCCAGAATTCAAGTTGTGCGGTACCTTGGAGGAGTTTGCGTACACGCTGAGGATCCTTTACACCGGGAAGCTCAACAAGAATACGTTCGGATGCACGCAGCTGTTGGATATTAGGCTGAGCCACACCAAACTTGTCAATACGCTGACGAAGAATTTCATAAGTACGGTCGTATGCGCTAGCGGCCTCTTCCTTGACTACTTTGATAACAGCATCATTGTCATCGTTCAGTTTAATGCGGTCGCGCAACTGGGTATTGAAATAAGATGCCAACTGAACATCGGGGTTCACCTCGCGGATAGCGTCATAGAAAAGCGACACAAAATCTCTGTTTGTGGTCTTTTTCTGTGTTGCCACAGCCATATCGATGGCTTTATTGAAAACGGAATCTTCGGTATGGTCTGCCAGGGCACGAACCACATCAACGGTCGAAACCTCAAGCATTACATTCATACCGCCCTTCAGGTCAAGGCCAAGGTTTATCTCTCGAGATTGGCACTGACGATAGGTGTAACCGAGATAGACTTTTTCGGTAGCCATTGAATCGAGGTACTGAGCCTCACGGGCTATCAAAAGTGAGTCTTTGAGTGTTTGAGCATACAGTGCGTCACCATGAGATTTGGTGGCAATTAAATTTTGCGCTGTCGTACCCTCAACATAGGCCTTTGCCGCTTTTTCTGCGTTCTTCTCAACCCTGCTTGTAACAAAAGTGAACGACAATTGATACAAACATACTAAGACAAATGCCCATGTAAGAAATCTAATAAGTCCTTTATTCTGCATATCTTACGTGTTAAAGTTTTAATTAGTT
>Ga0255060_10000138_pt1 | contig 14144 bp, 17 predicted proteins | sample 172RNAGHGlowgp2_FD_183094 | JGI IMG/M metagenome (GOLD analysis project Ga0255060, IMG submission 183094) | Metatranscriptome of sheep rumen microbial communities from Palmerston North, Manawatu-Wanganui, New Zealand - 1728 RNA GHGlow gp2... | ecosystem: Host-associated > Mammals > Digestive... | reverse complement strand
TACAACGGAGTCTAAAAACAACACGACCATGAACAGATTCTCAATTGTTGCTGTGCTGGCTTTGGCATTGGGGCTTTTTGCCTGTGGCGACCAGCCTTCGAAGCAGTTTAAGGCGATGGAGGAAGAGATCAAGTCCATCGAAACCAAAATCAACGAAGTGGCGGATTGCGACGAATTGCAAGTGCTCAACTTCGCCATCCTCGGCCTGCGTTCGGATGTCGACAACTACCGCCAGGAGTCGGAGATGAGCGACACCGAAATAGAGCAGCTCGACGGTATGATCGACCAGCTTGAGGCCACATGGAACGGCAAATGGGGCGCGATGGAATGCGACCGAAACATCACCGACGGCGATTTCGACACGTCGGGCGAGGAAGAGTTTGACTATAATATCTTGTAAGTCGCGAAATATTGCTACCTTTGCAAAAACAAATTAAGCGCTATGGCATTCTTTTATCGACATAACCCAAAGAAATTCAACTACAAACCTCGCTATTTCGACCCTGAACAGCAAGAATGGGAGGAGAAAAAGGCTGCTGCCGGCCTCGATTCGAAACTGACGCACGAGGAACTGCTGCGGCTGAAGATGCGCAAGAGCTGGGGCGCGGCCAACGAGGAGGAAAGCAAGGAACAACAACGGGCTAAGCTCATCCGCCGCATCGTGTTGGGCGTGTTCGTGGTGTTCGTTTTCTATTTCATCTTCTGCACCCCGCTGATGACCAACATCGTTAGTGGACTGATGGGAAAATAAGGTATGTTGGACGTCATCAAACTGCTTCCCGACAGCGTTGCCAACCAAATTGCGGCAGGCGAGGTGATACAACGTCCGGCATCGGCTGTCAAAGAGCTGATGGAAAACGCGTTGGATGCCGGAGCCACCCAAATCGACTTGGTGGTGAAAGACGCTGGCAAGACGATGATCATGGTGGTCGACAACGGCTGTGGCATGTCGGAGACCGACGCGCGGCTGTGCTTCGAGCGCCATGCCACGTCGAAAATCAGCAAGGCTGAGGACCTGTTCGCCATACGCACGATGGGTTTCCGTGGCGAGGCCTTGGCGAGCATCGCAGCCGTCGCCCAAGTGGAGCTGAAGACGCGCCGCCGCGAGGATGAAGTGGGGGTGAAGGTCGTCAACGAAGGCTCCATCGTCAAGGAGCAGACCTTGGTGCCGATGCAGCCAGGCACCACGTTCACCATCAAGAACCTGTTTTTCAACGTCCCGGCACGGCGCAACTTCCTCAAGTCGCCCCAAGCCGAGATGCGGCATATCGTGGAGGAGTTCACCCGAGTAACGCTGATGAACCCTGAAATAGGCTTCACGCTCACCAGCGACGGCAAGGAGGTCTACCATCTCTATCCCGGCAACCTCAAGCAGCGCATCGTGGGGCTCTTTGGGAGTGCTTACGACGAGCGGCTGCTGCACGTTCACCAGGAGGCCGATCGCGTTAGCATTGACGGCTATATCGTCAAGGCGGAATATGCCCGAAAGACGCGAGGCGAGCAGTATTTCTTTGTGAACAAGCGCTTTATCAAGCACGCCTATTTGCACCATGCCATCGAGAACGCTTTCTTGGAAATGATTCCCAAGGACAGCTTCCCGGGCTATTTCCTCAATATCGAGGTCGATCCTTCCGACATCGACATCAACATCCATCCGACCAAGACAGAGGTCAACTTCTTGGATGTCAAGTTGGTGTATGCCATCCTTCATGCCGCCGTGCGTAAGGCCATCGGGCAGCACAACCTCTCGCCGATGATTGATTTCGACGAGTCGTCGGAGCTTAACAACGACTTCAGTGCGGCGATGGGTATGACGACGCCCATGGCCATCCCCAATATTCCGCTCGACCCCAACTTCAACCCTTTCAGCAGCAAGGAGAAGACCACGCACGAGTCGCATTGGGAAGGCACTTATCAGCCTCAGCGAAACGCGCCGTCGGGCGACTGGCGCTTGCTTTATGGCGAACGCACCGACCTGCCCACCGAGAGTTTGGAAACGCACGAGGAATCCAAGTCGAATAGCCGCTATCTTCAAGTGAACCAGTCATATATAGTCACTACGGTGAAGTCAGGTCTTTTGGTCGTCGACCAGCATCTGGCCCAAATGCGGGTGCTGTTCGAGAAATATCTTAAGGAATTGGAGAACCACAGCGGCCTCTCGCAGCAGGAGCTTTTCCCGCAGGCTTTGACGCTTAATGCCAACGATGCCTCGCTGCTGAAGGAGATGCTGCCCGAATTGGAGAACTTGGGGTTTGTACTCGAACAGGCCAATCCCACCACCTTTATGATCAATGGCACACCCTCCGATGCGGCGGGATGCGACGCAGTGGCGCTTTTGGAGAAGATTTTGGACAACAGTAAAATAAACCGCACCGATTTGCAGTTAGACAGGAAGTTGAGTCTTGCCAAGACCATGGCGGCGCAGCTCTCCACCAAACCGCTGACGAAACTTGATGAGATGGAGATGCAAAACCTTGTGGACCAGCTTTTTGCCTGTAATGTGGCCGAAGTGGCACCCAATGGGAAGAAGACCTATGTTATTATAAGTGTGGATGAGTTGGAGGGGAGGTTTTAGTTGAGAGTAGTTGATAGTTAGTAGTTGGTAGTTAGTAGTTAGTAGTTAGTAGTTGACTCGCTTTGCGTCACTGCGAGGCGTTGCGAGCAAAGCGCGGCAAAGCAGTCCAGAGTTTGGAATGATGAATTTTTAAATCTTGAATCTTTAAATATTAAATCTTTGAATCTTAAATCTTTAAATCCGAGAAAATGAACGAACAATACAGTCCAACCGGTTTCAGGGTGTTGCCGCCCGTGGTGAAGCACCTGCTGATTATCAATGTCTTGATGTTTTTGGCCACTTTCACCTTGAACAGGTTCCACATCGACTTGACGGAAATCCTTGGCCTTCATTTCTTCAAGGCCAGCAACTTCAGGTTCTACCAGCTGTTCACCTACATGTTCATGCACGCCAACTTCGAGCATTTGTTCTTCAACATGTTCGCCTTGTGGATGTTTGGCAACACAATAGAGAACATTTGGGGAGCCAAGCGCTTTCTTATGTTCTATTTGGTTTGCGGCCTTGGCGCGGGCTTGTGCCAGGAAGCGGTGCAATACATCCAATACACGACCTTGCTGGCGCAATACCAAAGTGTTAACATGGGCGCTGGTCATGTCGTGGCAATGGGCGACTATTTGAATATGATGAACACCGTGGGCGCGTCGGGAGCCATCTATGGCCTTTTGTTGGCTTTCGGAATGTTGTTCCCCAACGCGATGATCTATCTCTATTTCCTGTTTCCCATCAAGGCCAAGTGGTTCGTCATCGGGTATGCGGTCATCGAGGTGCTCAGCGGTTTCTTCAGCAATGGCAACATCGCCCATTTCGCGCATCTCGGCGGCATGTTGTTTGGCCTCCTGCTGATTCTGCATTGGAAAAAGAAAGGAACGCTCTATGACCAACCACAATAACCCATACGGCGGCTTCCGTTTCAGTAGGCCCAGCTTTGGCGACACGATGAAGGGACTGTTTAGGCAGAAAACAGTGCTTAACTACCTCATTGTCATCAATGTGGCCGTTTGGATTATGGTGGCCTTTTCCAATTTGTTCCTTTGGCTCTACAAATCTCCGGGACCTAATCTCTTGGTGAAGTGGCTCTCGGTGCCTGCCGACCTCTCGGTGCTGGCGCATCGGCCTTGGACGGTGGTCACCTACATGCTTTTGCATGAACGCTTCTGGCACCTGTTCTTCAACATGTGGATGCTGTGGTTTGGCGGACGGATTTTCACACAATTCTTGTCCAATAAACAGTTGGCCTGGACTTATGGACTGGGCGGCTTGACAGGTGCGTTTTTTTTCGTTTTGGCCTACAATGTTTTTCCCGTTTTCGAGACCGCACGATACGCTGCCGTGGCCCTTGGAGCTTCGGCTTCGGTGCTGGCCGTTTTGGTGGCCGCCGCGACCTACAAACCCGATTATGGACTGAACCTGATGTTTTTCGGGCAACTGAAATTCAAGTGGTTGGCCATTGCCTTGGTCGTCATCGACTTATTGAGTATCTCGGCAGAGAACCCTGGCGGACACATCGCGCATCTTGGAGGGGCCTTGTTCGGTTTCGTTTACGGCCTGCTGTTGCGCAACGACTTCAATTTGAAGGGCTTTTTCAATTTTCCGAAACGGAAACCGAAGATGGAATATACGCCTTACGAGGAAATCCACGATGAACCCCAAGTGCCGCGTTCAGATGAGGAATACAACCGACAAAAGGCTGAGAAAGAGCGCAATATAGACGTGATTTTAGACAAGATCGCGAAAAGCGGCTACGGCAGCCTGACGCAAGAAGAGAAAGAATACCTTTTCAAAAACAGCAGATGACATGGAAAGAAGCGAGAGAGGGATTTTCGGGAAACTGTTGGTCTTTGTACTGACCATTTTGGCACTCATCGGCTTGGTGGCCATGGCGTTGAGTGTCCTCAATGCCTATGTCAACCCGAAACACTTCATTTGGACTACGTTGTTTGGACTCGCCTTTTGGGAAGTCCTGATTTTCAACATAGTGGTGCTTGTTCTGCTTTTGCTTTTATGGTCGAAGAAAGCCTGGATTTCAATCTTGGCCTTGCTCGTCGCCATACCAGGCATCAACAAGTCGTATTCTTTTGGCTCGAAGGAGGAAGCCGACAACAGCATCCGTGTCATGAGCTATAATGTGCACATGTTCAAGCATATAGACGGAAAAACGGCCAGCGAGGATTTTGCGAACCAGATGGCCAACCAGGTTCGTGACCAAAATCCCGACATCCTTTGTTGCCAAGAATTTGCCGCTTTCAAATCGGGTGTGTCGCGCCCGAAGTGCATCGAGGACTTTGCCGAAAGCTGTGGCTTCCAATACATTTACTACAATAGGAAAAGCAATTTTGGAGGCAATGTGGTCTTTTCCAAATACCCAATTACCAAGGTCGACGAGGAGTCGGGCTTCGGGCAGGAGAACACATACGGTGTGATGGTCACGGTGGATGCGGGCGAGAAGGGAAAGTTCCATGTGGCCAACGTGCACCTGCTTTCATATATGATCACGGATACCGAAATCGACCTCCTGATAAATTCGACCGACAAGAAGGACGACCTCGATACGATAGGGAAGACGGTGCTACACAAGCTGAGCTATGCCTTCCAGAGACGCAGCGACGAGCTCAAGAACGTGCTGACTACGATGCCTCCCGTGTCAGGCCCTATCATCATGTGTGGCGATTTCAACGAGCCGCCGCTGTCGTACAACTACCGTCAGATGCAGAAGGCGGGCTTCGTTGACACCTTCACCAAGGTGGGGCGAGGCATCAAGCCGACATACGCGGGTAAGTTGCCGCTGCTGCGCATCGATTACATTTGGGCCAACGACAAGGTGCGCCCGCTCAACTTCAAGCGATTGCGCTACAAGGCATCAGACCATTATCCGATCATGCTTGATTTTGCGATACAATGAATATAAAAACCAAGGTCCCTGAGCCTGTCGAAGGGCCGACTGAGAATGACGGCGTTTCGACAGGCTCAACGACCTGTTTCAACTGATAACTGATTAACTAACAACTGAACAACTAATAACTGATACAATGACCCTGATCAAATCCATATCCGGCATTCGTGGCACCATTGGCGGCCAGCCGGGAGACAATCTCACGCCAATCGACATGGTGAAATTCACCGCTGCTTTTGTCAAATTCATCCAACACCGTGGCGCAAAACGACCGAGAATCGTGGTCGGACGCGATGCACGCCTCTCTGGATTCCTTGTGAACCAAGTGGTTTGTGGCACCTTGCAGGCCATGGGAGCCGATGTCTTGGACATCGGGCTGAGCACCACACCCACGACCGAAATCGCCGTGACAGGCTTGAAGGCCGACGCTGGCATTATCCTCACGGCCAGCCACAACCCTGCCCAATGGAACGCCTTAAAACTTCTCAACGAGAAGGGCGAATTTATCTCCGCTGCCGAGGGCGCTTGGCTGCTCGATGTGGCTGCAAAGGACGATTTCGAGTTTGTCCCGATTGAGGAAATCGGTAGCTATCAACAAATTGACGGCTGGATGGACAAACACGTTGAGATGGTGTGCCAGCTGCCTTTGGTCAACAAGGAGGTGATTGAGAAAGCCAACTTCAAGGTGGCTGTGGACGCGGTCAACTCGACGGGTGGCATCGCCATCCCTAAGATGTTGCGTGCCTTAGGCGTGAAGGAAGTGCTGGAACTCAACTGCGAGCCTACGGGCAAATTTGCGCACACGCCCGAACCGTTGGCCCAGAACCTGACCGACATCTGTCGTTACGTCAAGGAGCAAGGCTGCGACTTTGGCGTGGTCGTTGACCCCGACGTCGACCGTTTGGTTTTCGTCAAGGAAGATGGTGAGCTGTTTGGTGAGGAATACACCTTGGTCTCGGTGGCCGACTTCATCCTGAAGCACACCCCAGGCCCGACGGTGAGCAACCTTTCTTCAACTCGTGCTTTACGTGACGTTACGCAAAAGCATGGACAGCAATACTTTGCCGCTGCAGTGGGTGAGGTCAATGTGGTGGAGAAGATGAAGGAAGTGGGTGCCGTCATCGGTGGCGAAGGCAATGGAGGCGTCATCTATCCCGAACTGCACTATGGCCGCGATGCTCTCGTCGGCACGGCTTTGTTCCTGACCCAGTTGGCCGAAAAGAAAATGAAATGTTCGGAGCTGAAGAAGGAATACCCGGCTTATTTCATGTCGAAGAACAAGATCCAGCTGACGCCTACCACCGATGTGGACGGCATCTTGGCTAAGTTCGCCGAGAAGTTCAAGAACGAGCAGGTGACCACGATTGATGGTGTGAAGATTGACTTTGAAGAGGGCTGGGTGCATCTGCGCAAGTCGAACACCGAACCGATCATTCGTATTTATTCCGAAGGCAAGACCGAAGCCGAGGCCGAGCGTTTTGCGAATATGATACTTGAAGAAGCAAAGAAAATGGTATAATGGACGCGAGACTGCGAGACGCGGGACGCGAGACGTTGGTCTGTCCTGTGTCCCGAAGTCCCGTGTCTCGTGTCAAATAAAGAATTATGAAACGAGGATTTGGAAGCGACAACCATGCGGGCGTTTGTCCCGAGGTTTTGGAAGCCATCGCCCGCGTGAACCAAGACCATGCCTTGGCATACGGTGATGATGAATATTGTGCTGCAACGGAACGGAAGTTCAAGCAGCAGTTTGGCGAGCAGGCACGTGTCTTCTTCGCCTTCAACGGCACGGGGTGCAATACCCTCTGCATCGATGCCTTGGCCAACTCGCACGAGGCCGTGGTTTGTGCCGAGACCGCCCACATCAACGTCGATGAATGCGGTGCGCCACAGCGCATCGTAGGCTGTCGCCTGCTGACGGTCGACACGCCCGATGGCAAGCTGACGCCAGCATTGATCAAGACCCGTCTGCACGGCTTCGGCTTCGAGCACCACTCGCAGCCGAAGGTCATCAGCATCACGCAGCCGACGGAGTTGGGCACCTTATATACTTTGGATGAGATTAAGGCCATCGTGGGTCTGGCGCGAGAATACAACATGTACGTCCACGTGGACGGTGCCCGTTTGGGCAACGCTGCCGTGGCGTTGGGCTGCACCTTCAAGGAGATGACCACCGACCTTGGCGTGGATGCCGTCTCGTTTGGCGGCACCAAGAACGGCCTGATGATGGGGGAGGCGGTGGTGCTGCTCAACCCCGACATTTGTCCCGACTTCAAATACCGTCGCAAACAGGCCATGCAGCTCTGCTCGAAGATGCGTTTCATCGCGGCGCAGTTCGATGCCTATTTCGAGAACGACCTTTGGAAGCGTAACGCCGAGCACAGCAACAAGATGGCGCAGTTGCTCTACCAAGCCGTGAAGGACATTCCTGGCGTGAAGGTCGTCTATCCCGTTCAGGCCAACGGTGTGTTTGCCCAGCTGCCCCGTAAGGTGTGGAAGGAACTTCAGCACCATTATTTCTTCTATGACTGGGACGAAGACTCCGACGTGGTTCGCTGGATGTGTGCCTACGACACCACGGAGGAGGATATTAGGTGTTTTGCCGAGACGCTGAGGAGGTTGATGAAACTGTAATAGGCCGAACTTTCTCGAAAAAATAGCGACAATATTCTTTTTTTTATAACTTTGCGGCAAAATCGTGAAGTCATGGGAGCATACATCAATATTGGCAATGCTGGTTTCCAGAGAGTTAGGAATGGTGAATATGTTGACAAGTCGGGCTTGATAGCCATAATCAACAGCTCTCTTTTTACAGAACGTAGTTTCAGTTGCGTATCGCGTAGCCGGCGATTCGGTAAGTCGGTGGCCGCCAAGATGTTGTGTGCCTACTATGACCATTCGTGCGACTCACGCCATCTGTTTGCCGACCTTGAGATAGCCAAAGACCCTTTGTTCGAGAAACACTTGAACAAATACCCAGTCATTTATCTCGACATGACGGATTTTGTCTCGCAAAGACTCGAGGATGTCGCTGACAAGATGGATTGTTCGCTTTTGGCTGATGTCAGCAAGGTCTTTCCTGATGTATGCGTTGAGGCGGCTGACAAACTGATGGATTATCTTCTTCGAGTGAGCGAAGCCAAAGGACAGCAGTTCATCTTTATTATTGATGAGTGGGATGCCATTTGCCGTGAATATGTCTCTGGAACGGATGAGATGGACCGTTATGTGGGCTGGCTGCGGCGTATGTTCAAGAGCGAAAAGGCCACACGTGTGTTTGCTGGGGTTTACATGACGGGCATTTTGCCTATCAAGAAATACAAGACCGAATCAGCACTCAACAATTTTGTCGAATATTCTATGGTGGAGCCGGTTGATATGGCTCCATACTTTGGATTCACTAAGGAAGAGGTGAAGACCTTAGCTGAAAAGCATCGCATGGATTTCGACGAGTTGGAGAAATGGTATGACGGCTATCAAATAGGCGATGAGCAATCTGTTTTCAATCCAAATTCGGTGATGCAAGCGCTTCGTAGTCGTCGTTGCCGCAGTTATTGGGCCGCCACGGGCTCTTATGATGCCGTGTCGCGTTATATTTCGATGAACTACGAAGGCTTAAAAGACGATGTGGTACAGATGATTGCAGGTGAACGCTGCAAAGTGAACCCGACAAAGTTCCAAAACGATATGTCGGTCATCCATTCAAAGGATGATGTGCTCACCGTGCTTATCCATTTGGGTTATCTCTCATACGATTGGCGCAAAAGCGAGTGCTACATTCCGAACAAGGAAGTGGCAGGGGAGATGGTCAACGCCGTGGAAGCTAACAACTGGACTAATATCGTGAAGTCTGTAGAGGCTTCCGAACAGCTTTTGCAGGACACGCTCCGTGGCGACGAGGAAGCTGTAGCGCGTGGCGTAGATGCCGCGCACGACGAGAACACGAGCATACTGAGCTACAATGACGAGAACTCGTTGGCCTGCGTGCTGAGCATCGCCTATTATTATGCTTCAAACGACTACATCATCCATCGCGAGTATGCCACGGGCAAGGGTTTTGCCGACATTGTCCTCATCCCGCGCAAGAACGTAGATTCGCCGGCCATCGTCATAGAGCTGAAATACGACAAGACCGTTGGCACCGCCATCGAGCAAATCAAGCAAAAACAATACCCTTCCAAGGTGGCGCAGTATGCTGATGTTTTGCTGCTTGTGGGGATTACTTATGAGCGGGAAAGCAAGCGGCATGAGTGTCGGATAGAGAGGTGGAAAGCATGATGGATGTTTGTGGTGTTGTAGCTTTGCTGATTGAGGCCGTTTGCCATTGCAATGGAGGTGCGTCTGTCCGCATAGTTGGCATTTCCGCCATAGCCTTGCCAAATATGCTGATATCCAAGCTTGGGTAGAGAGGATTTGTGGTGTTTTTTCGATAAAATGACAATCCGATAAATTTTTAGTGTTACTTTTGCACCGCCAAAAACCGTATCGCTCGGGGGCTGGCAGACATAATAGAGACAGCGCTGAATTGGCGCTTTATCTGCGGAACTCTTGAACTTCGCAACTTCAAAATCCAACTGCACGATAAAGCAATAGTTCGCGTTCATGTGGTTCGTATGTCCCATATTGGTGTTTCATTATACCAATATTGTGTGTATATATGTTCCAGCGTGGGCTGCGGGCATTGCTTATCCTCAGTTGGAAGGCAATGCGAAGGCCTTAGAGTTCGGGATAAGCAAAGGTTCTTGCTCCCGCGCATTTTTGTTATGTCTTTTGAAAAACACCAAAATATGATTAGTCTGCATTGGGAGCGTGTCAGCATGAATTAAAAGAGGGCAGCAATGACCGACATCCATTTTGGCGAATTGGTTCGCAATGAGTTACGCAGGCAGCGGCGCAGTGTGGCGTGGTTTGCCAAGGAGATGTCGTACACACGTGGCAACATGTACAACATCCTCAAACGCGAGCACCTCAGCTCCGATTTTCTTATCCGCGCCACAGAAAAACTCAATTATGACTTTTTCCACGAGGTTTCGGAGATGATCCAAACCTCCAAATCGGAATGAGATTTGTATTAATTGTTATGACAAACCGTATTAATGATTGTGACAAATCTAACCTTCTAATGTAAAGAATTATATGTTACTTTGCAAAGTCTAAAACAAACCCTATGCAAGGCATCAGTTTTCAGGAATTTGCGGGCAATGCCGACAAGATTTGGCAAAGCATCAAAGCCTACGCCAAGAAAGGCGGCAGGGTAGCCACCAAGGTGCTGCTGGAATTATACTATGTCATGATAGACAAGAACACTTCCGGCACTGACAAGTTCTTGATTGGTGCTGCATTGGCTTACCAAGTGTTGCCGACCGACCTATTGCCCAAAAGCAGGCTTGGATTGCTCGGTTTCATTGACAATGCTGCCGCGCTGACCTACGCTTATAATAAGGTGAAGCAAGCTGTTACACCAGAGATAGAAACCAAAGTGGAGAACACTTTGCTGAAATGGTTTGGTGAGGATGGAGATTATGTTGAATTTGAGGAAATTAAATAATATACAATTAAATAGAATAGATTATGAGTACTTTTGGTGGAATATTGATTGGCGGTGCTATTGGTGCTGTTGTAGTTTTTGCGAGTAGATCAAAGAGCAAGAAAGAAATCGACCATCTAAGAAAGAAAGAACAAGAATTACAAGCAGAACTTGAGCGAGTAAAAAAACAAGCACAAAATGCCGCTCAAGCGACATCTAATAGTAATAAGCAATATATCCCTGCTGACATTGCTTTTAAGGAGAATTTGAATTTGTTCGTCCCATTATTGGATGGTGTCACCAAGCAAGAAATATCAAATCGGGCAAAATGGACGGAAATTGTTGTATCTATCAACAATGATGAATTGACAGAACTATGGCGAGCCGCCAATAACCGTCCCGATTTATGGGTGACATATCTTCAAACGTTTGGTCTCCAAATGGATTGGGTTGATACATTTGAGGCGGCAGAGTATCATAAAGAAATGTATGATGACAAATCAGGAATAGATTTACAAGTCGGCAAGAACTATAAAGTGCTGTCTGCCTGTTGGATTCTTACGGATGAAAACAATTTGAAATCTGTTGCGAGAAAAGGTATTGTTTCCCAAATTTAATAAAAATGAAGCCTTTACAAAGTTATAACGTTTGCTTCTTAGGGAAAACGGGGTATGGAAAAAGCACGATAATTAACACTCTGTTTGGAACCAATTTTTCCACTGATCCTCTTTTTTCGTGTACAAAAGAGCTATATACAGTAACTATGATGGGTAATTACCCCAATAACAAGGAATGCATTACGATTTATGACACACCTGGAATTGGGGAATTCCCAGATGACGAACCATACCAAAGATACTACGAGCATGTGGTTGGCATTGCAGATTGTATTGTGCTTATCGTTACATTTGCAAAAACCGATGCACCTGAACAGGAACTCTTGATAGAGCTAAAGCCTTTTCTAAATGCCAATAAGTTCCAAAAGTTCATCATTGCCATGAATCACATAGACTCTAGTATCGTAGCTATGGATTCCAATTATATACCTTGGGATGAAACTAATAATGAGCCATCGCCAGAATGCAAACGATTAATAGAAGAGAGAGAAAGAATTATTCATCAAAAATATGATGGACTTCTTCTGCCATTTAAAGTGGTTTCACTGTGTGCTATGCGAAACTATGGAATAGATAATCTAAAAAAGGAAATAATAAGTATTTAACTCTTATAGTCATGTCAGGAAAAAAAGAATTCAGAATTGAAGAACTGCTTAGAAAGCTAATGGAGAAATCAGGAGCAGTATCTGATGAAGAAAGACAAATGGTTTCGGAAAAACTAAGTGAAGAAATCCGAAACAGACCTTTCAAAGTTGCTATTATAGGCCAAGGTGGGGTTGGTAAAACCTCTACCATCCAAAGTGTCTTTGGTGTAAAACCGAGCAGGAACAATAAAATCAGAAGTGTTGAAGAGGGAACTCCTGATGTTGAAGAAAAAATCTTCGACATTGAAGATGGATTCAGCCTCTCAATCTCTGATATGCCGGGGCTCAAGAATGACATCACGAAAGATGAAAAAGTGTACATTCCTCTTTACAAATCAATTTTACCTGATTGCGATTTGATAGTATATGTAATAGATGCGCATGCAAAAGAGCTCGGCATCGATATTAAGATATTGAGAGACACTGTGATTCCTATATGCAAGGAAGCAGGAAAAACTAAGAATATCATTATTGCAATCAATAAGATAGATACTATCGGACAATCATTTCCCGAGTATAAAACCAATAAAGAATATCATTGGGATGTGATTAACAACAAACCGACAGAAACTCTCTCCAAACTGATAGAAGAACGCTTGATGGACATATACAGAAGGATGGTGAAAGCCGATATCCTTGAATATCTTGACATAAAACAATGCCCCGCTTACTCGGCTGTATTCGCATATAATATGCAGGGATTCCTTGAGGCAATTCTCCAATCTGAACGAGGTTGGATTTTTGTTGGAACTGTAGCTGACAAAGTGATGGCAAAATGGAGTGAACACAAATTAAATGTTAGATAACCATGTACAGAAATTCTGAAGAAGAAGAAGAGTATCAAGCTCTACCCTATGCTCTCAAACAAAAATATGATTTAGAGTCAAGATTGGATTCTTCTCTATCCCATAAACAAATAATGACAATTATTGGAGCAAATGAGGTGATAAGAAGAACTTTAGCATCAGGCGGAGATGTTGATACTAATAAACCTGGAGTAAGAAAGACCATTCTTGAAAAATTAGACGATTGGCTCTATGAGACAGCAAGAAGTGTATGGTATTCGGTGACTACGATTATTAGAGACGCTATTGATTATTTGGGTAATTTAATAGCAAGAGGCCTTGATTGGATAGATGATAATATTCTTACTCCAATTGGGGATTTTTTAGATGATCTTTTTGGCTGATAGTAAAATATGGGATAGATGCGTACGCCAGAAGAAAAAGAGTATCAATCTTTATCATATGCAATTAAGCAAAGATATGATTTAGAGTCAAGATTGGATCCTTCTCTATTCCATAAACGAATTATGACTTGAATCTCAATCCATGAGTATAGATCATCTCTGGAAGGATTTGATATAAATATACCTGACACTATAGTGTAAATAACTTTTATACTCAATAAAATGGAAAGTAACGAAAGATACAATTACTACAAAAGACTCCATCCTGAATGGAGTGAAGAACAGATTTGGACAGCAGTTAGTATTGACATGCAAACCGCAAACACAATAAAAAAAGGAGGTGAAGATGTTGACATTAATGATGAAAACGTCATACGTTCAATCTTGAAGTCAGCTCAGAAATGGTTAGAAGAAGTTTTGCCTGCCATTTATAGGAAAGTCGCAGATTTCTTCAAGAGGGCTTATGAATGGATTAAACAAGGAATACAAAATATTTTAGAATGGCTGTTAGGAAGAATAGACGACGATCCATTTATTTAGGTTGCTGTAAACAGAAAACAAAAATAGTTGTCTATATTGCATAAGAAGGCGGTGTATAATAAAAAGCATCGCGACTATGGATTCATTATTTACCTTGTTTATTGTTACAGTAATGGCAAATGTCGTAGCTGGAGTAATTCTAATCATTATTCAACACGTTTT
>Ga0255060_10000136_pt1 | contig 14247 bp, 6 predicted proteins | sample 172RNAGHGlowgp2_FD_183094 | JGI IMG/M metagenome (GOLD analysis project Ga0255060, IMG submission 183094) | Metatranscriptome of sheep rumen microbial communities from Palmerston North, Manawatu-Wanganui, New Zealand - 1728 RNA GHGlow gp2... | ecosystem: Host-associated > Mammals > Digestive... | reverse complement strand
TCCTTCTCGAAACTCAAATCTCCGCCTTTGTTTATGGGAGCGAGATGTATATGTGCGTGGGGCACATCGATGCCTACAACGGCGACGCCAATTTTCACGCAAGGCACAACCTTTTTCAAGGCTATAGCTACTTTTTTGCTGAAAAGATGGAGTTTTACAAAAAGTTCATCGTCAATGTCGAAAATGTAGTCGACCTCCTTTTTCGGAATCACAAGCACGTGTCCGTAGGCGATAGGCGAAACATCGAGGAAAGCGAGACAGTCCTCAGTTTCAGCAACCTTGTAGCAAGGAATCTCACCTGCCACTATTCTTGAAAAAATCGATGCCATAACTTATTATTGATTTTACTAACGTTCAACCGAAAGAATTTCGAAATTCATAACGCCTGCAGGTACCGACACTTCAACAATATCACCTACCTGTTTGCCTAAAAAAGCCTTGGCAAAAGGCGACGAGACAGAAATCTTTCCTTTCTTAACATCGGCCTCACTTTCGGGAACGATATGGAATTTCTGTTTCAGTTTGGTCTTGGTGTTGCGGATTTCGATAATCGAGAGCAAAAGCACTTTGGATGTGTCCAGTTTCGACTCGTCGAGCAGACGTGCGTTTGCTATCAAGTCCTGAAGTTTTGAAATACGTGCTTCCAACAGACCTTGGGCCTCCTTGGCGGCATCGTATTCGGCGTTCTCTGAAAGGTCGCCTTTGTCGCGAGCCTCGGCTATTGCGGCGGAAGCGGCAGGACGATCCTTTGTTATCAGAGTGTTCAGTTCATCTTTAAGTTTCTGAAGTCCCTCAGCACTATAATATTTAATTTCTCCCATGATTAAAATTTTCTAATAAAGTTTGCACTAAGCAATAATACAATGAGTAAACCAAATTTATTTAAACATTTAGGAAAGACCCTTGAGGGTCTTTCCTAAATTTTATTCATATCAATAAGTGATTATTTACAGATTCAAAGCGATGCCTATAGCGTGCGATCCGCTGAACGGAGCTGCAGCGCGGTACGAATAATCGATTTTGAGAGTAGGCACATTGGCACTTTCTTTGCGTTTTCCGAGAGGGATGGCAACAGTGGCACCGGCCGAGGGGCCTGTGTAGGCGGTAGCGCGAGTATCCTCTTTCCAAAGACCGCTCTGGAACGAGTAACCGGCTCTCAGCTGGAACATATTCAACAACGAATATTCGAGACCAACTTTGTAGTCATCGCGGAGGAAAGCGTTGGAAGTGAAACTTGCGGCCACCGTCAGACGCTGATCGAATTTCTCGAACAGAAAATCGTAAGCGCCACCGATATTCAGGCAAGTGGGCATTTCAAAGTCAGCTGAACGGGTTTCGTAGGTGGAGGTAACATCCTGGTCGTTAACCAAAGTCAGAGACATACCGTCGCCACTGAAATGCATAGGAGTACCCACGTTTTTCAGAGCGATACCGAACTTGATGTTATCGTCGGCACCCGTTACATACTGGATACCTGCATCGATAGCTATGCCAGTTCCCGAAACGTTGTCGGTGCTTTCGGAGATAATCTTGATATTGATACCACCGCGGATACTCGAGCTGAACTTGTGAGCGTAAGAAGCCGAGATATTCATCAGAGTTGGCGAGAAAGTACCGTTAGCACCTTGCTCAGGGCTGTTCACAGTAGTAATGGGGATGTCGCCAAAGCCCATTGAAACCACCGACAAACCCAGAACGCCACGCGAACCTATAGGCTGACCGAGACCGAAAGCGTTGATAGTTCCGCCGTAGCCACTGAACCACTGAGTATTGGTGTACATTATTTCCGTTTTGTTAAGGAAGGTAAGACCTGCCACGTTTGTAAACAAAGCGTCGAGACCTACGCCGTTGGCGGTGTTCACACCTGCCCATCCGGAACTTCTGGCCCACGGGTTAATAAGCAACTCGTTAGCACCTGCCGTACCCCTGCGGTCGTCGTTGCCTGCGTAAGCAGCAGTAACCGACAACAAGGACACGAGCGAAACCATGACTAATATTCTATATCTGTTTTTCATCTTCATCATATTTTAAAATATTAATATCAACTTACTCTGTCACTTAATTATTTAAACGAGTTCAAGTCAACGGGACGCATAGTTCCAAACCATTTGATAACCCTTTCGCCAATTTCCGGAACAGTAACATGAATCAGATACATGCCGCCGGCGATCGGGATACCGATATGGTTCTTCAAATCCCAGTCCAAAGTATAACCGCGGTCGGCGTTGCCTGCATCGCTTGGCGAAGGACCGAGCTTGCGGACGAGGGTGCCGTCAACGGTATATATGGCAATCTTCGAGTTGGCGGGCAGGTTGGTAATTCTTACCCTGCTATCCAACTGACTTGAAGTTTCGTATTCAGAAGCGCTGTAGTAGGGATTCGGAACAACGGCGATGTTGTCGAGGATGGTCTGATTGTCGATACGACCACCAGCCTGATGGGTGAGGGTGATAAGGTCGTCGGTCATCTCGAACATATACATCGGGTTGTTGCCGTTTCTCAGCTGCTGGCCTGCCTGTGAAGGAGCAGTCTGGTTGGCGCTGTAGTAAGTGGCGTAAGGACGTCTTACAGCTATGTCGATAGTAACGTCGCAAGGAATGTCCTTAGGATTGTTGAACAAGAATTTGGACGAAACGATAGGCATGTTAACCCAAGCAACACTTGCGAACAGCAGAGCCGCAGAGTCGCGGGCAGGGCGAACATATTGGTCGTTCTCGCCGAGGAGCAGTCCATTACAGTAAGCCATCATAGGTGAATTGTCGCGGATGTGCATCAAACGGTCGAGAGATTCGAGCATGCGTGCAGCCCATTCGCCACCGTCGTACGAAGGTGTCTTATAGTATCTCGAAACAACATTGTCGGAAACTCTTGATATATCCACAAAGGGCTGGTTGTTAGATTTGAGGACGTATATGAAGTGGCCGCCACCCATAACATAGTTTTGAGTACCATCCATTATGGTGTTAACGGGGTTCCACATCATATCGCGACCATTGTGCTGTACATAACGCGAGTCTTCACCGAACATCATGTTCAAACGTTCACCAGTTTCAACATCGATAGCGTAGCCCGGGAACCAACCCATACCATATTTGCGGTCGTAAGTGGTATCCACATTACCGTTCTTGTCAACGGAATAAGCTTTACGCATTTGGAAACGTAGTGCATTGCCTTCGGATTGTGTCGGATCATCGCACATCTCCAGAACAGGACAGCGGGTCCATTTTGTCTGGTCGGGTGTGATAACGATATGCACACTGGGAAGGTTACCCATATCATTATAGTTCAGCGATTTGTTGAACAGCTGAATCTGGAGGTTTCTTCTCTGATAGTTACGCGACTGATAGTTTTTGGCTGTAACCGAAGAAGTATGTCTTCTCAAAGAGTCGAAACGACTTTCGGGAGCAACATAATACATATAGGAGAAGCCGGGGTGGAAAGACCTTGTAGAAACTACACCGTAGGGAGCCCAAGTACCGCCCAATACACCTTCGAAAATACTGTATTTATCGATTGCGTAGGATTCGGATCTTGCTAAAGCATCGTCCCACTGATATTTGTAATAGTCAGCGTCAAGATAAGCTTCGGCTCCAGTGAAATCGGAAGTATCCTTTATAAATGTTCCGCGATCGCCTTCGGTGAACTGAGCACCAGATCTAATCCAGTTGTAGGTAGGAGAAGCATCGTAATCGGGAATAGCCGACAACCACTGTTTGTTAGGATCGGAGAAATGCATTTCCGAATTGAGCAGTGCTCCGCTATTTACCAGACCTCCGAGGATGGTCTTTCCGGTTACTGATACAGGAGTAGCCACATGTTCAACATTGGTAATGCCTACAGCGATACCGAGGTCGAGGAACAGCTGTTCGTTGTAACGACCTATTGTGAAGTCGGAAGAATCAACATAAACAGGATTGCCAGTAGCGTCGTTGAAGAGAGGTGAACCGTCAACAGATTCTATCGTCCAACGGGAATCGTCGTCAGCACCGTTGAAACGGATGTAATATTTACCACGTTTCACGTTCAGCGGGTCAACAATAGTGATGTTCAGAGGACCATGGTCTTCTTTGTAGGTAGGATTGGCAATAATACAGGGATTTTCCATCCTTTCGTTCATACCGGAACGGACTAAGCGACCTGCTGGTTTGCCTTCCTCGCCGGGAGCACCCATGAGTTCCTCGATTGAGGATTCAGTGAGTTCGAGCACGAAACCGCCGTTACCATAACCTTCGATACGGGTGATAACAGGGGATGTGCCATATTCGGCCTGAACAATTGTACCGCCATTTTCGGCAGAGATGTTGTGCGGAATAGCTTTAACAGGTTTAATCTCCTGTTTCCATTCGTTCTGACGACCTGCCAGATAAGTTTTCTTCTGTCCGTCGATTTTGTTAGCGTCGGTGGGAGAATATTCTTTATAGCGGTTGTGAGCGTAAGCAACGGCAACAAAATAATATTCTTTGTTGTTTACCAGCTTGGTGTTAGTACCTGTTGCAAAAGCATCGGTGGTAATGCGGATGGAGTGGCGGATACCAGTGTTGGCACCTGTCACCATCACCTGAGGAACGATGGTGCCCATTCCATTGTCGAGTTCGTAGTTTATCAAAGTACCAATCGGGAGGGTATGGGCGTCATCGTAATAGTTTTCAATGTCGCACTGATAAACAAGACGTGCTTTGGTGTCGTCATCGATATCACCGACGGAAGCGTTAGCGTCTTTCAGCTGATAGATCTGATAACCTTCAAATTTATAGGTCCTTTGATCCTGAGTGTATGTTCTTATTTCTGATACACGTTCACCATTTATAGTGGTATCAACCGAATAAGTCATAGGAATCGAAGGATCTGTTTCGGCGAAGGATTCAGGAATACCGTTCTTATTATTGTTAGATTCGGGATTTTCGTAGGAGAGGAAAAGGATAACTTCGTTAGGAAGTTCCTGAACAGTAATAGTAGGAGCTTCGGGACCGGTCAGTATCTTGAAGCAGTTTTCGAACAGGGACTGACATTTGTCATCAACCTGACGAAGCAGTTCTACCGACGACCAAGCGTTGCCGGAAGTTGCCTGTGCGAAAGGAATACCTACAGTGATGTAGTTGATAGCTCCGGGTTTCAGGGTGAAAGGACCAGCGGACTGCATGAAACGACGGTCGCCGGGGTTGTTGCCCGATTCACCGGAGGCAGGGGTTTTCTCTGTCCAAACGAGTCCCGGATCTTCACCATTGGTACCCCAGTTCCACGGGTCGCTGTCGCCGGGGAACATGAAGTCGCATTCGAGAGCGTCGGTGCCGCCTTTGGTACCATCACCACCGAAAGTCATACGGGTGTTGTTTTTCCAATAACCGCGGAGGTAGTTATAATAGTCGGAAGCTTTTTCAGGTTCACCGTTGGTACCGTTCAGGCTATTGTTGTAGTACACAAAACGACGCATACCGAAACGTTCGTCGTCGACAATACCGTTACCGAAGTTCACGCCGTTGATAGCACAGTTGCCAATAGCGTCGTCTTTCTTAAAATACCATGCGTTGATATAAGCGTCGGCTTCTTCAGAAAGACGGATGGTGTCGTAACCTGCATTGGGGTCGTTGGGGTCGAGTTGGTATCCGGCGAGAGCTGCCTCATAATAAACACGCATTTTGGCGATGTCTATTTTGGGGTTGTCGCTCTGGTCGGGATCCATGTAAGGACCTTGGAAGAAGTCGATACCTACTGCAGGAGGAATTCCGCTATAGGAGCCTGTTCCAGGACCGTCGACGTCTTTACCGTTGTAGCAGTAGCCGAGACCACGTCTCACATCGCAACCTACATAGTCGTCGTGCGAATAACCCAGATCAGGGTCAACCCACTGGCTGAAATAGGTGTTACGCAATGTGTAAGACGAACGGTTGATGATTTCGTAGGTGTAGAAAGTCATGTTGTTGATTTCGTCGTTGGTGGCGAAGGCGAAGGCCTGAGCTCTGATTTCGAGACCAATCTGGTCGCCTTTCGATTCGGTGTGAGAGTTACCCATATCGTTGAATACCCACCAAATTGTCTGGTCGCCTTTCAGCACTTGGTCGGAAAGGATACCGCCCGTGATAGCCTGGCCACCGGTACCATATTTGCCTTCCATTGTAGGAGCGGGCACGTATTTTTCGCCGGGGTTAAGGGCTGCCTTAAGGGTTTTGGGGCAAAGCACGTTGTCGAAATCGTAATAAGGATAGTCGCCCTTGGTGTAGTTGTACTCACCGTCTTCGTCGGCATCGAAGAAAGGAGCCAGATATTTGGACTGTTTCATGGCTGTGTTGCCGTGGGCAGGCCAGTTCTTAATCACGTCGGGGATAAGAGCTTCGTCGTACGAGTCGTTGGGAGTAGGAGTAGAACCTTCTTCGTAGTCGAACATTCCCTTGAATGTCGAAACGTCGGCTTGAGTGATTTTATAGTGTTTGTCGTACTCGTTACAAACCTCGGCGGAAACGGAAGCAGTACCATCGACCGTGAGGGGACCCGGCCAGTAGTCGTTACCTTCGCTACCGAAACGCAGGGCGGCGATACGCAACTGGTCGTCGACATCGGTACCACCGATCCACAGAGCTGCGCAGAACATAGCGGTAGAAGTACCGTTCTTTGGAATGTTGTATTTTGCCAAACTACCGTCGTACCACATGTTACCGTATGCATTGATCAAAGCACGCACGTTGTTTACATTCAACTCGGCGGAACTTTGGGCTCTCTTACATGCGGCGGCTTTTGCTTGCAGTTTAGCACGGTTGGAATTAGAACGTTCCCACTCGCAGTCGCGTGAAAATGCCGTTCCAAAAAGAGACATGCAAATAAATGCAACTAATCCCGATTTTAAAAATATATGTTTCATCTTTACTCTAATTTCAATTAAACAAACTTACACGTTAGATTAGAACTGATAGGTCAAACCCACTTTTATGAGTCTTGGTCTCGAATAGTTATAGTTGTTGTTGGAGAGGTAGATAGCGTACAAATCCCTGAATGAATCAGGATCGAGGTAGGAATCGATGAGGGTTTGAGTTTCCGGGTCGGTAAGATAACCGTTGTCTTCGGGGTTGCCGGTAACGGCGTAAACACCGGTAACGTTCTTGATGTTGAACACGTTGGTTACTGTTACAGCAAGTACGAGGTTTGTAGTTCTTTTCTTAACTTTGATGGGCCAGTATTTGTCCACCACGAAGTCGAAGTAGAAGCCCCACGGCAGACGTGCGCCGTTGTAGCTACCCACGATGGTGCTCTGCATGTTGCTGTAGCGGCGGGTGTAAGGACGTCCGGACTGTGCAACTGCAATCAGGTTTACACCGAAGTTCTGCAAAGGATAGAGTTTTTTCACACGGTCGTTGCCGTCTTTATCCTTTGTGGTTCTGGTGATGGGGAAGCCTTCTTTCGGGCCGAAGCGGTAGTCGAGGTTGACTTTCAGCTCGTGACGACGGTCGTCCCAAATCGGGTTCAGAAGTTTCAGAGTGGAATAACCTTCCTTGATAAGTTCCTGCATTGTTGTCCCGGGAAGACCGGTACCTTCTGCATACTGCAAGGTGTAGTTGGCTGTAAGTCTTACGTTGTTGGTAGCACGCATATCGTAGGCCAGCGAAATACCTTTTACAGTTTTGAAATCGAGGTTATCGTAGGAGTAGTAGTTGGGGTTGGGGTCGGCACCTGCATACTGCACAAGCTGTATGAGGTTACGTGTTTCTTTATAGTAAGCTGTGATTGTGATAGCCGAGTTCTCGGTGAGCAGCTGTTGGAATCCCAATTCGTAGTTGGTGATTTTTTCAGGTTTCAGGTTGGGGTTGGAGATAGCCGAAATCTGAGTCATATACAGGTATCCGAGGTAGTTGGCCTGCCAGTTGCTCGAAGGACGGTTACAGATAATATCGTAACTTGCCTTGAATATGGATTTGTCGCTCACGGGGAACGAGAAAGCGATACGGGGCATTGCCACAATCTGCGGGTCGTAGTCTTTGAAAGCGCTAATAGAGGGAGTGTTTTTCTGATAGGATGCCTGAGCATCGGGTTTACGGAAAGGAGTGGGACGACCGGCGGCACCTTTAACATCGTAGGGGTCGGAAGTTTCCACACCGTCGGCGGTGTACCAAGTGGAACCGTTACGGAAACCGGTGATGGTAGGAGTCGAAGAAGCGGGGTCGTCAACATAAACTACCCAGTCGTCGCCAACACCTTCGGGGATAATACCGGCATAGTTAACACCACCGAGTTCTCCCACAGTATAAGATTCGTAAAGCAGATAAGGATCTTTCAGCACCATCTGGTTGCCGTCGAAGCGGTCGACACGCACACCAACGTTGAAGATGAGGTCTTCGAACTCGAACTGGTCTTGGATGTAACCAGCCATGTAGATGGGCGAGAAAGCGCCGAGTTTTCTTTCGGAGCTGTTGAAGAAGCTCTCCAACGACTGTTTGCCACGGATGCGGTTACCCATGTGGTCGTAGCCATAATAGGAAACGATGGCATTACCGTCGTTGAACATTTCGTCGGGCGAAAGCATATCCAGAGAGAACCAGTTGGGGTCGTACATATCAACGTCGAGCCAATCGGTGCTGTTCACGGGGAGACCGAGTTTTGCACGCATAGCTCTGTCGAAGAATGTCTGGCTGGCCTCGTCGTATTTGCGGTCGTAGTTGATAGTCAGATATTGGCCCGATTGGTCAACAATGGGGTTGTCGAGGTCGAGCTGAGTGATGTGGGCGTTGGCCGACTGTCTCATGATTGTCCACAAGGAGATGGGAGCCAATGAGTAGCTATAGCTTGTCTGCTGGTCATATTGGAAACCGAGCTCGATGGCGTGTTTCGAAGATCCTGTTCCGAGGTCGGCGGAAACTTTGGCCTGAACATAAACGTAGTCGGCCAAGGATTTGCCGTAAGAGCCATAAGGTGTACCCACGTTAGCTATGAGGCTATAGATGGACGAGGGGGTCTGGCCGTTGATAAGGCCGTTGTACATCTGGATGTTGTTGAAGTTGATAAGAGAGCTACGGATGGCGTCCATACCATAGAGTTGCGAGGTATATCTTGCCATCAAGGGGTTGTAGGGGGAGGGTGTGAAGATAACAGCGGTGTCCATCCAGTTGGATTGGATACGTGCCACTTGATCAACACCGTTGAGGTTGAAAGTACCTATAGAATATGTACGGGTCTTTTTGGTTTCGAAAGTACCTACGTGGCCATATTTGAAAACGTCGTCGCCGAATTCCTGATCGTAGGATTTCGTCCAAACGCGGTTGAACATACCGGAGATGTTGTACATCACATTGGTGATAAGAGAGGTCTTTTCCGAGCCGGGCTTTGTAGCGTCGCCGCTGGCAGGTTTCTTGTCGGGGAAACGCTGTGTGAAGTCGGCCATAATGGAGAAGTTCTGATAGTCGGATGTTCCATGAGTACCGAGGTTGAGGGGGAAGTAACCCACGCCAGTGGATGCCGACCTGTTGAACATATAGTCTGCCGAAATCTGCAAGGTAGCGTAATCGGAGAAACGGATGTCGAGGCCGCCTTCAACGTAGGCACGGTAAGCAGGCATACCACCTTTATATTTGATAGTCTGGAAATCGCTTGCACGGAGATACTCACCGGCATAGTTCACGGCTCCGGTGAGGGGGTCGAAAAGCACGGGCTCGTTCTCGATTCTCTCACGCACGTCGTCGCGCACTATCTGATACAGGTAGCCGTTGCGACGATAGTACTGGTCGAACTGATAGCGCAGTACACCGGTAAGACGAAAACCGACGATAGTCTTTTCGGCCTTGTTTTCGGTGGCTTTCGATTTCAGGATCGGGCCAGTGAGGTAAAAAGTGAGGTCGTTGAAATATCTGTAGTCGAGATATGTTTCGTAACGTACCATGCCGTTGAATTTGTTTGCTGGCGGTTTGAGTGTGATAACCTGTGCGCCGCCGATGGCTTCACCATAGCGGGCAGGCGTACCACTCAGAATCACCTGGATGTCGGCGATGGCTTCCTTGGGTACATACACACCGGATTTTTTGCGCATGCCTCCCACGTAGGTGGCCATGCCTTCGTCCTGACCACGGGCAGTACCCACGCCGCCGTCGCTATAACCCACACCGGCAACAGTTGCCACAGCGGATTCGATGGAGCTACCAGGCATACGTTCGAGGTCTTTACCGGTGATACGTTTACCACCTTCGGGGCTACCTTTATCAATCAGTTTGTCCCTTGTGCCTTTTACTACCACTTCTATCAATACTTCCGATTTGTCGGACATCTTGATAGTGTCGGCGTAAGTGGAACCACTTGCCTTAACGTTTATTCCCACTATTTTAACGGAAGCGAAACCGACACCGGATGCTTCGAGGTCGTAAACACCAGCGGCAAGAGGCTTGATAATAAAGATACCGTTAAAATCGGTGGCGGCACCACCTTTCATCTCGCCGTTTTGTTTGGCTTGGACATTGATGAATGGCTCTGGCTGATTAGTTTTGGAATTGACAACTACGCCCCTCAGGGTTCCTTGTCCAAAAGCCACAACACTGGTTACCAAGAGCAACCCAAATGTCATCAGTACTTTTTTTAACATACTCATCTAATTTTCAGTTAAATACCTATCTTATCTTTATTTTTTTATCTATATATATGGATTTTCCAATATCACATTTTGAACAACGGCATCGCGCAAGTTGAAACGGAAACCGCAGCCTTGTTCGCTTTCCGGCTCGGATTGCAGCACAACGGGGGAGGGTTTCGGTTTTGCCTCTTTAGGCGTTTCACTTTGCGGGTTGTATTCGTTGTACAGGAACTGCTCTGGCTGACGAACGATGCTTTTCCGCTGGGAATCAATGCTTTGGCCAAAAATCTGCCTCTTTATTTCTTCGAGGGGGTCTTCGTCGTCGGCGTAAACGGTGGTATCGGGAGCTTTTTCACCCGAAACCACAGTCCTGTGTCCTGCATTACCTTTCTTGCCTTTTTTACCCAAAAGACTTGGTAATGAGAACAACACCGCCAATAATATCAACCAAAATGTGCTCATTTTCCTGTTTGAAAAATCTCTGCAAAGATACTCAATATTGTCAAATAATAAAAGTAAAAATGCGATTTTTTTTATTTTTATTCTCTGAAACGCTGAGTATCAATATATTGATTTTGTTATTTTTTTTCTATCTGTTTTTCTTCTTTACGTTTCATCAGATCGAACAGAATTGTACCGGAGATGCATACCGAAGAGAACGTACCGGCAGCTACGCCTACGAGCAGTGCGAAGATGAATCCACGCAGAGCCTCGCCACCGAATATGAACATCATAAGCAGCACCACCAAAGTAGTTCCGGAGGAGTTCACAGTACGGCTCAAAGTGGAGTTGATGGCACTGTTGATCTGTTCCTTGAGCGAACGTTTGGGGTACAGGGTCTTGTACTCACGCACACGGTCGTAAATCACCACGGTGGCGTTGATGGAGTAACCGATAACGGTAAGTATAGCGGCTATGAACGACTGGTCGACCTCCATGTTGAACGGCATCAAACCGTGGAGCAAAGCGAAGAAGCCTATAGTAATAAGGGAGTCGTGTGCCAGAGCGATAACGCCGCCGAGACCGAACTGCCATTTGCGGAAACGCAGAGCGATGTAAGCGAAAATAACCAGCAGTCCAACCAAGAGGGCGATTATAGCGTCGCGCTGAATATCCTTGGCCATTGTAGGTCCAACAATTTCGGAACTGATGATACCCAGTGGGTTAGCCTCGGTGGAAGCGAACTCTTTAATGGTGATTTCGTCTTTGAAGTATTGTTTAGTTCCGTTGAACAGTTTTTCAACTATCTGATTCTTAATGGTGTCGTTGTCCTCGTTGATACCAAACTTGGTGGTAACTTTTATCTGGTTGGAAGGACCGTAGGTCTTAACCTCGGGAGCATCGGGGAACTGTTCGGCAAGACTTGCACGGACATCGGCGGTGCTTGTGAGAGGCTGATCGAAACGGATGACGTAGGTTCTACCACCTTGGAAGTCGATACCCATGTTCAGACCGCGGATAGCCAGAGCTGCAATACCTACAACCAGCACTGTGCCTGCTATGAGGTAGAAAGCTTTTCTTTTACCGATGAAATCGACATTGGTATTGAGGAGGAAGTTTTCGGAGAACGGGAAGGAGAATGTCATGGGTTTGGACGATTTCATGAATCGTTCGATAACCAAGTGGGTAATGAAAATACTTGTGAACAAGGAAGTTAAGATACCTACGCACAATGTAACGGCGAAGCCTTGAACGGGGCCGGAGCCGAACATTATCAGCACTATACCTGTGAGCAGTGTGGTAACGTTACCGTCGATGATAGCCGAGTAAGCGTTTTTGAAACCTTTGTCGACCGACGACGATATGCTGTTGCCTGCCCGGAGTTCCTCCTTGACACGTTCGTATATAATAACGTTGGCATCCACAGCCATAGCCATGGTAAGCACGATACCTGCGATACCGGGGAGGGTAAGCACGGCACCCAGCGAAGCGATAACGCCAACGAGGAAGAACATATTGGTAAGCAGTGCTATTGTAGCAACGATACCTGCCTTGTTGTAGAAAATAATCATATAGATGAACACCATGATGAAGGCCACTATGAAGGAGAGCAGACCTGCATTGATGGATTCCTGACCGAGCGAAGGTCCAACCACGGCTTCCTGAACTATCTTGGCGGGAGCGGGGAGCTTACCGGCTTTCAGGATATTGGCAAGGTCCTTTGCTTCTTCGAGGGTGAAGTCGCCGGTGATAGACGAACGGCCGCCAGCGATTTCGCCGTTGACGCGAGGAGCGGAATAAACCACATTATCCAGAACTATGGCGATGAATTCGCCTTTGTTGGCACCGGTGATACGTTTCCATTCGCGGGCGCCGTCGCTGTTCATGGTCATGGATATTTCATTGCCGTTGGTGTTGTTGAAGTCCTGACGTGCATCGGTGATGACATCGCCGCCGAGCAGAGGCGAGCCGTCGCGGGTGGTAACCTGAATGGCATAGAGTTCATACAGGTTGTTATATCTGGAGGGTTTGGCACCCCAGAGGAATTTTATTGTCGAGGGGATGATGTTTTTGGCGCGAGCCTTGTCAAGCATGTCGTCGATAGCGCTTCTATCCTTGGGAGAGGCATATCCGACAACACAACCATCGGAGAACTCGCCAGATTTGGGATCAACATTGGGGTAAAGTTTAGCGAACAGAGGATTGTTCTTTTCGTTTTCGGCTTGCAGCTGTTCGTTTTGCAAAGCGGAGCTGTCAACGAGGCTTCCGATAGCGTTGGCTGTGGAATCGGCAGCATTTACGGTGGCAGCGGCAGTGTCGTTGGAGATGTTGGCAAGCAAAGAATCAACCTCTTCGCCTTCCGAAAGGTCGGCAACAGATGTGGTTGCTATGTATTTGTTCACATCTTCGAGATAGTGGAAAGCGTCTTTAACCCTTGCGCCCAACCAGAACTGGAGTTCGGCGGTTCCTTGCAGGAGTTTACGAACACGCTCGGGTTCTTTTACACCGGGGAGCTCAATAAGGATACGTTCGGAAGCGCTGAGTTTCTGGATGTTGGGCTGAGCCACGCCGAATTTGTCGATACGTTGGCGCAGGATTTCGTATGTGCGGTCGAAAGCGTCGTTAACCTCGCTTTTAACAACACTCATAACTTTGTCGTTGTCGTCGGTGAGTTTCACCTTGTCGCGCAGCTGAGTGGCGAAATAGGGAGCGAGTTTGACATCGGGACTGAGTTTGTAGATGGATTTTTCGAAAAGAGTGACGAAGTTGGTGTTAGGGGTTACTTTTTGTTGTTTTAGAGCTTCGTCGATGGCTTTGTTGAAAAGAGTGTCCTTGGTGTGGTTGGCGAGGGCGCGCACCACATCGACGGTGGACACTTCCATCATAACATTCATACCGCCCTTAAGGTCGAGGCCGAGGTTTATTTCGCGGGCTTTGGAGCTTTTATAGTTCCACCACAGTGATTTGTCGGCGGTTTTTTCGGAAACCGAGTCTATGTAATAGGCTTCACGTGAATTGGCCAACGAGTCGTACAATGCCTGTTCTCTGATGGCGTCGCCACCGGCCATATCATGAGCCAATGCCTTTGTGGCAGGGCTGTAAGCGTAATCGTGGGCCTTGCTCTCGAAACTGCGTGCAGAAAAGGTGAACGACAGTTGGTACAAACACACTATCGCAAAGAGAATAGCGAAGAATCTGATAAGTCCTTTATTTTGCATATCTTACTGTTATATAATTATTAAAGTGTTCTAAACGTTTATAAAAAT